>Ga0209026_1000416_pt1 | contig 36810 bp, 34 predicted proteins | sample AraplaCL_Col_mCL_FD_184262 | JGI IMG/M metagenome (GOLD analysis project Ga0209026, IMG submission 184262) | Arabidopsis root microbial communities from the University of North Carolina, USA - plate scrape CL_Col_mCL (SPAdes) (version 2) | ecosystem: Host-associated > Plants > Roots >... | reverse complement strand
ACTTTTTATTTTACGCTGCCCGCGGCTGATTAATTACCGTGCCATGCAATGACAGGCCTGCTTTCCGGATAGCCATGTTTACTGCGAAACTCTTTTCGCTCGGCGGTAAAATCCCACCATTGTTTGTTTATGCCCGGGTTGTTGGCATAATGTACAATGAGCCTGAACTGGTCTTCCACACAAGGGTCGGTTTGGTAACCCACAAAACGCTCATGCTCATTCAGCAGGTCGGCACCATCCCTGCCTTTTAACTGGCCGAGATTATAATAGCCCATATCTACCAGGTCCTGCGCAAACTTTGGCCCGATTGATGGCAGGCGCTGAAATACCAGGTGCGCATTTAACGCTTTCGCGCGATGCTCGCTCACGTTAAGCAGAGCCGCCAGTTCGTCAACAGCATAATCACTTAACTGACTTTGTTTTACACCTGCTTTTTTTAAGCGGTCTTTTTCAGCAGTGTTCAGATCAAGTTTAATGGTTTTCATTGTTTTGCGAATTTGATAATCTGCTCCGGACAGCAGGGGGGAAATTGTAAGCATTTTTTCTTTGATCTCTACTTTCTTAACCCGTACATTATGAAATTCATAATCATCGGTCCGTTGCTTTTATACTACAATATCGGCAAAATAGCGGAGATTTACAATGGAAAAGTTGAGGATGCGATGGCTATTGAGATGGATTGCATTATCCCTGCTGATGCCCCCGTCTGCTAAATCTCTACATTATTTATTAGTTGAAAAATCGTAAATAAATGGTGCGCTTCGTGCAAAATAAAAAACTCCACCCATTTTAAAATAGTCAGGTTGCCATATTTGGGATGGATGCCTATCCTGGCCAATTCAGTTTCGGAAAGGCAGGTTATCAATTTGATGATTTCGTGGCGATTTGTTTCTATATGAGCGATCAGGGTATCTACGGGCAGTTTTCGCCATGTTTCAAATTCGGGATCGTTATCTGAGTTGTAACGTTCAAAAGATGGTCGCTCCGTAGAAAGTATTTTATTGATCCTGTCTGTAAATATGGGTTGATACAGCGCCAGGTGGGCAATGTTATCCTGTACGTTCCATTTGCCGGGCGCCGGCGTTTTTAGCAAACGTTCTTCATTAGCACCCGAAATAAGGAAGGCTATTGATTCATGTTGTGAAATTAACCTTGCCGAAAGTGAGTTGTACATTTGCATAGACATATCTAAAACATCGGTTGGGTTTTCTGTTGGCCGAAGACAAAGCTATAAGATTTACTTGTTTACTTATTACAGGTATAAGTCAAAAAAAGGTTGCCATAGCAGTTCGTTCTCGGAAAAATATTTAAGAATTAACTTGCTAAAATAATTAGTATTTTATTAGCTTTGGTGAAATTTTATGACACCCAATCAGGCACTGCAAAAATATTTTGGCTATAGCGATTTCCGGCATCGGCAGGAGGCGATCATAACGCACGTACTAAACGGCAAGGATGTGCTGGTGCTGATGCCTACCGGCGGTGGTAAATCGTTATGTTACCAATTGCCTGCGGTGCTGCTTAACGGATTGACTATTGTCATATCGCCGCTTATTGCGCTGATGAAAGACCAGGTCGACAGCCTGAATGTGAACGGGATACCGGCCGCTTTTTTAAATTCGGCGCAAAGCCCGGATGAGCAGCGCGAACTGATGAACAAACTGCGCGATAACAAAGTTAAATTGCTATACCTGGCGCCCGAACGTTTGTTTGGTACCGAAAATAAACTGGTGGAGTTTTTAAAATCGCTGCTGGTAGTACAGATCGCTATCGATGAGGCACATTGTATATCGCAATGGGGACATGATTTCCGCCCCGAATACCTGATGCTGGCCCGGTTAAAGGATTATTTTCCGACCGTCCCAGTTATTGCTTTGACGGCGACGGCAGATAAGATCACCCAAAAAGACATCCTCGGGAAGCTTAACCTCAACAATCCGGAGGTATTTATATCATCCTTTAACCGCGAAAACATTGTTTACAATGTCGCTCGGAAACAAAACAGCTTTAACCAGTTGCTGGTGTTTTTGGATAAGCGAAAGGAGGATTCGGGGATCATCTATTGCCTGTCGCGTAAATCAACAGAAGCACTGGCTGCCGATCTGAGAGCAGAAGGCTTTTCGGCAGAAGCCTACCATGCCGGTTTAGATAATGCGACAAAAGCCCGTAACCAGGAAGCATTTTTGCGTGACGATGTCAAGATCATCGTAGCTACCATTGCCTTTGGTATGGGCATCAATAAATCGAACGTGCGCTATGTGGTGCACATGGATCTGCCTAAAAACATCGAGGGTTACTACCAGGAAACCGGCCGTGCCGGGCGTGATGGGCTGCCATCGGAGGCGGTGCTGTACTATTCACCGGGCGACGCGCAAAAGCTGAAAGAGTTTGCACGGATAGAGAACAATCCCGAGCAAAGCCGCATTATGCTTAAAAAGCTGGCCGATATGGTACGCTACAGCGAGTTGCAAACCTGCAGGCGGCAGTTTCTGCTTGGTTATTTTGATGAGGTCGCGCCCGAAAGCTGTGGTGCGTGCGATGTGTGCTTAACGGAAGTGGAACGTTTTGATGGTACGGTGATCGCCCAAAAAGCACTATCGGCAGTGGCCAGGTTGAACGAAAGATTTGGCGCAGGTTACGTAATAGAGTTTTTGCGAGGTTCGAAAAGTGAAAAGATCCGCGGAGAACATAAGCAACTTAAAACATATGGTATAGGTGCCGATATCAGCAAAGTGGATTGGCAACGCTATATGCGGGAATTGGTTAGCACAGGTTATTTGCAGTTAGCCGATGGCGAGTACCCTGTGTTACAACTCACCGAAAAAAGCCAGGCGGTACTAAAGGGTTCACAAAAAGTGGAGTTCATGGCATCGGAAGTTACCGAAGAGCGCGTTTATGCCGAACTGCCATTTGAGGCGGAATTGTTGAACGACCTTAAAACGGTTAGGCGCGATATTGCTACGAGCGAGAACGTGCCCGCGTACGTCATACTATCAGACAGTACTTTAATGGAGATAGCAACCTACCTGCCGCAAAGTATGGATGAACTAAGGCTTATTTCGGGCTTTGGCGATATTAAGCTGGCACGGTATGGCCGCGAGTTTTTGGTCCGGGTGAAGATCTACAGCGCAGAAAAAGGACTGTCGTCGAAAATAAGTGAAAAGAAGCCTAAACGGGAACGCAAACAACGCGCTGAACCTAAATTAGGCAGTGAGCGTAACGGAAAACCAAATGCTACGCAGCAGGAAACTTTTAACTTGTACAAAGCCGGTAAAAGTGTTGCGGAGATCGCAGCTATTCGCAATTTATCGCCGATGACCATTGAGGCGCATTTGTGCCATTTTATAGAGCTGGGAGAGATAGATGTAACCGCTTTTGTAAGCGCCGAAAAAATACCGGCCATACAGGGAGCTATTGAAAAAATTGGTTGGGATAGGCTTACACCACTAAAAGAGTTTTTAGGACAGGATCATAGCTACAGCGAAATAAAGGCGGTAGTTAGCTGGATGAAGGTAGCGCAACAAGTACCATAACTGGCTTCAGTTACAAACTGAAGCCAGTAAGAGCACCCATTTTCAAATCAGTGTAATCATCTCCAACAATCAGTGAAATCCCCAAAAAATAATCGTAAATTCGCAGTCGAAAGATCACCCTTGTACGTGATCGTATTAACGTAATATTTATAAACTTTAAATCATACTCGTAGATGATTAACATTACACTCCCTGATGGCTCCGTTCGTCAGTACGACAGCGGTGTCACTGCAATGCAGATCGCCTTATCAATTTCTGAGGGCCTTGCCCGTAACGTTTTAGCCGCCGAAGTAAACGGCGAGGTTTGGGATGCCAGCCGCGCTATCGACAAAGATTCGACCGTAAAATTACTCACCTGGAACGATCTGCAAGGTAAGGCAACTTACTGGCACTCATCGGCACACTTAATGGCCGAAGCATTGGAAGCGCTTTATCCGGGCACAAAATTCGGCATTGGCCCGGCTATCGAAACCGGCTTTTATTACGATGTTGACTTTGGCGACCGTGAGTTTTCCTCAGACGAGTTTAAAAAGATAGAAGATAAGATCATCGAACTGGCTAAAACTAAAGAGGAGTTTGTGCGCAAACCCGTTAGCAAAGCCGATGCGATAGCTTATTTCACCGAAAAGGGCGACGAATATAAACTCGACCTGATCAAAGACCTGCCCGATGGCGCAATCACTTTTTATACACAAGGTAACTTTACCGATCTGTGCCGTGGTCCGCATATCCCGAATACCGGCTTCATCAAAGCTGTAAAGCTGATGAGCGTTGCCGGCGCTTACTGGCGCGGTGACGAAAGTCGCAAACAGTTAACCCGTATTTACGCGGTAACCTTCCCTAAAGCAAGCGAATTAACTGAGTACCTGCACCTGTTGGAGGAAGCCAAGAAACGTGATCACCGCAAGTTAGGTAAAGAGCTGGAGCTGTTTGCTTTTAGCGAAAAAGTTGGCATGGGCCTGCCATTGTGGTTGCCAAAAGGTGCCGCTTTGCGCGAACGTTTGGTTCAGTTTTTAACCAAAGCACAGGTTAAGGCAGGGTACGAGCAGGTGATCACACCGCACATCGGGCATAAAAACCTGTATGTAACATCGGGCCACTACGAAAAATATGGTGCCGATTCGTTCCAGCCAATCAAAACACCGCAGGAAGGAGAGGAGTTCTTTTTAAAACCAATGAACTGCCCGCACCACTGCGAAATTTATAAAACCAAACCACGCTCGTACAAGGATCTGCCTGTGCGTTTTGCCGAGTTTGGTACCGTTTACCGTTACGAGCAAAGCGGCGAACTGCACGGCTTAACCCGTGTACGTGGCTTTACTCAGGATGACGCGCACTTGTTTTGCCGCCCCGACCAGGTAAAAGAAGAATTTAAGAAAGTTATCGACCTGGTATTATACGTATTTAACGCTTTAGGTTTTGAAGATTATACCGCGCAGGTAAGCTTGCGCGACCCTAACAATAAGGCTAAATATATTGGTACCGACGAAAACTGGGCGATATCGCAAGCGGCTATTATTGAGGCTGCTGCCGAAAAAGGTTTACGCACAGTAGAGGTTGAAGGTGAGGCCGCGTTTTACGGGCCGAAACTTGACTTTATGGTGAAAGATGCCCTGGGCCGTAAATGGCAATTGGGTACCATACAGGTTGATTACAATTTGCCTGAGCGTTTCGAACTGGAATACACCGGCAGCGATAATTTAAAGCATCGCCCTGTGATGATCCATCGCGCGCCATTTGGCTCGATGGAACGCTTTGTGGCCGTGTTAATTGAGCATTGTGCAGGTAATTTTCCGCTGTGGCTTTCGCCGGAACAATTCATCGTTTTGCCGATCTCGGAGAAATATGAAGATTATGCAAAAAAACTTTCAGAATCGCTAAAAGATTCTGATATTTGCGGGCTTATTGATTTCAGGGATGAGAAGATAGGTCGAAAGATCCGCGACGCTGAAGTCAAAAAAATACCATACATGCTTATTGTAGGTGAAAAAGAAGCAGCCGAAGGCCTGGTTTCTGTACGGAAACATGGCGAAGGCGATTTAGGCAGTATGACTTTAGAGGATTTTACACAAAGAATAAAAAAAGAAATAACAGTATAACTTGGCATTAAATAAACCCAATTTTAACAGAGGTCCAAGGCTGCCTTTCAAAAAGAAAGAAGCCGAACATAACATCAATCAGTTTATCCGGGCTCAGGAAGTCCGCTTGGTAGGCGAAAACGTTGAGACAGGTGTTTACTCATTAAGAGATGCTTTGGCTATTGCCGAAGAACAGGAACTCGATCTGGTTGAAATATCTCCAAACGCTGTACCTCCGGTTTGTAAAGTAGTGGATTATAACAAATTCATCTACGAGCAAAAGAAGAAGCTGAAAGAGATAAAAAGCAATGCCAAACAAACGGTTATTAAAGAGATCCGTTTCGGACCTAATACTGATGATCATGACTTTGAATTTAAATTAAAGCATGCCATTAAGTTTTTGGAAGCCGGCGAAAAGGTGAGGGCTTACGTACACTTTAAAGGCAGGGCCATTGTTTACAAAGAGCAGGGCGAGATTTTATTGTTACGTTTTGCGCAAGCTTTGGAGGATGTAGGTAAGGTTGAGCAATTGCCGAAACTGGAAGGTAAACGTATGTTTTTAACGGTTACGCCAAAAGGGGCCAAAAAATAAATGTGCAAATGGGTAGATGTGCAAATGTGCAAATACTTACAGAGTGCAGATAAAGAGTTTTTATATAAATAGTTACATCAATTTGCACATTTGCATATTTGCATATTTGCACATTAAAACAAACAAACAGAGTTATGCCAAAAATGAAAACCAATTCCAGTGCAAAAAAGCGTTTTAAGCTTACTGGAACCGGTAAAATTACCAGAAAGAACGCATACAAAAGCCACATCTTAACCAAGATGTCGACCAAACGTAAGCGTAACCTAACCCACACCAGCCTAGTGTCTGATGCGGATATGGGTAACGTAAAACGTATGCTTTGTATCGGAAAGTAATTAATTAATTTTTTAACCAGGTATTAGAGTACACAAGTTCTTCTGAAACAAAGGAGGCACTCACTACCAAAAAGCACAAAAAATGCCACGTTCAGTTAACGCAGTAGCGTCGAGAAGACGCAGGAAAAAGATCATGAACCTTGCAAAAGGTTACTGGGGATCGCGCAGCAAGGTTTATACCGTTGCTAAAAACACAGTTGAAAAAGGTTTGCAATATGCTTACCGCGACCGTAAAACCAAAAAACGCGAGTTCCGCGGTTTATGGATCCAACGTATCAATGCTGGTGCACGCCAGTACGGTATCTCTTACTCACAATTAATGGGTAAATTAAATGCAAAAGAAGTAGGTTTAAACCGTAAGGTATTAGCCGATTTAGCAATGAATCACCCGGATGCTTTTAAAGCAGTTGTTGATTCAGTAAAATAAAAATTACTTTGAATGTATCAAAAGCCTTACCCTAACCGGTGAGGCTTTTTTTGTTTGGCGATACTTCGTTTGCAATAACAATCCGTACCTGGTTTTGCTACGTGCATCGCTGTTATTAGAAAACACAAAAAAGCCTTCTCAAGCCAGTGAGAAGGCTTTGTATTTAGATAGTTGATAAGTGACTAGTAGATGAAGCTGCCATCGCCACGGCGCATCATTTGTTTGCCGTTACGGGTAGGAGTGCCACTCCATTTTTGCAGGTTAAAGCGTAAACCAACTAAAAAGTAACGACTTAAGGCGTTTGATTGTGTATTGATTATGGAGTTAGCGGTTACGGTTTGCTCAACAAAGTTGTTCTGGTGCAGTAAATCGAATATATCGAAGGTTAACACCAGGTTTTTCTTCTGAAAAAACTCCTTCTGGAAGCCGGCATTAATAACTGTTGGATTAGTAGACAAGCTACCCAAACCAGCTACATAACTTTTGGTTACACTGTAGTTTACCTGCCATGTTTTCAAAAAGTACATTTTACCATCAACTGCTAACGATGTTTTTTTAACTTCGCTGCTGGTAGCGCCGGTTTGCGTAAAGAATGAACGAGTTAGGTCGTACCCTATATATGGGTTGATCTCGATATTATCGTTGGGGTTGATACGCGGGCCAAAACGCTCATCGAACCTCCATGTTGTACTGCTGTACTGTATGTTGTTACTCATACTTACATTGTAACCATAGGTAATGTTGCCGTTTAACGATAGGTTATATTTACGGTCATCTAGCTGTTTTGCGATATTGTAACGGCCAACTACGGCATGCGAACCATCTAAGTTTACATAGTGTGTCTCATTAATATAAGTGCCTGCTTTTGCATATGATGAGTTGAGTATTTGCAGGTTATTGGTAGTGATCTCGTTATCGATAATCGTAGTGTTAACGCCAAATGAAAGGTTCATTTTAGAGTTAGCAATGTAATTATTGTACTGCGCGTTAATAGAATGCGTAAAAGCCGGTTTTAGGTCGGGGTTACCAACAATAGGGTTTTGCGGGTTAGATAGATCGGTAAACGGCTGTATTTGCGTAAATGTCGGCTCGCTGTTCGATCCCGAATAAGCAATGCTAAACCTTTGGGTACGTGTCCACGAGTATGAAAAGCGGAACACAGGGATCACCCTGAAATCAGACCGCTCAGTTGTTACATTGGCGCTTGTAGTACTGTTTAACTTAGTGCCTTGTAATACCGATGGGATAAAGGTACTACCAACTGATAAGTTGTATTTAACGCCGTTAAAACGATAGTTGATAGTTCCGCGTGTTTCGGTAAACGAATAGTCAGAAAGGTTACTGTGCGTAGGCAAAGGTATTGTTGCATTGTTATACAACACACTATCCGTTAGCGAAGAGTTATCATATTCACTGCGCCGTATCTGCGCATTAAATTCAAACTGCGACGTTAAGTTTATCGGTTCTACATAGGTCGCGCTTGCGCGATAGGTTTTGTTAACGCTATTGCGGTTAATGAGATAATGTAAACGTAATGAGTCGGTTTGTACACTACGTTCTATACCAGAATAATATAATGTTTGGTTATTTGTTTCGGTGTTTGCCTGGTTATTGGTGTTGTTATAGCTTACCTGTATCGAGGCATTACGGTGTGGCTTTTTAAATATGTGCTGATAAAAAACGATCATGCCATAGTTAGGCGCGGTAGTATTACTACCGTTTAAGCCCGATTTATTATAAAATTTGTTAGGCGTATAAAAATCGTCGTAAACATTATTCGATGTACTGGTATTATCGGAGTTTGAATAGCTAAAACTTGGTGTTATTTGTAAAAAGTTAGCGCTGTCAATAGTGTACTCCATCTGGAAGTTTACATTATGTGTTTTGTTGTTGTTTTGCGCCGTGCTGCTCCTGATATAATTTTCGGTGCCGAATGAGCTAAAGTTTGATCCGTAACTGTTGTTTATAGAGTTAACATCCCTAAAGCTATAAGCATAACTGGCAGTAACCTGTATCTTTTTGCCCCATTGGTCGCGGTAGTTAAACGATGGCTGTCCCGATTTGGTTGTACCACCGGTACCACCGCCACCTCCTCCGCCACCACCACCGCCATTGGTAGCTCCGCCTGTTGTACCTGTAGATGCTACACCATTAACGGTGTTACGCAAATTGCCTATAACGCCTAACTGTTGGTTAGCGTTGATACGTTGCACAAATAAATTTGCATTATAACGGTCATTGCTGCCATATTGCCCGGTTAACCTACCGGTTGTACCAACCGATCTGTCGGCACGTGTAGTAATATTCAATACTTTTTGCGGGTCGCCATCTTTAATGCCCGTACGTGCGGCCTGGTCGCCATAATCATCAACAATCTGTATCTTCTCTACAATATCAGCAGGTAGATTTTGGATCGCCTGCGCAACGTTGCCGCCTGCATAGTCTTTACCATTTAAACGTGCTTTTACAACTTGCTGGCCCTGGTGCGTCAGCGAGCCATCACTGCCAACTTCCATACCTTCCATCTTCTTTAGCAACTCGTCAACAGTAGCATTTGCGTGTACTTTATAGTCACTCGCACGGTATTCAACAGTATCTGTTTTATAAGTTATGCTGGGTACACCGTTAATTTTTACCTCGCTCATCATGTGCGATGCCGAGTGCATAATTATCGGCTCTAACACTATACGTTTTATAGCGTCGTTGTTTAAATACTTTCTTGTTATCGGCAAATAGCCAAGCTCTTTAATGCTCAATACAAAAACTGCTTGTTTTACATTTTTAATTACAAAAATGCCATCGGCGTTAGTACTTGCTCTCAAAGTGTCGCTTTTTGATGTTAAGGTTATCGTAGCGCCTATAATGGTATTATCTGCAGTGTCTTTAACCACGCCGCTTACCTCTCTGAAAGGTAAGGCGAGCACCTGTGGCTGTGCACGGTTACGGCTCTGATTGCCGCCACCCTGAGCAAACACTTTGCCCGAAAGTACAATCACAAAAAAGATAAGTAAGAGTTTTTTCATTATGATAATTTGTTTTGGTCTGATTTAAAAATAGTGTGTCCATGCCTGCCGGTAGGGCAGGGTATTTGTTAACTAGGGAATGTTTTTAAGTTATATGGTCAGTAATATAACCTGTTGTAATTATTTGGAGGATTTAGCCAGAATATATTTACCCCAAAAATCAGTAGCGGTTGTAAGTTCTTCCATTGTCGTAATGCCACTATTGTTGCCGCCACCGCCAAAATTGCCGCCGCCGCCACCACGGCCACCACGTGCACCACCTCCGCCGCCACCAAATCCACCTCCGCCAATAGCGCCACCGCCATTACGGCCGCCTCCGTAACCGCCAAACCCTCCACCTTCGCCGCCATTATCGCCACCACGATTACGGTTGCCCATACTTATGCCATTAACTTTGAGATTATAGGCAAATTCCTTCGGATCTTCAGCCGATAAGCTGAGCAGTTTCAATGGTACAGCTAATTCGCAAACAAAGCTATCTTCTTCATCAAAACCTGCAGCGGCTTTAATCCCGTATTCGTTATATATCGAAATGGTGCTGTCGGTAATATCTTTGAAACCAAGTACGCCAATTTCTCTTATCAGCCCCAACGCGGTTTTATGCGCCGCCCTGGTTATTGAGTCGATTTGCTCAGGGGTTTGTGTTTGGCCTCCGCCAAAGCCACCTCGTCCGGCGCCACGCATGCCGCGCATCGCGCTTCTGGCGGGAGGTATCGGGAAGGTGATTACAAAAGCATCTTTATCCTTTTTCTTATCGGCCGTATTTACAATTAAACTAATACCCCCGCCCAAAATTTTGGTGATATTGATTTTATCTTTCGATTTTAAAACGAGGTATAAGTTTTTATCGTCATTGGCCATTGTATAATAAACCTTCGTGGCCTTGTTATATGCCTGGAAATCAAAGCCCCACTCGGTAAGTTTGCCGTCAATTTTTATCCCGTCGGGCGCCTGTAAATTAGTTGCCTGTATTTCCTTTTTCTGAGCATGTGCATAGTTGCACAAACCTGCAATTGCAAAAGTTAATAATATGATTTTTAATGAAGATGATACCTTCGTTTTCATGTTTAATTAGTTGTATTAATTGGTTGCTATCAGTAATATCTGCGTAAAAATCGTTATAATTTGTCTGTAATACGTTCCCAGCTGATATTGACTGTGAATTTACAACGAAGTTTAATACATATTTCAATGTCATATAATTGTTGCGTTATTGTCATACAATTGTTGCATAGACACTTAAAATATCCATTTTGCGGTAAAATTACCGTGTTTTTTTAAATTGGTATATTAAAAAACTATTTTTAGTATTGAGGTACGGCACTAATGCATACTAATCAGATGTAAATTATAGACAAATGTTGCACACATGACTTATCAATTAACCGCCCTGGCACCCATGCTCGAAACACCGGATATAGAAACAACCATCGATTTTTATACACGGGTACTGGGTTTTTCAACAGAGAATTATGTGCCCGACATGGGTTGGGCCTCGCTTAAATTTAATAACATTAACATTATGTTTGCATTACCTAACGAGCACCGTAACATACCTAAACCCATATTAAGTGGGTCGCTGTATTTTACGGCAGATAATGTAGATAACGTATGGGAGAAAGTTAAAGAGCAATGCCTCATCTGTTATCCGATCGAAAATTTTGATTACGGCATGCGCGAGTTCGCCATATACGATAACAATGGCTATCTATTGCAATTCGGACAGGAGATAAAAGATGAGTCCGTAAGTCGGTAAGTAAAAAAATAGAAAATTAAAATCTTTCGGACTTACCGGACTTTCGGACTTCCGACAAAAACAATAACTATGGCAACACCTTTACCTTCCGATACCGATCATTTGCATTACAAGCCGGTACACTTATCCGAATCGACCATCACCGAGTTAATGATTCCTTCCTACTCAAATTTTGGAGGAAAAATCCACGGGGGTATTCTGCTTTCGCTGATGGACAAGGTAGCTTATGTTTGTGCTGCAAAACATGCCGGCAATTATTGCGTAACCGCATCTATCGATACCGTTGATTTTTTAGCTCCCATTGAAGTAGGCGAATTAGTATCGTTAATGGCGTCGGTAAATTATGTGGGTAATACCTCATTGGTTGTCGGTATACGGGTAATTTCAGAAAACGTAAAAACAAACTCGGTTAAACATACCAATACCAGCTATTTTACCATGGTAGCCAAAGACGATCAGAATATGCCAACCCAGGTTCCCGGGCTTATTTTAGAAAGCCCGCAGGAAGTAAGGCGCTTTGTTGAAGCTATAAGGCGTAAGGAGCTCCGGCAAAATTATAAGCAGGAAGTTGAACAGATAAAGGCCCCCGTAAACTACGAAAAGTGTGAAGAATTGTTAGTGGGTGAACGGTGTATACTTGCAACAAAAGTATGATCTAATAGAATCTTAATTAACAGCAGTTAACTTTAGATACACTAACTAAATTATGTTTAAAAACGTAAACTGTATACTTGCACAACTAATTGATTAACGCATGAAATTTTGCTGGCTATTGTTTATTGTTTTGGTTTTACAAAAAACACATGCCGCTGTGCTATGGTCTGGCGACTTCCTAACCGCCGAAACAATCAATACGGATAGCCTGCGTAAAATCGACAAAATGAATGCCGACGCGTACGCCATGTTTTTGGCTAATCCCACTGCCGCGCGTAAACTTTCCGAAAATGCGCTTATCCTATCAAAAATAAACAATTATAAAAAGGGCATAGGCGAAAGCTTTTTAAATATTGGTATTACCTATTGGGCGCAATCATATTACCAGGTAAGTTTGTTATATATAGATACAGCAAGGCATTATTTTGTTAATGACCATTTGCGCCTTTCTGATTGTTACCGAAGCATGGGGCGCGATTATGCCGACCTGAAAGATTACAAAACAGCAATTGATTATCTGCAAAAAGCCGAAGTTGAGGCCGGAACAGATAAATACATGTTGGAGGAAGTGGTAACCGAGCGATCACTTATATATACCAGATCGCATCAGTTTGAGAAGGCGATAGTAGCAGTAAATAATGCGTTAAAACTATGTCGCGAATTAAATAACAAACGTAGCGAAGCCATTTTATATGGCCGTTTAACAAGCATTTATAGCGAATACGACGACAATATCAATTACGCCCTGGCAAATGGCTATGCCGATACAGCCATTAGTATGAGCTATTTAAATAACAATAAACGTTTAAGGGCAAGCTGTTTTGTATCGAAAGCCGAAATACTGGTTAATCTGGGTAAAACCGATGAAGCTCTTCAATACGCTCAAAAAGCTAATTTAATGGCCGATAGTTTAGGCGTGATGGATTTTATATCTGCATCTTACCAGGCCCTTCTTGATATTTACGATAAGAAGGGAGACAAGAAGCAAGTGCTTTACTATCAGGAAAAATTCAACAATTTTTTGATGCATTTAAATATAATCGACAGGCAAAATAGCTCGCAGCTGATGCAGGATTATTTTAACCTGAATATTAAGCTTCAAAAAATAGATAGCGCTCAGCGGAACAACCAAATAAATCGCTTAATGGTCAAGTCGCAACAAAAAATCATCGTTATCCTACTCGTTTTTTTGGCCCTGTTAATAACTGGTTTTTATATCGTTTACCGCCTGTATCGCGACAAAACACGTTTGGCAGTGAAACTCACTGAACAAAATCTGGCTATTAAGCAACAATCGGAACTTATTGAGTCACAGTCAAAACATCTCAATGGCTTAAATAATTTAAAAAATAAATTGTTAATGGTAATAGGGCACGATTTGCGCGGACCAATAGGCAATCTGCGCAATGTGACCGACCTTTTTGAAACCGGTATGCTTAGCAATGAGGAAATACAACAGGTAATGAAGAACATGAACCCTGTTGTTAAGGGCGCCGAGCTGACATTAACCAATTTGCTGCAATGGGCAAATAACCAGATTCAGGGCGGCAGCGTTGCCACAACCGACATACGGCTATTGTTAATAATCGATGAGATGCGTGAGACTTTTGCTTATCAGCTTTTACAAAAGTCTCTCCGGTTGCAAAACAATGTAAATGCAAAAGTATTTTTGCTTGCTGATGAAAATCATCTGAAGGTTATCTTCCGGAATATGATCAGTAATGCAATCAAATTTACGCCTAATGATGGATGCATCACCGTTGATGCCGTGCAGGAAAACGATAAGGTCGTGATCAGTATCCAGGATACAGGCATAGGTATTAAACCGGAAGATGTAGATAATCTGTGGTCGCACAATTCACCATTCTCTAAGGTAGGCACGCTGGGTGAAATAGGTACAGGTATAGGCCTACAACTATGCCGCGAACTGATTGAGCTAAATCAGGGCGAAATCTCATTAATCTCAACCCTTGGCAAAGGGACGACTTTCTACATCAAATTGCCCGGAAGCATTAAACTATAAATAGCTTAACCACCATTGCTTGTGCGTTTGCTTATACTTCATAAACCAATTGCTTGGGAAGTAAAGTATAAACACCGCTAATAACCATACTCCGTAAACTACAGGCAAGCCGAAGCCGTAAGTAATATGCTCCGCTTCGGTTATTTTGAATGCGATGTATGCCAGCAACTGTAACAGGTAAATGTGACACAAATAATAGAATAAAGGCACTCTTCCGAACACCAGAAATATATCAGTTACCCGGTTTTTAACACCTTCCAGATAGGCTAATAAGATCATTACCGGGCCCAAAGTGATCAGCAAATAGTCAAGCGACGGCGGGTATTTTTGTGCGTTGATAAATGACAAAACGGTACGGTACCAAACTGGCTGTTTTGTCCAGTGATCCGGATCGCCGTAAAGGTTAAATGATCTGATCAGGACAAATAGCAAGAGCGCGGAACAACCTATCGTAACCAATAATTTTTTCCGTTTTGCAGCGTCTAATTTAAATATAGTGCCAAAGCTATAGCCGGTTGCCATAACGCCGATCCACGGTATGATAGGATATAATATAAAGATATGCCGTGTGCCGTGAGCATAATTAAACATGCTTTGCACATGCAAAAACTGCCAGAATGTACCCCCTGTTTCGCCCAGCGATTTGGGAGCGATATTATCAAAAGCATTGTGCCCAAGTATGAGTATAAGGCCAATAATACCAATAGCCTCAACCGGCAGATAGATCAAGCCGGCTAAAATGATCATACTAATACCAATAACCCATATCACCTGGAAAAATACAAAGCTATAATCCATTTGAAATTGCCAGGTGCCATGATTCATCGAGAAGCCCCAGTTTATGAGCGTTACTTCCAAAATGATTAGCCAGATGCCGCGACTTAGTAAAAACCTGGCAGCTTCTCCTTTAGTTTTGCCCCGGCTTAAAGATAAGAAAGCGCCAGTGCCTGCCAGAAATACAAACGTTGCTGCGCAGTAATGCGTTATAAAACGGGTGATAAATAAAGCTGTCGACGCCTGGGTTAGGTCGGTAGGGTTAAAACGCGTAGTAGTAAAAAAGTCGCGGGTATGATCGAGCGCCATAATCACCATCACTATTCCGCGCATCACGTCGATCGACTCGATACGTTTTTTGGTTGGGGTAAGTGTATCAGCCATTGTAACAAGGTTTGCAGTACAAACTACAAAACAATTGTCACAAAAGCAAACGGTATTTATTACATAAGCTCAATTAGCTTTTTGATACATCTTTTTCACATCTGGCCTTTTCAATTTCAGCAATTTCGGCCTCCGATCTTGTCTTTTTCAGGTCTATTCTGATCAAAGCAAACAGACTCATGTATACATTGGCTATAAATATCAGGGCGAACCCGCTTATTAAATACCCGCGCCAATCATCAAATAGCAGCTTGTAATTAGTAATAAATAACATGGCGATGGTTACGTAATGGCTAAAGCAATACTCGCAGGTAAACAGGTAGAAAAACTTTCGCTTAACCAGCGTTTTGGCTGTCTTAGAGTATTTTATGCACATCTCGCGCGGCTCACGAAAAACTTCTTCGTGTGTAACGGTCCATGCTATACAGGCTATCGGGATAGCCAATATAAATAACCATACTATTTGTGTGCCTAAAGCCATACCGTACAAATAATTAAACCGCCAAATTGTTTTAATTAGCAACCAATACAAAATTTTTGCGGCAAAAGTGTTATGCAGACGGTTTTTGTGTTTTGGTGTTGCTTTTAGCTATTAAAGTTTATTTTTGTTGCATCAGTTTTACACCTCGCCTTTAAAGCGCTTTTAAATAGAATAACTATGACAGTCGGACTGTTCATTCCTTGTTATGTTGATCAATTTTACCCCGGAGCCGCAATAGCCTGCCTCCAATTATTGGAAAAGTTAGGCGTTAATGTGGTATATCCTAAAAATCAAACCTGCTGCGGCCAGCCAATGGCCAACTCCGGTTTTGAGCATTTGACACACGGCTGTAATGAGCTGTTTATTAAAAACTTTGCCGAGTTTGATTATATCGTGGCACCATCGGGGAGTTGTGTGCTGCATATCCGCGATCATTTGCATGATGATACCCAGCCCGAAAAGGCTAAACACATCAGCGACAAGATCTACGAGTTTACTTCCTTTTTAACTGATGTGTTGAAGGTCACCAGCCTTCCGGCGAAATTTCCGCACAAGGTGGGTATGCACCAAAGTTGCCACGGACAGCGGGGTTTGCACTTATCGTCGATGACCGAACTCGTAGCACCCGATTTCTCAAAACCAGGCAGCCTGTTAAATATGGTTGAAGGCATTGAGATAGTTGAGCTGAGCCGTAAAGACGAGTGCTGCGGATTTGGCGGTACATTTTGTGTTGCCGAAGAAGCCGTTTCTGTTAAGATGGGTAAAGACAGGGTGGCCGACCATTTAGAGCATGGTGCCGAATATATTACCGGTGTCGATATGAGTTGCCTGATGCATATGGAAGGCATATTACATCGCCAGGGCAGTAAAGTTAAAGTGTTACATATTGCCCAGATATTGAACGGAGAGTAGATTAGAGTTACGTGTTGGGATTTTGCCTGGCCAATGAACTAATGAACCAATGAACGAATCAACTGTAAAAGACCACGCGGCTTTAGCCGATATATTTAACGAAGACGAAGCCCGCGTAAACTGGCACGATGAAACGCTATGGTGGATCCGCGCCAAGCGTGATAAAGCTGTGCATCAACTACCAGAGTGGGAAGCTTTGCGCGAAACCGCATCGCAGATAAAAAACAATGTGCTCTCGAACATGAGCATGTATCTGCAACAGTTTGAGGCAAACGCCAAAGCAAACGGCATTACCATACATTGGGCTGCCGATGCAAAGGAGCATAACCAAATTGTGCTGAGCATCCTGCAAAAGCACAACGTTACCCGCATGGTAAAAAGTAAATCCATGCTAACGGAGGAGTGCCACTTAAACGAATACCTTGGCGAAAACGGTGTAGACGTGATCGATTCGGATTTAGGCGAACGCATAGTGCAACTGGCACACGAACCGCCAAGTCACATCGTATTGCCTTGCATCCATAAAAAGAAAGAGGAGATAGGCGAGTTGTTTCACCAATATCTCGGAACCCCTGCAGGCAACGCCGACCCCCAATTTTTAACCGAGACCGCTCGTCATCATTTGCGCGAAACCTTTTTAACACGTAAAGTTGCCCTCACCGGTGTAAACTTCGCTATAGCCGAAACAGGCGAATTTGTAGTTTGTACCAACGAGGGCAACGCCGATATGGGCGCTCACCTGGCCGATGTACATATTGCCAGTATGGGCTTTGAGAAAATCATCCCCGAAAGGAAACACCTGAGTGTATTTCTGCGCCTGCTTACGCGGAGTGCTACGGGGCAGCCAATTACGACTTATTCGAGTCATTTTAGCAAACCGCGTAACGGGGAAGAAATGCACATTGTGATCGTAGATAACGGCCGTACAATACAATTGGGTCGCGAGGAGTTTCGCAACTCCTTAAAATGCATCCGTTGCGGCGCCTGTATGAACACCTGCCCGGTATATCGCCGCAGCGGCGGACATAGTTATCACAATGCGATATCGGGTCCGATAGGGGCTATACTGGCACCCAACCTGGATATGGAGAAATACGCCGACCTTCCATTCGCCTCAACGCTTTGCGGCTCGTGCTCAAACGTATGCCCGGTAAAAATTGATATTCACGATCAGCTATACAAATGGCGGCAGGTGATTGTGAAGAATGGTTATGCTACCAAAACCAAAAAAGCTGGTATGCAGGTAATGACCTTAACTTTATCATCGCCAACTATTTATCATGTCGGAGGTAAAGCAGGCCGTTGGTTTATGAAACATATACCTTTCGCGGTAAACAATAAATTAAACCCATGGTACAAACAACGCGATATGCCCGAGCCTCCGAATGAATCGTTTGGCGAGTGGTATAAAAAGAATAGGAAACAATGAGTAGCAGAGATAGAATATTAGCGGCCATCAGCCAAAACCAACCGGCATCAAAGCCATTGCCCGATATCAGTTTTTTAAAGGGCGGCGACGAAAATCCGGAAGAGAAATTTATTACGGTGTTGACTACCATCGGGGGTAAAGTTTTAAAGGTGAAAAGCTTTGATGAAATAAAGAAGCTGTTGCCTGAGCATTTTGATACAAGCAAACGGGTAGTTACAACGTTAAACGAACTGAGCGATATTGCTGAATTGAATACAGGTCAGCCAATAGACCCACATACGCTTGAAGATATTGAGCTAACCGTTACCACCGCCCATTTTGCTGTTGCCGAGAACGGCGCTGTTTGGGTAACCGAAGATATAATCGGTCAGCGGGTGTTGCCTTTTATTTGCCAGCATTTGGCTGTTGTGGTTGATGTAAATAACATCGTACCTACGATGCACGAGGCTTATCAAAAAATTGGTAATAGTGTTTACGGATTTGGTACCTTTATCGCCGGTCCATCAAAAACGGCCGATATTGAACAATCGCTGGTGCTGGGTGCGCATGGCCCCCGCAGCATGACGGCTTTTTTATTAGGATAAACAATGGAAACAAGCGCGGGATACGTTAATGTAAGCACCGATGAGAAAGGCATAACCACTATCGCCTTCTTTCATCCGGCACAAAACTCGTTACCCACCGCCTTGCTCGATCTGTTAGCCTCATCCATTCAAAAAGCAGGTGCTGACGATCAAACTCGTGTTATTATTTTAAAAAGTGATGGTGACCGTACCTTTTGCGCAGGCGCCAACTTCGACGAATTATTGCAGATCAAAAACCTCGATGAGGGCATGGCTTTCTTCTCTGGCTTTGCCAAGGTGATCAACGCCTGCCGTACTTCGAAAAAAATGATCATTGGCCGTGTGCATGGCAAAGCAATTGGCGGTGGTATCGGCATTGCTTCCGCTTGTGACCATTGCTTCGCAACAATAAACGCCTCGATCAAATTAAGCGAATTAAGTATTGGCATCGGTCCGTTTGTGATTGAACCGGCAGTTACCCGTAAAATGGGGATCAGCGCTTTTTCGCAGCTTGCCTTAAACGCTGGCGAATTCTATACCGCGCAATGGGCAAAAGGCAAAGGCCTTTTTGCCGAAGTTTTTGAAACAGTCGAAGAGATGGATGCAGCTATTGTCACATCGGCAAGTAAAATGGCCGCATGGAACCCCGATGCTTTATCTGCACTCCGTAAAACCATCTGGCATGGCACGGATCATTGGAGAACTTTATTAACCGAACGCGCTGCTGTCAGCGGCGACCTGGTATTATCAGAAGCCGCCCAAACCGCTATCGGGGCGCTGAAATCTAAAAAGTAGTTAAAGTAACGGTTTTAACTAAAGGCAACCTTTCATCAATACCTGCGTATAAAATTCACGTATATCAATTCGTGGATATGAATTACCTAATTTATGTGAGCTCCGCATCGCGGGTGCTAACTGCCGATGACCTGAAAAAAATGCTGGTGGATAGCCGTTATAAATACATCAGTAACGGCATTACAGGTATGATGCTGTACAGTAAAGGCACATTTTTTCAGGCGTTGGAAGGGGAAGAAGAGCAGTTGGAAAAAGCATTTGAGAGCTTACAGACTGACGACATTCAGAAAAGTGTAATTAAACTAAAAAGCGGTGCTGAAGAGCAACGCACATTTTTCGACTGGTCGATGGGTTTTAAACCCAGTTCTGAAGACCTTTCAAACATCAATGGTTTCGTCAACCCGTTCCGCTGGGACTTTTTAACTGATTATGATCAACAACATCCGGCCGTAAATCTGCTTAAAACATTCGTTCAGCATAACCTGCAATATTAATTAAACCGCCGGTTATCAATCTGTATCCGGTTACATTAAAGCATATCAAATTAAAATCCTATTTTCGGTTGTATAATTTAATATGGCCGAGAGTAACTCATTAACCCACAAAAAAACAGCTTACAGGCTCAAATCAATATTTGGTGGTTCCATCGGTAACCTGGTCGAATGGTACGATTGGTATATCTACTCGGCATTCTCCCTATATTTTGCAGGTGCATTTTTTCCCGAAAAGAACGAAACAGCACAACTACTTAACACGGCCGGCATATTTGCCATCGGTTTTTTAATGCGCCCTATAGGCGGCTGGCTAATGGGTACTTATGCCGATAGAAAAGGTCGTAAAGCAGCGTTAACATTCTCCGTATTACTCATGAGCGCGGGTTCGCTACTAATCGCTATTATACCATCCTATAATCGGATAGGCATTTTAGCGCCGATGGTGCTGGTGCTTGCCCGTATATTACAGGGTATAAGCGTTGGCGGCGAATACGGCACAAGCGCGACCTACTTAAGCGAAATGGCGACTAAAAAGCATCGTGGGTATTATTCAAGTTTTCAGTATGTGACGCTGATCATGGGGCAGCTATTGGCTCTTGGCGTTTTGGTATTGCTGCAGCGGTGTTTTTTAAGCCAAGCCCAACTCCATGCCTGGGGCTGGCGCATCCCATTTGCTATTGGTGCAGTGCTGGCAATTTCCGCCATGTATCTAAGACGCAGCTTAACCGAAACGGAATCCTTCGGTAAAGAAACAACACCCGATAAAATCCGCGGCACTATCAAAGCCCTTTTTGAACATCCCAAAGCCGTACTTCTCGTAATAGGTTTAACTATGGGCGGAACGGTTGCGTTTTATACCTTCAGTACTTACATGCAAAAGTTCCTGGTAAACACATCCAAATTCAGTAAGGATGAAGCTACTTTAATATCCGCCCTAACTTTGTTTGTGTTTATGCTTGCGCAGCCACTTTTTGGATTACTGTCTGATAAAATAGGTCGCAAACCGTTGTTGATAACCTTTGGTATTTTGGGTACGATCACCACTTATCCCATCATGACCACCCTCGGTAAAACGCACGACTTCTGGATAGCATTTATGATCATTTTCGTCGCATTGCTTATTACCACACTGTACACTTCAATTAATGCTGTTGTTAAAGCCGAACTGTTCCCGGTAAACGTACGTGCGTTGGGCGTGGGGTTCCCATATGCCATCGCTGTATCGCTATTTGGCGGTAGTGCCGAATATATTGCCTTATCGTTTAAGGATCATGGGCATGCCGATTGGTTTTATTGGTATGTTACCGTGTGTATCTTTGTATCGCTGTTTGTGTACGCTTTTATGGGCGATACCAAAAAGTACTCTAAAATGGAGGATTAGGTGGTGAATAGTGAATGGTGAGCAAATGTCATAAATAGTTTTAAATAAGATTCTCAACTTCCGGACTTTCGGTCTTGCCGACTTTCGGACTAAACAAATATTATGGAATTTGGACGTGTTAAACCCGAAGAACTGGCAATGGTTGATTTTACTTTGCCTGTCGACCCTGAATTTACAACCAACACTTTACAATGCGCCACTTACAAACCTAAATTAGAGGTGCATATAGGCTGCGCCAAATGGGGGCGTAAAGAGTGGCTGGGCAAAATATATCCCGAAAAGACCAAAGAGGCCAACTTTTTGGATGAATACGTGAAGCATTTCGACAGCATTGAGCTAAACGCTACTTTTTATAACGTATACCCGGCGTCGACCATCGAGAAATGGAAAGCAAAAGCCGAGTCAAACCCAAACTTTAAATTTTGCCCCAAATTTTCACAAAGCATCAGCCACATTAAAAGATTAAAAGGCGCACACGAGGTAACAACCGAATTTTATAAAGGCATTACGGCATTTGGCGATCTGCTGGGTCCTTTATTTTTGCAACTAAGCGATAATTACGGGCCAAAAAACTTACCCGAATTAAAGGCTTATCTGCAGGATCTGCCCCGCGATGTACCTGTTTTTGTGGAGGTGCGGCATAAAGAGTGGTATGCTGATCAATCGGCAAAGAATGAACTTTTCGCGATGTTACGAGAGTTAAATATTGGTGCTGTTATAACCGATGCGTCAGGCAGGAGGGACTGTGTACATATGGAATTGCCAACGCCGCATGCATTTATCCGTTTTGTGGGTAACAGTTTACACCCAACAGATTATGCCCGCTGCGACGAATGGGTACAGCGCATTAAACAATGGCATTTAAAGGGCCTGCAATCTGTTTGGTTTTTTATGCATCAGCATGATGAACGCTACTCGCCTGAACTCGCTGATTATGTGGTTAAAGAATTAAATAAAGAGTTGGGCCTGAATATTATGCGGCCGCATTTTATTGAGAAAGATACAGGGCTGTTTGGGTAGGATTTATCCTATTAACCCAGATATTACGTTGATACTTAAGGCCACAATAGCCGTATTAAAAGCAAAAGAGATCAGGGCATGAAGTAAAGCCAGGCGGCGGATAGAACGGGAAGATATTTCGACATCGGATACCTGGAAAGTCATCCCGATGACGAAGGAGAAGTATACAAAATCGAGGTAGTCGGGGTTCGATTCTTCGGGGAATTGCAAGCCGCCGATTACAGCATCTTTAGGGTCGTTTTCCTCAGGTGTGCTGGTATAATACATGTGTGCATAGCTCATGGTAAACATGGTGTGCAGCATCCACCAGGAAATAGCCACCGAGCCTATCGACATTAATACATGCCTGGTAACATGCACATGTTGGGCATCTTTACCATGGTTAAGCAGTAAAAAAATTATAGCGAACAGGCTTACACATGATGCTGTGATTACGAAAAGAAGGATGCTAATGCGGCTCGAATCTTTTAACCGCGCTATCTGGCGCATTTCTCGGGGGTGGGCGGTAAAAATAATCAACCAATTTAGAATGATGATCACGGTTGCGCAACTGGCCCATGATATCATGATCGCTGCCGGGACGGATACTTTATGCCAGATCAGAAAGAACACAACGACTGTAACGGCCAAAGCCAGGTATAACCGGTGTTGCGCATCAAAACGCATTAATAAGTTTGCCTCTTTTGATCTGGCCATGATTTAATCTTCGTCAATAATTTCAATAACACGGCCCACCTGCCCATCTTCCAGTCGAACTTTTATCCCCCGCGAGTGAAAAGACGAACTGGTGAGCAAGTCCTTAACAATACCGCGGGTACGCTTACCACTGCGTTGATCTTTTTTCAAAATAATATCAACCTCTAAGCCGGGGTAAATATCGCTGCGGTTTTGCCCGTTCATTTTACCAGATCGCTAACTGCCTGTTCAACTTTCTCAAAATTAAACTGATCAACCATTTTTTTCATAGCCGCAGTAATATGGTCATTGCCCAAATTTCCAATGCTGCCCTCGTGAGTGTGATTAATACTATGATCAGGTTTAAACTCGCCTTTTTCGATAGCCAAACCGACCTGTTTATACGCATCCCGGAAAGGCGTTCCGCTTAATACCAGGCGGTTAACTTCCTCAACGCTAAACAGGTACGCGTATTTCGGATCGTCTAAGATATTGTTTTTCACCTCAATATGTTCCAACATAAAAGTTGCCATATGCAGGCAGTTCTTGATATCAGCGAAAGCCGGGAAAAGTAACTCTTTTAATAATTGCAGTTCGCGATGATAACCCGATGGCAGGTTAGTGGTCATCATGGCTACATCGGTAGGCAAGGCCTGCAGGCGGTTGCAACGTCCGCGCATAATCTCCCAAACGTCGGGGTTCTTTTTATGCGGCATGATGCTCGAGCCGGTAGTCAGGTTTTCGGGGTAGCTCACAAAGGCGAAGTTCTGGCTCAGATACAAACATTGATCCATCGCCATTTTACCCAGCGTTGCCGCGATAGATGATAGGGCCTGCGCAATAATTCGTTCAGTTTTACCACGCCCCATCTGTGCATAAACTACGTTATAGTTAAGGCTTTCAAATCCCAAAAGTTTGGTAGTTAGGGTACGGTCCAAAGGGAAAGAGGAACCATAACCGGCTGCAGAACCCAACGGGTTTTTATTGGTGATATGATAAGCCGCGAGTACCATTTCCAGATCATCGACAAGGCTTTCGGCGTAAGCGCCGAACCATAAACCAAATGATGAAGGCATGGCGATTTGTAAATGTGTATACCCTGGCAGTAAAACGTTTTTATGTTTTTCGCTTAAGCTGATGAGCAGATCGAACAGGGTTTGTACCGATGATACAACCTCCTGCAATTCATGTCGGAAAAATAATTTCAGGTCGACCAGAACCTGGTCGTTACGTGAGCGGCCGCTATGTATTTTTTTACCGGCCTCGCCAATGCGGCGGGTCAATAATAGTTCGACCTGCGAGTGGATATCTTCAACTTCGGCTTCAATTTTAAAACCGCCTTTGGCTATATCAGCATAAATGCTTTTTAATTCTTTTTGAATAATGTCAAGATCTTGTTTATCCAGCAAGCCAACTTTTTGCAGCATTTGCGTATGCGCCAGCGAACCCAGTACATCAAACGCGGCCATTTGCTCATCAAACTCCCGGTCGCGGCCTACAGTAAAGCTTTCTACCAGTTGATCTACGTTGGTAGTTTTTTGCCATAATTTGCTCATGTTGCAAAGATGCTATAAATAATTTATTTGGGTAAATGTGATAAAAATATATTGAAGCGTGTAGCCGGCGAGGTTTATTATGGTAGCGGAAATAGTTATACACTATTTAAAGTTATGCGTGTTGATTTAATTTGCTTTGTATCTGTTATTTAATTTATTAAATAAGTATTTTCTATTAGATATTTTAATATGTAATAATTATGTTTACATAAACAAACGTAATCTATTATGAAAAACTTAACTCCAATTCGTTTAGTAGCATTAGTTTTATTAATGTTCATGTTCTCTTGTAGAAAAGAGTCATTTAATGCGGGTAATGACAATTTGCCTGCTATTTCGCAGGGCTTGTTAAGCGATGTCAACTTTGTGCCGCTTCCTATGGCCCGAAGTGCAGCAGTGCAGGCGACAGTTAGCCCGTTTACCAAAAAGTTATTCAGTGAGAAACCCGTTAATAGTGCACAGCAACAAATTTCGCCGAAAGCAATACAAAGTGAAACGCCTTTGCCGGATGGCGCAAATCCCTCTTATTATGTTTTTAATTACGTTGGTGGTGGCTATTCGATCATTGCTGCGGACAAAAGGGTGGAGCCGGTCCTGGCTTATTCGGATAAGGGAGGGTTCGCAACGTCAGGCGCCTTACCGCCGGGTTTGAAACACTGGCTTACCATTAATGATAAAAACATGAAGCTGCTTAGAACTAAGCCCGATTTAAAGCAGCCGGCTGGCGAAGCCCAGTCATGGAAAGAACTCCTTGTTAATTATAATAGTGGCAGTACATCAAACCATCTGTTAAGGCTTCCACCCGATCCTGGTCCTTGCCACGATACCATTATATACTTTGCAGTTGGCCCGCTGCTCGCAACCCAGTGGGGGCAGGGGTATCCGTATAATCAAAGCTGCCCGGCGGGCAGTTACTCCGGGGGGCATACACCAACAGGTTGTGTTGCAACCGCTATGGCACAGGTAATGTATTACTGGCAATATCCAAGTTATTTTAACTGGAGTAATATGCCATTGGGCCCAACTTTTTCGACCAATAGTGATCTGGACGGCTTAATGTCAAGTATCGGATCTTCCGTTAATATGCAATATCATGACAGCGGTTCGTTCCCTTATTATTATTGGTTCACCGGTTCGCCTGGCCCAACGCTTAAGTTTTTTTATGGTTATGGTTCGGCCAGTAACGAAACATCTTTTTACTATAATACTTACAGCTATGTGATGAATAATATAGATGGTGGCCGCCCCGTTTTGCTAGCAGGCGATGATGGCAGTGAAGGCCATGAGTGGGTTTGCGACGGCTACGAAGAATATACCTACAGCTATTGCCCGAGTACTGATTTTCCTTATGGCTGGGGTGAAACATATCTGCTTTTTCATATGAATTGGGGATGGAATGAGTTAGGGGTTACCAACAACGAAAACGGATGGTATTATTATGATGTGTGGCAGGTTTTTATAAATGGAGGTTTGGATAATTTTCAATATAATCAACGTATGACCTACGATATTCACCCTTAAATAATGCATCAAGCTACTCCAGAGGTTATGATAAATCATAACCTTTTTTAGTTTTAGGGCATACCTAAAGGATAGTTTGTAACTATAGCTTTAGTATTCAATTCTTATTTAATATATTAGAACCCTTAACTCCTCATTATGAAAATTAAATACTTATTCTTGGCAGTATTATTGAGCCTGTGCGTCAGCACCATGGCCCAAAAAACGGGCTTTGTTTGGAAGACCGCCACATCCGGAGGGTATACTTACAAGTATGTAAGCGGCGACCCGACCCATTCAAGGTTTTATGTTTTGAAAAACGGACTGACGGTGATGTTAAGCCCAACGGCTAAAGAGCCGCGCATCCAATCGTTCATCGCTGTAAAAGCAGGTAGCAAAACCGATCCATCAAATCATACAGGGTTGGCGCATTACCTTGAGCACATGATGTTTAAAGGTACCGATAAATACGGCACGCTCGATTGGCAAAAAGAAAAACCTCTGCTCGACCAGATTGATGGTTTGTACGAGCAATATAACTCAACCACGGATAGCGCCAAGCGCGTCGAGATCTATCATCAGATAGACGTAACCTCGGGCCAGGCATCAAAATTTGCCATCGCTAATGAGTACGATAAAATGATGGCATCGATGGGAGGTAAGGGCACTAACGCGTTTACCTCGTTTGAGCAAACCGTTTATACAGACGATATCCCGTCATCGGCAGTTGATAAATATCTTACTTTACAAGCAGAGCGTTTCCGCGCACCGGTGCTACGTATTTTCCATACTGAGCTAGAAGCTGTGTACGAAGAAAAAAACCGTGGTTTGGATAATGATGGTAATAAAGTATTTGAGGCCATGTTTGCGGCTTTGTTCCCTAATAATAATTATGGTAAACAAACAACTATTGGTACAATAGAGCATTTGAAAAATCCATCATTAAAAGAGATACGCAAGTACTATTATACCTATTACGTGCCAAATAACATGGGCGTGATTATGTCGGGCGATTTCAACCCCGATGTAATGATCAAAAAAGTAGATGAGCATTTTGGCTATATGAAAGCCAAACCGGTGCCGCCGTATAAATTCGATCCGGAAACACCAATTACTTCACCAATAAAAAGAGACATCTATGGGCCAAATCCCGAAAACCTCACTATCGCCTTCCGTTTCCCGGGAGCCAATACGCACGACGCGCAAATGCTCGACCTGGTAGGGGACATGCTGACCAACGGTAAAGCTGGTTTGTTTGACCTTGACCTGACCAAGAAACAAAAGCTATTGAGTGCTTCGGCATTTGATTACACCTTAAAAGATTACAGTGCTTTGTTATTACAAGGCAACCCAATAAAAGGGCAATCGCTTGATGATGTAAAAGCATTAATGCTTGCAGAGATTGAGAAGTTGAAGAAAGGCGAGTTTGCCGATGACCTGATCCCATCGATCATCAACAACGTTAAAAAGTCAACAACAGAGCAAAACGAAGGTTATTACAGTCGCGCCAATAATTTAATGGATGCCTTTACCTCGGGTGTCGATTGGCGTACACATGTTGCTACAGTTAACGACTTGTCGAAAATCACCAAAGCCCAAATCGTTGCCTTTGCCAACAAATACCTTGGTGAAAGCAATTATGTAATTATTTACAAACACCAGGGCGAAGACAAGAACATTAAAAAGGTAGACAAACCACATATTACACCAGTTGAGGTTAATCGCGAGTCTGCCTCGCCGTTCCTTAAAATGGTGGATAATATCCCGGCTAATGCGGTAAAACCTGTTTGGCTGGATTATAACAAGGATATCCAAAAAGCTAAAGTTGGCCCTGCGGAATTGTTATCTGTGCAAAACAAAGATAACAACCTGTTCCGTTTATACTACCGTTATAATATGGGTAGTTATAACAACAAGTTGTTCTCGCTCGCGGCTACCTACATGCAGTACTTGGGCACCGATAAAATGAGCGCCGACGATATCAGCAAGGAATTTTATAAACTGGCGGCATCGTTTAATATCTCAACCAGTGGCGAGATAACTACCGTAAGCATTAGCGGATTGCAAGAGAACTTCGCAAAAACAGTTGCCTTGTACGAGAATGTGATAGCCAATTGCAAACCTGACGAAAAAGCACTTGCCGGTTTAAAACAACGGTTGAAAAAATCGCGCGATAACGCCAAATTAAACAAGGGCGCTATTATGCAAGGATTAGTTAGCTATGCTATGTATGGAGAAGCAAACCCATTCAATAACGTACTATCCGATGATGAGCTGAATAATTTAAAAGCAGATGACCTGGTAGCTATTTTACACAGCCTGGCCGATTATAAACACGTTGTTTTATATTACGGCCCTTTAACCGCGCCGTTGGCTGCTGCCGAGTTAAAAACACTTCACCATATGCCGGCATCGTTTAAACCTTATCCGGAAGCAAAAGTATTCGCCAAGCTTAACCAGGATAAAAGCAAAGTATTATTCGCAAATTACGATATGGTGCAGGCCGAAATCGACTGGATTCGTAACTCTGATGCTTACCAAAATTCGCAAACACCAACTGTCGAACTGTTCAACAATTATTTTGGTGGCGGCATGAGCGGCATCGTTTTCCAAACTATCCGTGAGTCGAAAGCGCTGGCTTACTCAACTTACGCGTTTTACAGCCCACCTGCTAAAAAAGATGATCGTAACATTATCCAGGCCTACGTAGGTACACAGGCCGACAAACTGAACGAAGCGATTAAAGGTATGAACGAGTTGTTAACCGACTTGCCTCAATCCGAAAAAGTGATCGCATCTGCCAAGGATAATATCCGTAAATCGTTGGAGACCGAGCGTATCACACAGGATGGTATTTTATTTAGCTATCTGAATGCGCAGCGTAGGGGATTGGATTATGATATCCGTAAAACCACATTTGACAACGTTGATAAATTGAAGTTCGACGATATCAAAGCTTTCCACGATAAGGAATTTAAAGATAAACCTTATACCTATTGCATCGTGGCATCCGAAAAGCGGGTTAGTGATGATGACCTGAAAAAGTATGGTGAGTTGACCAAATTGAGCTTGAAGCAAATATTTGGTTATTAAAATTGCATAAAATCATATAAATAATTAAAACCCCGATACCAATCGGGGTTTTTTTATGATATAAATAATAAAAAAATGATTTAGTTGCCGTATATTAGCCTACTAAATCGATAGATAATTAACCATGCGCTAAAAAACTTTAATAAAAAGCTGAAAATGAACATTATTTTCGGGGTTTTGAGATTAAATAATAGCTTTGAATCATTATTGTCAGTTTGAGAATAGGTTTTATATTAAAAGTGTAAAGTGCAACCGATTGCATAATTGTAAATAAAATTATAATTTAGACGCAATATTTGCAGACAGCATTTTGGGTATGAAACAGAAAATGCTCTTGTTTGTAATTTATAAATATTCATTGCCCGTGGGGGAGAATTAAAAACACGTATGAAAGAAACATCTTCGGGCGACAAGATATTATCCATTGATATAGGCGGTTCACACGTGAAGGCGACCATATTAGACCATGAAGGTGCTTTGCTGATGGACTACGAAAAGATAGCAACACCACCATCGCCAAAACCAAAGCAGTTAGTGGAAGTGATACAGACACTTACCAAAGCATTTCCGGCGTATGATAAAATTTCGGTAGGCTTTCCGGGTTATGTTAAAAACGGAGTAATATTTACCGCGCCTAATTTGGGAACCGAAGCTTTTAAGGGTTTTGACCTGGCTAAAGCATTGGAGAAAGCATTGAGCAAACCAACACGTGTGGTAAACGATGCCGATATGCAGGGCTTAGGGGTGGTTGATGGCAAAGGCTTTGAAATGGTAGTAACATTGGGTACCGGCTTTGGTACAGCGTTACTGTCTGATGGTTTTTTGCTGCCACATCTTGAACTATCACAGCTACCTATCCGTAAAGGCAAAAACTATGATGAATACATAGGCGAAAAGGCTTTGGAAAAAGAAGGCGATGAAAAATGGAATAAGCGCGTTAAGACAGTGATTGGCATTTTAAAAACGGTTTTTAACTACGATACCTTATATATAGGCGGAGGCAACGCCCGCAAGATAACATTCAAGCTGGATGATAACATTAAGCTTACATCAAACCGCGACGGTATAAAAGGTGGTGCGCGCCTTTGGAAAGAAGACACCCGCGAACATTTAATCACATCAGTAAAAAAGAAACAACAACTATAACATTAAGCAATGAGTACAACAACAAAAAGCATCGAAGAACAGGGTATTGATACCATCAGGATTTTATCGGTAGATGCGGTTCAGAAGGCAAATTCGGGTCACCCGGGTACAGCAATGGCGTTGGCGCCAATGGCACACATACTGTGGACACAGTTTTTGAATTATAATCCCAAAAACACACATTGGGCAAACCGCGATAGGTTCATCTTGTCGGCAGGTCACGCCTGTATGTTACAATACAGTATTTTGTATTTAACAGGGTATGATATCAGTTTAGATGATATCAAGAACTTCCGCCAGATGAACAGCAAAACCGCAGGTCACCCTGAGTACGGTTTGTGCCCTGGTATTGATGTGACTACCGGCCCGCTTGGTGCAGGAGTATCAAACGGTGTTGGTTTTGCCATTGCTCAAAAATATTTAGCTGCAACTTACAACAAACCAGGCTTCGATCTTTTTGATTACCATGTATACGCTATTTGCAGCGATGGCGATATGATGGAAGGCGTAGCATCTGAAGCTGCTTCGTTAGCCGGCCACCTGGAGTTGGGTAACCTGATCTATTTATATGATGATAACAAGATCTCGATTGAAGGCAGCACCGATCTGGCCTTTAACGAAGATGTTGAAAAACGCTTTGAAGCTTATGGCTGGCATGTACAGTCGGTTGATGATGTTAATGATGTGCATGCGTTACAACAAGCGATAACCAATGCTAAAGCCGAAAAACAAAAGCCATCGTTTATCCGCGTTCGCTCGCTGATCGCTTATGGTAGCCCTAATAAATCGGGTACAGCTGGTTCGCATGGGTCGCCGCTTGGCGCCGATGAAGTGAAACTGGTTAAAAAATTCTTCGGTTTCGATCCGGATAAATCATTCGATGTTGACCCTGAAGTATTAAAGTACTACCACGAAGTTGGTGCCAAAGGTCAAACCAAAGAAGATAAATGGAATCAGCTATTTGCCGATTACAAAGCTAAATTCCCTGAACTGGCAGCACAATACGAATTAGCGGCCAGCGGCGAATTGCCAAAAGGTTGGGAAGAATTACTTCCGGTATTTAAAGCTGATGCAGGTAAAATGGCTACCCGCCAGGCATCTGGTAAAGTGCTGAACGCCATTGCTGGAAAAATCCCGGGTTTAATTGGCGGCGCGGCCGATCTGGCGCCATCTACCGAAACACATCTAAAAGAATTTGATTCGTTTTCGTCTGAGAACCGTGCAGGTCGTAACTTCCACTTCGGGATTCGTGAGCATGCCATGGGCGGAGCCGTAAATGGTATGGCGTTAACGCCGGGCATTATTCCGTTTGGCGCCACTTTCCTGATGTTCTCTGAATATATGCGCCCGCCGATCCGTTTGGCGGCCATTATGAAGATCCGCCCGATATTTGTGTATACGCACGATAGTATCGGTTTAGGTGAAGACGGAACTACTCACCAGCCGGTTGAGCAGTTGATATCATTACGTTCTATCCCTAATATTCTGGTTATTCGCCCGGCCGACGCTAACGAAACCGCGCAGGCCTGGAAAGTTGCTTTAGAGCACCAAACCGGCCCGGTTGCCTTGATCCTGACTCGTCAGGGCTTACCTATTCTTGATCAGGATAAATACGGTAAAGCTAAAGATCTGGTTAAAGGTGCGTATGTATTATCTGATGATAAGGATGCACAACTGATATTGATCGGTACAGGATCCGAGGTAGACCTGGCTTTGAAAGCTCAGGCCAAGTTGAAAGAAGAAGGTATTGCCAGTCGTGTGGTTAGTATGCCATCGTGGGAGTTGTTTGAACAGCAAAGCCCTGCTTACAAGGAAAGCGTATTGCCAAAAAAATTGAAAAAGCGTTTAGCTATTGAGGCAGGCTCGGCATTGGGCTGGCATAAATATGTTACCGACGAAGGCGATACCGTTACTATGCCGGGCTTTGGCGAATCGGCACCGGCGGAAGAGCTTTACAAACACTTTGGGTTTACTGTAGACAACGTGGTAAGCAAAGCAAAAACTTTGTTGTAAGAACAAGGATTTAGGGAGCAAGGAATAAGGATTGAAGAATCTTTGCTCCTTGTTCCTTACATCTTTTATCTAAACAAAATGGATTGGGAAAATAGTTTAATCAGCAACCTGCAATGGTCGGCCGAAATCATCAATATCAGCGGCAAGCAAAAAGTAGCCGCGCAGATAGCTGATAAGGTAAAAGACGGCGACGTGATCGGCATTGGTTCGGGCTCAACGGTTTACGTGGCTTTGCTGGCTATTGCCGATAAGATCAAAAAGGATAAGCTGAATGTAAAAGGCATACCTACATCGTTAGAGATATCGATGTTTTGCAGTAAACTGGGCATACCTCTAACCACGCTCTTTGAACATAAGCCTGACTGGTTATTTGACGGTGCCGACGAGGTTGACCCAGACAACAGCTTAATTAAAGGCAGGGGCGGAGCGATGTTTAAGGAAAAGCTGTTGATCAGTACGAGTGCGAAGAACTACATCATCGTCGATGAATCGAAGATCGTAAAAAAGCTCGGGACGAATTTCCCGGTACCGATCGAAGTTTTTCCGCAAGCTTTGCTGCATGTTGAACAGGAGTTAAAACATTTAGGCGCAAACAGTATTGTATTAAGACCGGCCAAAGGAAAAGACGGATCGATTATAACCGAAAATAATAACCTGATACTCGATTGTTATTTCGACGAGATAGGCAAAAGCCTCGAAAATGATATTAAATGCATTACCGGGGTTATCGAAAGCGGGTTGTTTATCGGTTACGATCTAGAAATTGTACTGGCCACCAATAATTAAATTACCTTAGCATAACACAACAATTAAACTCCAATTACAAAAAACTAGATATTAATCAAGAACTTTAACAAACGATCGGATCGTGGCGCAAAATGATCTGCTCAAACTAAAACAATAAAACAAAATAAAAATGGCAACTAACAATGTAAAGCTGATACACAGCTTCGGACAGAGCATCTGGCTCGATTTTATTGACCGTCAGATCATGACATCAGGAAAATTGAAAAGCTTAATTGACGATGATGGCGTACGTGGTGTAACCTCAAACCCGGCTATCTTCGAGAAAGCGATAACCAGCAGTTCGGATTACGACGCGGATATCAGGGCTTTAGCCGATAGCGGTAAAACTAACGAAGAATTATTTTTTAGCCTGGCTATTAAAGATATACAAAAAGCTACCGACCTGTTTAAAGGTGTATATGATGAGTCGAAAGGCGAAGATGGTTATGTTAGTTTAGAAGTATCGCCGTTTTTGGCTTTGGATACCGAAGGTACTACCAAACAGGCCTTAGAGTTATGGAAAGCCGTTGGCCGCGATAACGTAATGATCAAAATTCCGGGAACGCAACCGGGTTTGGCCGCTATCCGCAAAACCATTAGCGAAGGGTTAAATATAAACGTTACTTTATTATTCGGTTTGCCACGTTACGAGGCAGTAGCAGAAGCTTATATCAGCGGTTTAGAAGATCGTGTGGCTGCAGGTAAATCTGTAGAGGGTATATCATCGGTAGCCAGCTTCTTTTTAAGCCGTATTGACGTATTGGTTGATCCAATGCTCGACGAAAAAGGCTTAGGCGATCTGAAAGGCGAAGTTGCTATTGCATCAGCAAAAAAAGCATACGAAATTTATAAAAAGATATTCAGCAGCGACAGGTGGAAAAAACTGGCAGCTAAAGGCGCTAAACCACAACGTTTGCTATGGGCAAGTACCAGCAGCAAAAACCCTGCTTTTAAAGATACCAAATACGTTGAGGCATTGATCGGCCCGGATACCGTTGACACCGTTCCATTGGAAACTATCGAAGCTTTCCGCGATCATGGTGTTGCTGCCAACGTGTTGGAAAATGGCCTGGATAAAGCAACTGAAGCTTTGGACAGATTGAAAAAAGCAGGCATCGACATTGATAAGATCACACAACAGTTAGAAGATGAGGGTATTGATAAATTCAATAAACCATTCGAAAAACTGCTGCAGTCAATTGAAGATCAGAAAGCTAAAGTATAATTACTGTGACCGATACGCCGGTTAAATTCCTGTTTTTTGATGTGGGCGGCGTGCTGCTGACCAATGGTTGGGGGCACGAGTCGCGTCATAAAGCTGCAGAGCTTTTTGGTCTCGATTATGAAGAAATGTCGGGCCTACATACATTTATATTCAATGTGTACGAGGCCGGCACTATCTCGCTCGACGAATACCTGGATACGGTGGTGTTTAACCACCCACGTGAATTTACTCGTGAAGACTTTAAAGCTTTTATGTTTGAGCAGTCGATTGAATTGAAAGGTACGCTTGCCTGGTTGAAAGAATGGAAGAAAGCCGCGGGTTTCCGCATTTTCTCCATCAATAACGAAGGCAAGGAACTGAACGATTACCGCATCAAAAAATTTAAGCTGCATGATGCCTTTGATGGCTTTATATCTTCGTGTGAAGTTGGCATGCGCAAACCCGATCCCAATATATTTAAACTGGCTTTAGGTGTAGCGAACGCGTCGCCCGAAGAAAGTGTTTATTTTGACGACCGGATAATGTTTGTAAATGCTGCTGATAAATTAGGTTTTACCGCGTATCAGCATACCAGTTTTGAATCAACTAAGGCGATACTTGAGAAATTAAATAAAGAGAAAAAATAACACGCCGGTGAGGCGTGATGTAAAAATATAAAATCCGTAAAAAATGAAATACGATTTTGGTATGATAGGCTTAGGCACCATGGGCCGCAACTTGTTGCTTAACATGGCCGATCATGGTGTTAACGGCGCCGGCTTTGATAAAGATGCGTCAAAAGGCGCGCAGCTGGAGCAGGAAGCTAAGCAAGGCAATGTAAAAGGTTTCAGCGATGTTAAGCCGTTTATCGAAAGCTTAAATACACCAAGAGCCGTAATGATGCTGGTACCGGCCGGAAAAATTGTTGACGAAGTTATTGAAGAGCTTTTGCCTTTGCTTGATAAAGGCGATATATTGATAGATGGCGGCAACTCGCACTTTACCGATACCAACCGCAGGGTTGATTATCTGGAAAGCAAAGGCTTCCACTTTTTTGGCATGGGAGTATCTGGTGGCGAAGAAGGTGCCCGTAAAGGCCCGAGCATGATGCCGGGAGGCGACAAGCAAGCTTATAATGTAATGAAGCCTATATTGGAGTCCATTGCGGCTAAAGTAGACGGTGCGCCTTGTGTAACGTATATAGGCCCCGGAGCATCTGGTCACTTTGTAAAAATGGTGCACAATGGCATTGAATATGCTTTAATGCAACTGATAGCCGAAACGTATGAGATACTACGTAATGGTTTACAATTAAGTGATACCGAAATTCATGCTGTTTTTGAAAAGTGGAACGCAGGCCGTTTGTCGTCATTCCTGATCGAGATAACGCGCGATATTTTTACTTACAAAGAGCCAGGCAGCGATCATTTATTGGTTAACGATATTAAAGATGAGGCCCGGGCTAAAGGTACCGGTAAATGGACATCGCAGGAAGCGATGAACCTGGAAACTCCGATCCCGTCTGTCGATTCGGCCGTTTCTATGCGCGATTTATCGAAATACAAAGCCATGCGTACACAGGCATCTGCACTATACGGAAAAAGCGAGCCGATAGTAGCGGATAAAGACGCTTTCTTAAACTTACTGGAAGATGCCTATTTCTTCAGCATGATCATCACTTATGCTCAGGGTATGCATATGTTATCACGTGCATCCGCAGAATATAAATACGATCTGCATTTGGATGAGATCGCTAAGATCTGGCGCGGTGGCTGTATTATCCGTTCTAAATTCTTAGAGAACATTTACGGCGCTTACGGGAAAAATAAAGACCTGCAGCATTTGTTGTTGGATGCTGATGTGCAAAAACTTGTACAGCAAAATCTTCCCGGAACGCGTACCGTTATAGGCGCGGCAGTTGCTGCTGGTATCGCCATCCCTGCGTATGCGGCATCGTTAAGTTATTTTGATAACTTCCGTACCGAAAGCATGCCATCAAACTTAACACAAGCGCAACGCGATTACTTTGGTGCACATACCTATGCATTGATAGGTAAAGAAGGCGTATTCCATACACAGTGGATGCCTAAATCGTAATTAAATTACCCCGAAATGAAATCGATCATCAAATCACAACCTACCATATTTGTTATTTTTGGAGGTACCGGCGACCTGAGCCAACG
>Ga0209026_1000415_pt1 | contig 36909 bp, 27 predicted proteins | sample AraplaCL_Col_mCL_FD_184262 | JGI IMG/M metagenome (GOLD analysis project Ga0209026, IMG submission 184262) | Arabidopsis root microbial communities from the University of North Carolina, USA - plate scrape CL_Col_mCL (SPAdes) (version 2) | ecosystem: Host-associated > Plants > Roots >... | reverse complement strand
GACTTTTATCGCGCGCCTTTACTTTGTAAGGCTGCGCGCAATCATCTCGGAATGCTGCGCGCGATCAGCTCGGAACGCTGCGCGCGATGAAAGCGGAATCGTGCGCGCCATGCTCTCGGATTCCGCAGGCGATACCTCTCGCGGCGATGGCAAACTGGCGGAAAAGATCGCGGCGATCCAAGGCAAGCGTGACAGGCACAAGGCGCTGCTGGACGAGTTGGACAAGACCGGCGAGGACCAGATCTCGCTGACCGATCCGGACGCCCGGGCCATGGCCCGCATGACGAGGGTCGGCGTCGGCTACCACATCCAACTCGCCGTCGATGTGAAGCACAAGCTTATCGCCGAGCAAGAGGTGAGCAACCAAGTTCTCGACATGGGGCTCCTTGCACCGACGGTCGAGGCGGCGATGGACACGCTCGGCGTCGAGAAGATCGAGGCTGTGGCGGACCGGGGTTACTTCAAGATCGAGGACATCGAGGCTTGCGAGAAGGTCGGCATCACGGCCTATGTGCCCAAACCGATCCGTGGTCCGGCCGTGGCCGAGGGGTTCTTCTCCAAGGACCAATTCCGCTATGACCCGGACAAGGACGTTTACCTTTGCCCTGCAGACCAAGTGCTCTCACCCCGTCACTTCGGCAAATCCCGCGACAATGTGAAGATCGATTATGTCAACCGCGACGCCTGCAAGGCGTGCCATCTGCGCGAGCGCTGCACCAAGAGCTTCCGTCGTGGTGTCGCGCCTTGAGAACGAGGCGGTGCTCGAGCGCATGGCAGCGCGTCTTGCCGCCCGGCCTGACATTCTGGACCGACGGCGAGAAAGCGTCGAGCACCCGTTCGGCACCATAAAACAGTGGATGTATCAGGGCGCGTTCCTGATGCGACGACTGGAAAACGTTCGTGGGGAGTTTAGCCTGACGGCGCTAGCCTACAACATCAAGAGAGCCATCACCCTTGTCGGCGTTGCGGGCCTGATCGCCGCGGTCAGGGCATGACAGGCCACGCAGCTCACTTTTTGAACGAAGTAGCGCATCCAAAACGCTGCGTAACGCTTTCTCAGGGCTGTTGGGCATCGAAATGCGGAAAACCTCGCCATTCACAGAGTTCCGGCTCTTTACAGCGCACGGCGTCAATCAGCCCAAGAGTTTTAGGACGGTCTGCAGGAATTATGCGACACGAGGGGCGGTGTCGTGGCCCCTTGCTCGGCGGCTTGCTGACCCGGGTGTCGGTTGAGATCGAGAAGAACAGCCTCGAATTTGAGGCTGGCATTCCGCAGCCCTGAAAAGCAGGTTTGCAGCCGGCGGCCGAACGCCTTATATTACCGTGAGGAATAGGAGATCGACGATGCTCTTGCGGAAGTATCACGAAAACAAGGAAGCCTTGATGCAGATCGGCAAGGAAGCTCTTGCCGAAAGCCGTCGGCTGGGCCTGCCGATCTCCGCCAAGGATCTTGAAAATGAGCGCAAGGATCGCGCCGAACAGGAGCAGGAAGAGCGCATTCCCGCTGCAATGAAGCAGTAATCGCTTCATGCCGGAATTGTCGTGCATCATCCTCGGAGGCCCCAACGGCTCCGGCAAATCATCCGCATTCGCAAAGCTGAAGCTCGAAGGTATCTGGATCAACGCCGACGAGATCGCCCGGGCGCTCCCTGAAACCAATGACGGCAAATCGAAGGAACGAAGAGCCTCTGAAGCTGCGCTCCGCAAAATCGCGGAGATGATCGAAACTCGGCAATCCTTCATCTTCGAGACGACGCTGAGCAGCCAGCAGTCGATCCGGCTAATGCGCGAGGCGAAGGCAGCCGGATTCGATGTCGGCCTCTACTATGTCGCCCTGGATTCTGTCGAGACGAACATCGAGCGCGTGAAGCGCCGGGTCGAGAAGGGCGGTCACGACATTCCGGAGGCAGACATTCGCCGGCGGCACAAGGCATCGCTGGAAAAGCTGGCCGAAGCGCTGAGGATAGCAGACGAAGTGATCCTGATGGACAATAGCGGTCTGACACCGCACGAGGTCTTTGAGATTCGGTCAGGTGTCGTCCAGTCATTCAGCATCGATGATCGGAAGGAGCTGCACCGATTATTCTCGGCCAAGGTCTGCGACGCCTACGGGCTCGTGCGCTACGACAACGGGTTCCGGCGGGTGCCAAAGCTAGCAGCTCGTCGCGGCGGCGACGTGGCTTCCGACATCCCGAAGCCGTCCCCCGGACGGAGACCAAAGCCTCTGGCATGAAGTGAGAGCGGCATGTTCGAACCAGGGCCTGTTGACAAAGTTCTCCATCATCGGTGTTGATTTCCGTGATGATTTAACCCGGTTTTGCGTTTGACCAAGATCCAGCAAAAACTTAGAATAATAAATTGTTTCAAATGATTGGCTTTTCCAAGCTGGGTCAGCGCAAAATGAAAATGCGGATCAAAATCTCGCGCAACTCGACAACCGATCATCCGTTCAGACAAATCGATGCCCGTCATCCTGGCTCCCATCGACGCAAACCGTCTGGTGTTGGATCCTTCGCCGCAGCCGAAATCGATCACGTCCAGACCACTGATCGACGGCAGAAAATCTAGGAAGGCGGGGAGGGTGAAATGGTCGCGATAAACGTCGTACCCGCTGCGAACGTCGCTCGCCCATTGATCGGCGTTGTTATTCCAGTGGGTAGCAACATCATCTTCAGAAAGTGCGCTCACGTCTTCCTCCTCCTGGATTTCACTGACGTTTTCACTGCGGTCAATACACCGTAGCCGCCTCGTCACGACCGGACGCCGACACCCGAACCATCCCCAAAAGCTCTGCTGCGCGAACCAGGACATCGACGCCGATCATGGTCGCCGACAGCTCACGCGCGGTTCAGAGGTTGGGATGTCTTCAACGGAAAGAGCCTCGGTTGCATAACGCGCAATTGAGAGCGGCGTTATAAACTCAGTGGCCATTCCGAACCAGCAAATCCGTGAAATCGAAGGATTTCTGTGACAAAAAGTTCCAAGCATCTGATCGGACAGCGTATCGAAAGAATCCAGGAAACCCACGACTATCTTCAGATATTTTTTGCTGGTGGAGCAATCCTTAACATTTTCAACGCCCACACGATTGCTGATGGGCACGATCCCGAGTTTGCCGGGTATGAAATTACAGCGGCTCAGGAAGATAAAAATGCTATTACCTTGCTTATGTCACCTGAAGGAAAAATACAAATTGGTTTGCGGACCTCTGACTATCGAGGACCAGAAGCAATGGTGCTCTTAGAGGAGGGGAAGCCAACCATTATTTGGCCTTAACTGGCCTTAACTGTATTAATCGCCCGGCCAATTGCCCTCGGTCATTGCGCTCTCGGCGAGAGTTCAACCTTGCGACATCCACCAAAGGCATGTCTTTTCAAGCGGTGAAAGCGCTCTTGTGGGATCATTAACTAAACCAACTGCAACAACCGGACTTGCTCCGAAGGCATGATTGCCACAAGTGCACGGCGATTATAACTCGATCCCTCGCGTTCGCCCCAATTGCTACGATACCGATCCGCCCTGCACGATGCCGCTGACCTCGCGGCCAAGCTGCCGTTCGATGACCGGCCGCCACGGGACAAGCGTGAACTCGTGGCTCTGTTCGACCACGGCGAACTTGCCGCTCGATAGCTGGTCGCAAGAAGAGCTTGCTTATCGAGCAAGTATCGATCGCACCTACATCAGTTCTCTGGAACGCAGCGTTTACAATGCCAGCATCGATGTGGTGGATCGCTTGGCGGCGGTTTTGGAAGTAGAAGCGTCCGATTTGCTGAAACGGCCGGCAGAGAAGAAATGAAGGCCTTTCTAGCCTGATCAGCAGCGAGGTCGAAATGCGAGGTCGGCCTTTACGGCCGCCATCTCCTGATTTATATATTCTCCGTAAGGAGAATGATTATGGCCAGCACATCACACGCTTACACACCTGCCCAGGCGGCGGCTGTCAGCGAGATCGCAGTGAAGTCGGTGCACAATGCGATCGACAAGCGCATCATCGAGACTCATCTCGTTGGCAGCAGGGGTCGAGCACTCACCGATGAGGATCTGCTTCGGTTGAAGCTTTGGTACGGCGTCGGATCGATCTTGTCTGCCGAGCGCCGCAAGCGCTTATTCGATACCATCGACCAGAACCCCGATGCCGAAACTGTTAGGGCAGACGATTATCTCATTATCGACGTTGCGCGAGCACGAGAACAACTGGCCGCGCGGGCCGAGGCGCTTCGAGAGGCCGAACGACTGATTGAAAGCGTGAAAGGGGTCGTGGGTGGCGAGCCGGTTTTCAAGCGAACTCGTGTTCCCGTGCGAACGATCGCCGCGATGAAAACCCAGGGCGCAAGTACAGCGGAAATCGTTGAGGGCTATCCTTCGCTCACCGAGCGTATGGTGGAACTTGCTGAGATCTGGGTTGCGGCCCATCCCGCCAGAGGACGTCCGAGAAAGCTTTCGGAGCAGAGCCTGAAGGTGAAATCCGTGAAGCGCTTGAGCCTTCGGAACGAGAACGTGTCGAGTTTCACGACACGTTAATCAGGATTTTCATTTGACGCTGATCCATTCATCCGCCGGGAACCCATTGATAAAGCTGCTATATCTATATCGAAACAGACTCACGGCGAAATGCAAACCTGGATGAATTCGCGACGCAAATGAACAGACAAGATTAGATATTCCCCCCTTTGAGCGGTTGCCACAGGTGCGGTCCGTTCGCAACGATTGACACGCTGGGGTGTCTTCGCGGCGCTTTCACTCGAAGTCCTGAGGTTTTATGTCTTCGGCACCGTGTTTGACGCGGAGGACTACGATTCTATCTGAATATGAACGATAGTAGATGCAGCGGTTTCGGTATGGAAAGCCACGCAAGCCCGGAGCAATGTGGTCGCGAGGCGAACCCGTGAAATCAACCTCTGCGATCCACGCGATCTTGGTGGTCAGATTGGTCAGAAATTCCTGGGCATAATGAGGGCTGGTTTCGGCGATGTAACGCCGTACGCTCCGTAGGTCGCTGATCGCGGACGGCGCAATAATCAGGCGCTTCGGTTTGATGGCCCTATCCTTCGTTCATAACGTCTTTGAGTAACTCAGCACCACTGGCATACTCCTTCCCAAGGCCCGATTCAATTTCGTCATCGGCCTTCTGGATATCTCTGCGAAGGACCTGCATTTTGAGTTCGTGATCGGCAAGCATGCGAATACCCGCACGCACCGCTTCGGTCTCAGTACCGAACCGTCCGTTCCGCACAAGATCCGACAAAATTCCGTCGTAGGAATCGCCAAGAGAGAATGTTTTTGCACGTGCCATGGTATAACTCCTTCCGAGAGACATAAGCCAGATGCAATACTTTTACAATATTTTATCAGGCGTACGAGGGCAAGACCGACGCGCTCCATCGAGACTCTCGTCAAACCCAGGGGCGCACCGTCCCATTAGCTTGTAATGTTATAAAATAACAGGTAATCTATGTTATGGAACTACAGAGACCCCTTATCCTAAGGACAATGTTCCACCCATGTTCGATTCCGACGCGACAAGCCACCGCAAATAGAGTTTACACGGCCGCCGCCGTCACTTACGGGAATGCCAGCCATTCGGATTAAGGGGAACCGGTGATGTTGATCAGCCAAAGCGACTACAATCGGATTTACCGGGTCATCAACAGCCTCCTGGTCAACGAAAACGCCAAGCCCGCCACGGCTTCGATGTATTTCAGCACCTTCGGGGCTTTCATCCTCGAACAGCACTTCAAGATCAAGGCAAAGGCAAAAAGCGGGCTGGTGGCTTACAATCTCGACGGAAAGTACATCTTGTTCGCAGACCAACGCGACGATGGTTACGTCTCGGGCGCTGGCGAGAACTTCCATTGCTGGGTGGAGGCTGACGACTGGGCGATCGACTTCATGGCCCCCGCATTCTCTGAGAGCACGCCGGGTTTGGCGATTCCGCCGAAGATGTTTCAGCGGCCGCTCTCATCAATGCGCCCGTCCATCAACGAATTGAGCCAGTCCGGCGACTTCTTCTATCGTTCCGAACCTGATGCAACGAGCCGACGTTTCGCAGACTGGCGCAAGAACCCGATGATTGGAGACCTTGCCAGCCTCGCTGCGAACTGGTTCCGGAAATCCCCCAGGAAGATGCAGGCGTCGATCACGGTGCGGCATCAGGATGGCAAATCCAGCGCCGTACCGCTCATCGGCAACTCCCTTGTTGGTGCTTGGTAATCGTGGCACGAACGCGTCCGCACGCGATGGAAATGTCCTGGCGCTCCCTTTGAATTTCCTTGCGCGCGGTGGCTGCATGGTACAGTGCCTTCGCCCACATTGATTACGATTGCAGGCATTTAAAGATGGTCATGAAACACCGACGCCAGGCCGCCTGGCGGTTCCTATTATTGCCCCTGCGGCTCATCATAGCCGTGCTCGTGGTCATCAGCGAGATCGCACGGCCCGTTTATCGGCCGCTCGTGAGCTGGTTTGGTTCGCTTTCCATCGTAAAGCACTTTGGCAAGTTTGTCGGTTCGTTGCCAAGGGGTGTCATTCTAGTTCTCTTTGTCGTTCCGCTCGCGATTGCCGAACCCCTCAAGATTTATGCATTGCTCGTAATCGCCCGAGGCCATGTAATCTCGGGGCTAGTGATAATCGCATTGGCCTATCTGATGAGCTTTCTCCTCGTTGAGCGTCTGTTCCACGCGGGCCGTGAGAAGCTCCTAACCTATGCCTGGCTCAGATGGATTATGGATCGCGTTGAGATCGTCCGAAACTGGATGGCAGAGCTGAAGCAGAGCATCATGGCGTCCGTGCGCACTTGGTTCGGGTATCCCTGAAACTGATAAATCAAAGGTGACGGATGCCGGACCCGGAAAGCCCCGTCGCAGGCCTACCGACACGCAACACTTTTGGGAAAGGCGCAGGGCGAGCTTCATAAACCCGCATGATCGGCCCGCGAAGAACGATTTCAGCACAGAGTGGCTTTGCGTTTCCAAAATCCTGAAATCGAATGTCGGCGACGAATTGCTATTGCTGCGCCAGTTTGAGGTTGGCGTCAAGTGCACGCTCCATTCTTGCCCGCACCTTCGGCATTGATGGGGACTCGTTTCCATTGGAAACATGACCGTGTGTCGCCATCAGATCGAGCAGCAGGACACTTACGTAGAGGCGAAAGAGTCGGTCGTCAGCATAGTCCGCATGCCGGAGCCATGAAGACACATAGCTTTGGGGGCCGCCGTAAGCCTGCAACGCCGCCAATGTTAAGGCGGCTGGATAGCGTGGATCGCCAAAGCAGAGATCATCTACGTCGACAATGCCGGTGAACGCCCCTTCGGAGGTTACAATGACGTTCTTTGTCGTGGTATCGTGCAGGAAAGGTGTCGCTTCGATCTTATCAAGCTCTCTGCGGCTAGCATTGACCTCGCGTTCAACCGCATCGACCAGTTCGACATCAAAGAGCCTGGCAGATCCGATCCGCTGTCGCGAACGGGCAAGATTGGCAAACAATACCTGCGACCATTCGCTAAACGCCGCTTGCTCGGGTCGTGCTGCGTAGCCGTACTTTCCTTCAGAGGCAGTTTTTGCGGTGATTGCCTGCGCATGGGCGACCCTCGAAGCAATCCCATCCAGCATCTCTTCCGTTAGCGCGGTGATGACCGACCCCAGATCGGCACCCGGGAAGCGCTCCAGCAAGAGCCAAGGAAACTCTGAATCGACGTCTTGTGCCAGAATTGCCGGAAGTGGCACCCCTCTTGGACGCAACAGCTCCGAAAGATAAACGGCTCCCGCCATAGCAGCCCTGGCAGACGGATCGCCAATGCGGACAACAACGGAAGTGCCATCTGAAAACTGGAGATCGAAAACGAAAAGGCTTGAGCCTGTCGTGAAGCGCTGGACGGCGACCGGCACTTTGCCGATGGCCATTGATGCGATTGCCGAAGCAAGGCTGGCATCCGGTACTTGCCGCAATGGTATGTCCTCTCTGTCGGCGTGCATTTTATAGGCAAATATAGAACGTCTTACCAATTTGCGTCAGGAGCACTCAGATCAACCGGAAGATAGCGCAAAAGCCAGATTGACAACCATGGCAGCCATTCGATCGTCGTTATCCCTTTGACATTGGCCACGACGGCTCCCATCTCTCTGCCGCTTGTTTTCGGGAGAGACAATGAGAGACTTTGTGAATGCGACGTTCGGGTCGGTTGAGCTCGACATCATCAGCCAGGCACTCGAAGAGTGGCGAACTTCTGTTGGGATCGATCGTGCCGCCCCAGAGTACGAAATCGCGGCCGCCACTGTTGTCACCTTGTTCAGAGAGGGCAACCGCACGCTTCCGGAGCTTCAATCCGCAATTTCCGCTCACCAGTGGCTTTCTCGGGATGCTGCGGAGCTGGTGCGGGCCTCGTCGCATCTCAACAATAATGACTTATAAGCGGATGGCTCATTTGCAGCTGACGCAGGCTTGCTCGATCCGCGCGCTTAGACCCGATCGACATTTTTGATTGCACGCAGTCGATGCGCCAGGGATCGAAAGAGAAAAGCCCGCGCCAAGCGGGCTAAGCATAGCTTTGTGCGATCGTATGGACCGTTGGCTTACTTGCCTGGCTTCGGCTTATTTGCTCGGCGACCGGGCTTCGCGCGTGGTGCCTTGCTGGAAGATTTTGACGCGTTCAGCAGCGCGGCACGGCGTGAGCGGTTTTCCTCAAGCGCCTTCTGGAAACCGAGGTCGTGTTCAGCATGTTGGGCGAGGTCATCGAGAAACTCGGCAACGTCTTTCACGGTCTCGACGACGACGTAGCTCAGACCTTCCCCCGCGCTCACTGCATCGCGACCGATGCTGACACCAAAGCCACCGGGAACGCGCTGAAACCAGGTCGAGCGCCATTTCTTGAATCCCGCCGCGTCGCGCTCGTACTCTTCAAGATATGCCTTCTGCTGGGCGATCCTGAGCTGAAAAGTCTCGAGCGCACTCCGCGCGCCGGCCTTCGGCTTGTCAGCCTTCTTGGCAGACCATTTCTCAATAAAACTTGTCATAAACACCTGCTCCATACATTCCAGACGCTCGGTCAGGCAGACCTACGTCTTCTTTGCACACAGATCGCAATCCATGAAATTTTGCAATAGCGGCAATGTATTTTACAACTACCACTCGAAAATACATCTCAAATGGTCGCCAATGAACAAGTATTTGCGTTGCTACTAAGGAACGATGCAACAAGACTTATCTACGCCGATCTCACTATATCCAGCATCAATTAAAAGTGCAGATCCATGATCAACTTCGAACATATCCGAAGCGACTGCGAATGAGCATCTAAGACGGATGGGAGGAGAAGTGTATAGCAGACGCTGGTTGAACTTGCGGACAACGACCACAGGCCCAATCGATATGAATGGGGCATTGGAAACAACCGGATCAATGTCGCCTCGGTAGTTGCGGATCCTGAACCCCTTATTCATCCGATCACGATGTCTTGGCCTTTGATGTCATAGGCGCCGAAATTACTTAAGCGCCGGTCCTCAATCGAATTGTTCGCCGTGACCGATCTGTTCGCGAACAGCATCGCCGAGGAGAGCATCTTCAGCAGGATCCGGATCGGCACTGTTGGCGTTCTCGAGAAAGTGGGCCGCCTTGAGCAGCGCAACGAGTACCTCTCGAGTACCCCACCCCGCTTGGTTTGCTGAGGCGACGACTTCTTCCAGGGCGTCTCTGGCTGCTACCTCCAATTCCTCGGAGCGCGGCTGCAAATCCTGGGCTCGTGGGGATGGAAATGGCATGGTCGGCTCCTCTCGTTGTCGAGGTAACTCATGTGAGATCGGCCGGTTCCGCCGGCCCGACGGGTCCTCGAATAATCGCAGAAAACCTCCCATTAACCAACGAATATCTATCCTTTCCGAGGTGATTCTGCCGGCCGATACCCGGCGCCAGAATTTAGTCGCGTTCGACTTTGAAGGATTGACCCGATGGCTGACGACACCGCAAAGGCTGCACGCTCTACAGACGAACAGAGCGTCGAGGACCACTTCTGCGAATTCCCAGGATGCGTGAAATGGGGTGGACTGGGATACGACGTCGGGCATGGCGAAGCCCAATGGTTTTGCTACGAGCACAAGTGGGATGACTACCGCTTGGGCAAAGCACGGCGGTCGTTCTTCGACGAGGAAGCATCGGGGATAGACGCCATCATGGTCGAACCTCGTGCTGCAGCCTTTCGATAATCTTCGGCCCCATTCAACGTCGTGGCATAGTCCGATGACACCGGCGTCTTTAGACAGTGTTGTTTCGCCATCCAAAGGAAAGTGAGTTTCCGTGCCCTTCCGTGCCTCCAATTTCCTTCTCGATCTCGATGGAACACTGGTTGATTCCCAACCGGGTATTCTCTCGAGCTGCCGCGCGGCGTTACGAGCGCTCGGCCATGAAACAGATTCCGAGATGGACATCCGCGCGATCATCGGACCACCGATCGAAGATGTGATGCGTTACCTTCTCAGCTCATTCGGCGATGAGCGCGTTGACGAAGCAGTCGATGCCTATCGATCCGACTACGGAACTCGCGGCCTGCTGCTGAGCGAGCTTTACCCCGGGATTAGGGAAATGCTCGTTGGGCTACATTCTCGAGGGACCCGCCTTTTTTTGGCGACCTCCAAACGGGAGACCTTTGCTCGCCGCATTCTTGACAATCACGGGCTGTCCAGCCTGTTTCAGGGGATTTATGGTTCGGTACCCGGAACCGGTCTGGACCATAAGCCTGAACTGCTTGCGCATATCCTGCGAGATACCGAGCTGACCGCCGAAGACTGCATTATGGTCGGCGATAGAAAATTCGACATCGTCGGAGCCCACGCGAACCAGATGCGGGCCGTCGGTGTACTTTGGGGCTATGGTAGCCGTGAAGAACTCGAACTCGCTGGCGCGGACCTTATCGTTGATGCTCCGCGGGAACTGACTTCGCTCGCTGGCTGAGGCGTGCACTGTTTTCCCCGCACGAAGCTTTCTGTCCCCCGCGAAAAGACGATGCCGTCCTTTCCGCGCGCCGAGCATACTGTCTCTCGGTATGCCCATCGCTGCCTACCTTAAATTAGGACAGGAGTCCTAATCACTGCCGTTGCTTCGGCTTGTGACGCTCTTTGTCCTTCTTGCTTTGCGCCTCCCGCTTCGCCTGTTTTTCGTTCAGCAGTTCCTGCTGAGCCTGGCGCTGCCGCTCGATCTCCGGCGACTGGTTGATGTCGACCGGAATTGGTTTTGACGGGTTTGTCCGAGAGAGCGCTCAGCGCGGACCGCAGACGCTGCCTCGGATTCTGTGCGATAGGCGTGATCGTCACCGCCGCCGTCGAACGGGCGCTCATGCGTAGCGGTGCTTCGGTCGGCCTGGCGGACTTCGCGCTGTGCCTCTGCTTCGGTCCGTTCGCGCGCCTGCTCTCGACGCCGCAGCTCTTCCACCTTTTCCCGGGCCGCTGCCAGCTGCTCCTGGAGCTCCGGATTGGTGATCTTGAACCCATGTTCGGCAGCAAGTTCGACAGCAATGGCCTTATCCCGTGCGGTGCCGTTGACATTGATCGAGCCCCATTTCTCCGCCGCGGCCCGCATCGCCGCAAGGGTCGAAGCCCGATCGCCATAGACCGGCTTGATCTTGTCGCCATCCATGATCGGAACCGAGGCAGTCGACCCTGCTTACGTCACTACAGGTCCTTCGGCTGTGCCAGAGCCGATACTGCCCCAATGCGCGGAGTATCACTAGTAAACGCACCCAAATAACTGTCGATTACATCTTGATGGATCGGCATCGGACCACAGCGCGTCAAGGCAAACTGGCTAAAACGCGCAATCCGGCTGAGGTAAATCTTGGCGGATGCTCGCTTATAACCGAGCGCGCGAAAAAATGCTCCGCGAGGCGATCCATCTCCCCAGCAAGCACACCACTACGCAGGCGCTTGGGCACCCCACGATACGAGAAATAGAACTCGAGCATGTTGTCCCTCCGAATAGCGGCGGGGGATTCCGCACCCATCTCAAGAGGCACAAAATATTATGTGGCGGAGAATTCCAGATTAGATGGGCCTCGGCTGGCGCCGGGACGAATCCGCCACATAATCTCGCCCGACACATAGGAACGGATCATTGCCGGCGTCCCGCACCAGCGAAAGCAAGCTGTCCGGCCCTTGCGAAAGTCGATCGGATGGCTTGCGCGCCTTCGGTGGATCTGGTGGGCACCGGACACAATCATGATCCGATAAGTTAGCATCAAGCCAGTTCGTCACGCGGATCCAAGGCCGCTGAGACCTGCTGGCTTGATCCCGCATGAAAGACGGATCTCGCGGTTGGGGCGTGGCCGGCCGCGGTGGCGGGATATGCAGCCTCATGCGATGGGCAGCGCGCGGATCGGGATGTCGTCCTCCTCATCGCCAGATTCGAAGGCCATTTGGTCAGCGAGCCGGCGGAGTTGATTGAAGTCAGCAGGACCGTCGAATGAGGTGCCACCGAGGCGGATGGCGACCGAAAGCGGCGTGCCATCGGCACTGAAGGTGGCTTCCGAGACACCCGTGCGGATGCGGGTGCCGATCTCATGAGCGTTCTCGATCGTTGCGCCAGGTAGGAAGATGCCGAGTTCGTTGGTTGCAAGCCGCGCTACGAGATCGTCGCGACGAACCGAGGACTGGATGATCAATGCAAGCGATTGCATCACGGTGTCGGCCCATTGCAGCCCGTACCGACGGCCGATGTCGTCGAGCGTATCGACGATCACGGCGATGACGATGCCGCCGGTATCGGTGTCGGCCTGCTTACGCCGGTCGATAAAGTGCTCGACGGCCGCGGCAAAGGTGGTGCCATTCAGCGTCTTGGTCACGCTGTCGTAGCGCGCTGCCTGGGTAATGCCTTCCCGCATTTTGCGGACAACACCGTTTTTGAGCTGCAAGGCAAAAAGCAGCGGAAAGGCCAAAAAGGCGGAGACAAGTGCGGCACCTATAAATCCAACTAAAAGCGGCCGATCGGGCATTAAGAGGTTCAATATAAGTAAAAGACCAACGGAACCAACCATGGCGCATAGCGCGCCAAACGTTGCCTTCCATAGGGCTTTAAAAATGGTGCTTGAGGGGTGTCGCCGCTTTAAAAACATATCGGTGATATCCCCTTTCTGTACTGATGCGTCAGTTAAACAGGGACCTGGAAAAACCAACTTAACAAATCTGATAAAAATTATCGCTTTTCATAGTCGCTTCCCTCTGAATCAGCATTCTTCAAACGAATATGTCGATGCTCGGCCAGGCGCCCGGCCAAGCTCGGTCTTCCGGCATGGGGATCTCGGTTCATTCACGCTTGCAAAGATGTGAGTCCAAGAGGTTTTTCTAACATTTAATGTATTGCGCGTGTTTAGAATTATCGGATGATGCGTATTGGTGGAAAATTGAATGTGCGTTCCCTCAGTTGATGCGCTGGCGCAACAGTGGTTTGGATGTTGTGAATATTCCAAAAATAGTCAGTATGGCTCTGCCGCGAAGGCTTGAACTTTTCAGCGTTAACTGTTTCAGAAGAATAAAGCAGAATCTATTTTACAAATAGATGAGGGGTCATCTACAGGGATAGGTGAATAAAATTTACAAGATCTGTCTTTGCAGTATAGTTTGGGGAAGGTATTAGATTTGTCTTATAATATACGATTGATGGCGGCCATCGGGATTTCGGTTGCTATAAATGCTTTGTCGAGCAGCTCAGTTGGCGCTGTGACATTGCAGCAAGCAATAGACAAAACCTTGAAAACCAACCCACAGATCATGCAAGCGGCACAGAATCGGGAAGCAACCGAGTTTCAATTGCGTCAGGCAAGGGGTCTTTACTTGCCATCGGTCGACCTCGAATCTGGCTATGGTCGGCGGAGACTGTCGGATGCCACATCCGGAGCTCTATCGCGTACCAATAATTACTTGAGTCCCGCTGACGTAAGCTTGACTATTACGCAAACCTTGTTTGACGGCGGCGACCGCAAGGCGCAGAAGGACAAGCAGGCAGCCCGTGTCGATGGTGCATCCTTCCGTGTGCAGCAGCGCTCGGAAGCTTTGGCGCTGGAAGTGACGCAGGACTATCTTGAATATCAGCTGCAGATGGAGATCGTCGCGGCTGCGGAACAGAATGTGGCCTTCCACAAGCAGATGGTTGGCAACATCGAAGATAGCATCAAGGGCGGTGCCCTCACGGATGCCGACCGCCTTCAGGGTCGTGAACGCCTGCAGGCAGCTAATGCCCGTCTTCAGGAAGCAAAGAAGGAACTCGACGCGACGAAGATCCGCTTCCTTCAGGTCGTCGGCGAGCCGATCAGCAATGCGAGCCGCCCAGCTTCCGTTGCGCGTTACCTGCCTAAGACATTGGATGATGCGGTCTTCATCGCGCAAAAGAACAATCCGCAGATCTCGTCGGCCAAGGCTGACGTCAATGCAGCCGACGCCGACGTCCGCGGCTCAAAATCTGCTTTCCTGCCACGGCTGGATCTCGTCGGCAGCGCGCGCATCGGTGACGATGTCGACGGTAACAAGGGTAATACAAGTGACGTCCAGGTCGGCGTCGTCGCCAAGTGGAACCTCTATCACGGCGGCATCGATACGGCCCGTCAGCAGGAGATGGTTCGTCGTGCTGCCGAACAGCGTTTCGCGCTGAGCCAGACTTTTCGTGAAGTCGATGAATCTGTCCGGTCGGCTTGGAGCGAGCGTGCCAATCAAGGCCAGCTGGCTCGCATCCTGGACGGTCAGGAAAAGACAAACGCTCAGCTCGTTACGTCTTATCGCGAGCAATTCAAGGTCGGCCAGCGCTCTTTGCTTGATCTGCTGGATGCGCAGAACACTCGCTTCAACACCGAGGTTTTGGCCAAGACAGCGGAAGTCGCATCGCTCTTTGCCGAATACAAGATCCTTGCAGCATCGGGCAGCCTGTTGTCGACGATGAAGCTGAAGCCGGTCGATCAGGCGACGCCTTATGCCCGTGAGCAGTTTGCTGTTTCGTCGAATACGTCTGATCCCGGATACACCAAATACGACTCGCATCAGAAGCCTGGCCTGCCGATGGATCTGCTCGAGCCGATTCGTTAATCGTGACGATCGGAATTGGATAGCACTCCATGTTGAACGTAGCACCTGACGTGTCTGCGAGCGTATCGTTGCAGACTTTCAAGTCAGCATTCAAATCGGTCGCTGCGTTCTACGGTCGGCCGAGCTCCGATACTGTGCTGTTTTCAGGACTTCCCGACGAAATTCTGGAAGCCATGGAGCTGGACGACGTTGAACGGTTGTCGGAACGGGTCGGTCTGCAGGTCCTGAAGCATACGGAACGAGATTGCCGGCTCGGCAATTTCGACTGTCCGGCCATCGTCACCTTTCCTGACGGCGGTGTTTTGCCATTGCTCGAAACGACTGAAGGTGGTTCCTACATCACTGAGCTCGCCCCGGTGGTCGGTACAGCGGCTTGCTTGACGCAAGAGGAGCTCGCCGCCCTCAATCCGCAATCGGCATTTGCCTTCACGCTCTATTATCAGAACTCTTCGGAAGAAGCGCGCGTCGGCCACGCCCTGGAGATCGAGAAGCGGCATTGGCTGGCAACGGCGTTGGTCCCTTATTGGCGCACCTATGCCCGTGTCATGCTGGCGGCACTGTTCATCAACATCATCGCACTGGCATCGCCGCTTTTTACCATGAACGTGTATGATCGGGTCCTGCCAAACAAGGCATTCCCAACGCTGTGGGTACTAACCGCCGGGATCTCGCTCGCGTATCTCTTCGATTTTCTACTGAAGACGGCCCGTGCATCGCTGATCGACTACGCCGGTCGCAAGGCGGATCTGCGGCTGTCCCAGGTGATCTTCGACAAGATCCTGAATTCGACACTGGCGTCCCGGCCGATGTCGACTGGAGAATATGCGAACCGCGTGACGCAATATGAATTCGTGCGTGAATTCTTCACGTCGAACACGATCGGCGTGATGATCGACAGCCTTTTCGTCGTGATCTTTTTGATCGTCATCTATATGATCGCTGGCTGGCTTGTCGTTATTCCAGCCGTCGCTTTCGTTTTGTCTGTTGCCATCGGTCTCGTTGCGCAGGCCCAGATCGGCAAGCGCATGGCGACTGCGACGAACGAAGCGTCGCGCCGCCAATCGCTGCTCGTCGAGACCATTTCGACCATAGAGACATTGAAGAGCCTCCGCGCCGAGGCGACCATGTTACGCCGCTGGCAGGAGCTGACGAAATATTCAAGCCGCACCAGCGAGGACATCAAACATATCTCGTCGAACGCTATGAACACGACCATGTTCCTGCAACAGATGGTCAGCGTGCTTATCGTCGTTGCGGGCACCTACGAATTTGCCGACGGCAAAATCGCCATGGGCGCGATAGTCGCCACCGTCATGTTGGCGAGCCGCGCGGGTGCGCCGTTTGGGCAGATCGCCATGACCCTGGCGCGCTTCCGCCAGGCCACCATGTCGCTGCGCATTCTCGATAAAATTATGGAGCAGCCTGATGACCGCCCGTCGACTGTTGGCTTCGTCAACCGGCAGATCAGTAGCGGCGGGTTCAGTTTTCAGAACGTTTCCTTCCAATATCCGGGTTCTGACCAGGCGGTCATCAATCAATTGTCCTTCACGGTTGCGCCTGGCGAAAGGATCGGGATCATTGGTCGCATTGGTTCTGGCAAAACGACCCTTGGCAGGCTTCTCGACGGTCTCTTCCAGCCGGCCAGCGGCCGCGTCCTGATCGATGGGGTTGATATACGCCAGTATCATGTGGCCGAGGTGCGCGCCGCCGTCGCTGTCGCCGGCCAGTCGTCGGATCTGTTCTCGGGCACTGTAAAGGAAAATCTGTTACTCGGCCGGTCAGATGCCACCGATGAAGAGTTATTGGCGGTATCGCGAATGACCGGCGTCGAGGAGTTCGTCTCAGTACATCCCCGCGGCTTCGATATGCCGGTTGGCGAGCGCGGCGCGAACCTATCGAACGGTCAGAAGCAAGCATTGACCATCGCACGCCTGCTCCTGACCCGGCCGAAGATCGTTTTTCTCGATGAGCCATCGGGAGCGATGGATTTGGCAAGCGAGCGCCACCTGATCAGCAAGCTGACCAATGCATTCGGCCCGCAAACGACGCTGCTGGTCGCAACTCATCGTCACAGCATGTTGGAGCTGGTCGACAGGCTTATCGTCATCGACAAGGGCCGCATCATCGCCGATGGGCCGAAAAACGCGGTCATTGAGGCGATGCAGCGCAAGGCGGTGCAATGATGCGAGCCTCCCACCGCAATATCCATGACAATCCTCCGGTCCTTGCCCGGTTTATCCTTGGCCTCTGTGCCTTGATGATCGTTGCTTTCATCGCTTGGGCCGCCTTTGCCGACATCGACGAAATCGCACGCGGCGAGGGCAAGGTGATACCGGTATCGAAAACGCAGATCGTGCAATCGTCCGAGCCCGGCATCGTCCAGCAGATCAATGTCAATCTCGGCCAGGTCGTCCACAGGGGCGATATTCTGGTGCAGCTCGACAACACAACGACGGCATCGACGCTCGGTGAATCGGTCGCCAAGGCTCGCGCGCTTGGTGCCAAAGTTGAGCGCCTGGCCTTGGAAGAGGCGGGTGCCTTCGACGCGCAGTTCATATGCCCCGCCGATATTCTTGCGACCGCAAAAAACGTCTGCGACAACGAAGAAAAGCTCTTTGCGGCGGATCGCGCGTCATACAAGAACAAGCTCGATGTTCTCGATCAGCGCCTGAAGCAGCATCAGAACGAGCTGGAAGAGGCTCATGCAAACATAGACCGCCTGACGCAGAATATCGCCGGAGCCCAGAAGCAATACGATCTGCTGAAGCCGCTCGGCGAGAAAAAGCTCGTTGCCCAAACCGAAGTTCTCAAGGTCCAGCGAGACCTTGTCGACCTGCAAGGGCAGCTTAAGGTCTATGTCGAAAGCCTCGATCGTCTGCAAGCGGCCGTCAATGAGGCGACGTTACAGGTCACCGACCTTGGCTTGCAGCTGCGGCAGCAGGCGCTGACCGACAAGGGACAGGCACTGTCGGAACTTTCCGTTGTCGATGAGACGATCCGCGGAGCATCCGATCGGGTCAAGCATACGGATATCCGGTCTCCGGTCGACGGCATCGTCAATACGCTGGAAGTCAACACGATCGGCGCTTACGTCGATGCCGGCAAGGTTATCGCCGGTGTGGTCCCGACGGCGGATACCCTGCTGATCGAGGCCAAGATTTCTCCACGCGACGTAGCCTTCGTGCGCATCGGCCAGCCCGCAGTCATCAAGATCTCGGCTTACGATTTCTCGATCTTCGGCGCTCTCGACGGTACGGTCGTCAACGTCTCCGCCGACAGCCTTGTCGAAAAGGACAAGAACGAAACTTATTACCTCGTGCGCATCAAGACCGACAAATCAGCGTTGGAGCGTGACGGCAAGCACTACCCGATTATCCCAGGCATGGTGGCTTCGGCCGAGATCATGACCGGCCGCAAGACGATCCTGGCCTATTTGATGAAGCCGATCAACAAGGCGCGCTCCGAAGCGTTGACGGAGCGGTAAGGACAAGCCATGCGCAAAGGAGGTGGGAAAGACGAAGCTGCCATGACAGTCCGGGAGGAAGCCCTACCATCCGTCGACGGTGACGAGCTGGAGCCACGCTTCCGGGCCGTAACCGGTGGCGGCGAGCGTCGGGGCATTCGGCTGGAGGGTATTTATTGGGACGGTCTTGGCCGGATGTCGGAGGCCGGCGGCATCAGCATCGGCGACTTGGTTTCCAACATGGCGGCAGAAATGCCGGAGACCGGCAATCTCACCTCCTTGCTGCGCGTGCTGAGCTTCAAATGGGCACTGAGCCGCCTCGACGCCATCGAGGATTTGGCATCGTTGACCAATCTAAATGCCGTCCTTCAGGCATCACCGACACCTGCGGTGGTGCTGACACAGGAGCGCGGAATCAAGCTGTTCAACGACGCCTTCCTGAAGATGCTGCGCCATCGCCTGCCGCTGATCGACGATATCCAGCAGACGGCGCGCACGCTACGCCTGTCGATTGACACCCAGATCCAGGAGGTACTCTCTGTCCTGTCAGTCAATCGCGGCAAGACGTTGAACACCGGCTTCAAGATCGGCCTAGGTTCGCAATCGCTGACGGGGCAGATCAATCTGGCATTGGCCCCGACACACGAGGCATTGATGCTGATCGGCTATCTATCCGCTTACTGAGAGTGCCATTGCTTTCGCTGTGCGCGACGCTCGCCGGGCAATGCCTGGATGGCGGGTTCGATTAGTGAACCTCGCCTTCGCCGGGGACCACCTTCGCGAGCGGCAATGCTGCGGCAACCGCTTGTGCATGAGGATCGCGCGAGCCGTGCAGATAGCCGCGACCCGCAACGATCGAGTAGAGGGGCAGATATTCCGCAATCCGTTTGTCGGACAAGACCTCATCGCGCATGTTGTCGAGGATGAGATTGTTGCCGTTGACGGAGACCGACAGGACGGCGTGGTAGAAATGCCGCTGTTGGTCGAATAAGACGACCAGTGTCATGTGGTCGAGATCGAGGCCGGCCTTATAGAGCGCTGCCATCTTCAAGATGGCATAGTCCTCGCAGTCGCCCTGCTGATGCGACAACGCTTCGCTCGGTTTCGCCCAGTAATCCGCCACATGATAGGTATCCATGTCGCTGGCGTAGCGGATGGCATGGTTGACCGTGTAATTGATCGTATTGATCTTGTCGCGGATCGAAGCGTCGGCGATCTTTGCTTCCGCGGTCGCAATGGCGACTTCGGCTGCGTTGCATCCACTTGTTCCGCAATCGAGCGATTTGCCCGACCGGATTTCGGCGAGCGGGCCAGCGAAATTATTAAGCGCTGCAAGATGTTTGAAGGGAATGGCGACGGTTCCGAAGACCGAGTCGCCTAAAGGAGCTATGCTTGGCTTTACGGGTCGCGCCGGCTCAGATGCAGTCAGGTCACTATGCGGGAGGCCGCCGGGTGCAACCGCGAGGCTTTGGTTCAGTGCTGTCAGCTCGACGCCGCTGATGGCCTTTGCCGCGCTTGCGAAGGTTGGGGCGAAGAGATCGATGGCGGTGTCGACCAGCGGGTCCTGGAACAGTCCGACAACCGGGCGAACCGTATCGCCGGCCGCCGCCATGCTGATGTTCGGTGACGATAGGCCGAAAGCAAAGGAAACTGCAGCAAGTGCTGTAAGTATAGTTTTTTTGTTCTTGTGGGCCATTGGCGCGTTATTCCCCCGATGTCAGGGAATAATGCGCGATACTTCTGAATATGTGGTTTGAAAACTTAGATAAATTAAGTATAAATTAAGGGATCAAATAAGTATAAAAATCTATCGGGTTCGGTATGGAAGTATTAAGGATGATGACGACAAGGCTGCCATAGCGGATCTATCCCCGCGACGTTGGGCCTTTAAATCCGCGCTGTCGCGATCGCGACAACGTGCATCGTTGTCATCGAGGCCCGCTTGCTTCAGAACGACTGTGAAGGCTGCGTGGAGACCTTCAGTTTGCCGCCGTCGATCGTATTGATCACCATTCTGCGCTCCACTTGGCCTGTGGCGTTGAAGCGGAAGAGCCCGGTCGTTCCGCGGAAGCCCATCTTGTTTCTCAAATTGGCCGCAGTGATGGCTTGCGGTCCCTGGGTGCGGATGAGGCCAGAGGCGATCGCCATGGCATCGTAGCCATAGGCGCCATAGGTCGTCAGCGAGTGATTGAAATGGCGCTGATAGCGCTCGGCAATGAGTCCGCTGCTTTGCGTGTCATCGGTTGCCACGAACGCACCCGCTACAGCGGGAATTGCATAGACCGACTGTGGCCAGCTGTTGGTGCCGACCAGCAACTGGCCGGGAATGGCTGCGCTGCGCACGGCTCCTGCTACCATACCGATTTCCGGAGTGTTGCCGAGAATGACGACGATTTCGGCCGATTGTATGAGTGGCCGGTTCTTCGTCAGAATATCGGCGGATTGATCAGTCGCACCGTACCGGCCAAAGCCCATGAAAGTGTTGCCACCATTCCAGATAGCGCTACCCAATCTCGCTGCATCGGATTGAGGAAAATCAGCCGGCACCAGCGCTGATACTTTTTTGTGACCGGAAGGAGCGGCAGCCTTGACGCCCTCCGTCATGCTGTCGATTTCATCCGAGGCCAGATTGAAGACGTCTTCGCCGGTCGCGGCACTCGCAAGGTTAAGCATTGGAGGACGCTGGGTGACGGGAATGGCAGCGATGGAAGCCGTCTCGGCCGGCGGCAGATAGCTAACGATCAGCGCGGCATTCCGAGCCTTGGCCGCGGTGACTTGTGCGGCAACCCCGGCAAGTCCGGGGCCGACATTCTTGACGCGCACCCGGATCTGATTGTTGCCGAGTTCGCCGGCACCTAGCACGGCCCCGTCGCGCACATCGCGGGCCGGACCTTCATACAGACCTGCCGCACCCTTACGCAGCAACAGCGTGATTTCGGTGCCGCTATCGCTGCCATAGCTCTCTTCAATGGCGGTGGACGGCATTTTTATGTCGTCCTTCTTGCCATTGTTCTCCAGGCCGACACCGTCCATCTGACAGCCGGCGAGGCCGGCACAGAGAATGAACGCGATAGGGGATGCTGGTCGAGAATGCAGTCTGTGTGGCAGCCACTCGGTCAAACGGCTGAACGAAAGGCTGATTGCAAACGGCACAACTACTCCCCCCAAATTCTCTACGGCAGGCTGCAAAAGCCAGTCGAGCCGCATTTGCACACTGCGGCTGAGGTAAAGTCAAGCGCTATACCTAACGAGTTGTTCTCTCATTGGGTTAACCATCGGTAAAATAATTCTGGGGTGCTGCATAACGGGCTATATCCGTGAGGTTAATGAAGTATTGCAATCAGCCTTATCCCGTAATTGATTGCGACAAATTTCGAGACACCGGGAGCCAGACCCATGGACGACTTGCGCATTTCGACCGCAGACCACGAAGCTGCTTCGCATGATCTAGCACCGGGCAGCCTGGGTACGAGCGTTACGGCCGATATCAGTGCCGATCATTTGCTGCCATTGTCGCAGAATGCCGATGTCGCTGCATTCGAAGTGGCACAAGCCGAGGTGCAGCAGGCAAATGGCAAGACAGGGCGCCTGACCGGCAACGAACCGCAAAACGCCGGTGCTCGTCAGCCAATCCAGATCGTGCCCGACAACGGCAATATCGTCCATCTGCCGCCGAACACCTCCATCGACGACATCCACGTCGAGGGGCGTAACCTTGTTCTCATCCAGGCCGACGGTACGCGCATTGTCATTATCAATGGAGCGCTGCATGTTCCCACCTTCCTGATCGGTGAAGTGACGTTGCCGCAGCAGGCGGTCGTTGCCGCGCTGCAGCAGCAGGGCATCAACGTTGCGGAAGGTCCCGATGGTTCGGTTCACGCCGGCAATAGCACGGATTCCGGCCATCAGTTCGCGGATAGCCAGGCTGGTAACCCCCGCACCCCGCTTAATCTGCTTGGCCTTCTTGGCCCTGGCGACATAATCGGCGGTGGCAACGGCCGCAATTTATCTGGCACCCAGACTCACGTTCCCTTCATCGATCAGCAAGTGACCGAAACGGCTTCAATGATCGAACGCGGCAGCAGCACTGGCGATTTCCTCACGACAAGCAGCACCGGCCGCTTCGGCTTCGGCGGCAATAATGCCGCGATCACCACAGTCACGCTAGTCGGCGAAGCAGAAATCACCGGCAGTGGCACGCAACAGCTGTCGGGTCTAACCTCCGGCGGCGTTCCCGTTGCAGTCACCCAGAACGGCCAGACCGTTACGGGCGTCGCCAATGGCGTCACGGTCTTCACGCTCGTATTCAACGCTTCGACCGGCGATTACACCTTTACCCAGCTCGCTGCTCTCGACCACTCCCGCGGTGCCGATGCATCGAGCGATGTTCTTCAGCTTCAATTCCGGTACACCGTCTCCGATGCGAGCGGTCATACAGTTGCCTCCATTGCGAATGTCGACATCACAGACAGCGTACCGGTCGCGGTCGCGGGGACCGCAGGATCGGTCACCGAAGCGGCGATGGCTGGCGGCAATGCAGCCCCAAGCCATGACACGGGCGCTGCGACCGCCAACGGCTCGCTCAACATTTCCTGGGGTGCAGATGGCGCCAATACCAACCAGGGTGGTCTCGGCGATCGCGCGGTTGCTTTCACCAGTGCAACGGTGGCGACGCAGGGTCAGGACGGAGAAACGCTGACCTCGCATGGCCTTGCCGTCCATACGGTGCTCTTGGCCGATGGCACGCTGGTCGGCTACACTGGTGAAGCCGCTCCGGCTGCGACTACCGCATCCAACGTCGTCTTCTACGCGACGGTCTCGGATACCGACAACGGCCATTATAACTTCACCCTGGTGCAATCGCTCGATGACGCCAAGGGTTCGGATGCCATCAAGCTGACCTTCGGCTACACGGCAACCGATTCCGACGGTGACACCGCCTCCAACAGCTTTACCATCACCGTCGCCGACGATAGGCCGGTTGCTGCAGCTGGAGAGGCAGGCTCGGTCACCGAAGGCGCACTGGCGGGCGGCAATGAGACCCTGCATGTCGAAAGCGATGCGAGTGCGACCGGCTCACTCAACATTTCCTGGGGTGCCGACAACGGCAACACCAACCAGGGTGGCGCCGGCGATCGTTCGGTTGCCTTCACCAACGCTAACGTTGCAACGGAAGGGCAGAACGGCGAGGCGCTAAGCTCGCATGGTCTGTCCGTTCACACGGTTCTGCTGGCTGACGACACGCTGGTCGGCTACACCGGCGAGGCCGCTCCGACTGCGATCTCTGCATCCAACGTTGTCTTCTACGCAACGGTATCTGATACAGACAATGGTCACTACAACTTCACGCTGGTGCAGTCGCTCGACGACGCAAAGGGTTCGGATGCCATTAAGCTGACCTTCGGTTACATGGCAACCGACTCTGACGGCGATACCGCCACGAACAGCTTCACAGTCACCGTCGTTGACGACAAACCTGTTGCAACAGTCGGCGATGCAGGCTCGGTCACGGAAGGCGCCGTTATCAGCGGCAACGAGACTCCACATGTCGAGACCGATGCCATCACCACCGGCTCACTCAACATCTCCTGGGGGGCCGATAACGCCAATACGGGTCAGGGTGGCGCTGACGATCGGTCCGTTACTTTTACCAGTGCTGATGTCTCGACACAGGGCCAAGACGGAGAAACGCTGACCTCGCATGGCCTTGCCGTGCATACAATGCTGCTGGCTGACGGCACGCTGGTCGGCTACACCGGTGAAGCCGCTCCGACTGCGACCTCTTCATCCAACGTCGTTTTCTACGCGACGGTCTCGGATACCGACAATGGCCACTACAACTTCACGCTGGTGCAGTCGCTGGACGACGCCAAGGGTTCGGACGCCATCAAACTGACCTTTGGTTACACGGCAACGGACTCTGACGGCGATACCGCCACGAACAGTTTCACCATCACCGTCGCCGATGATAGGCCGGTTGCTGCAGCTGGAGAGGCAGGCTCGGTCACCGAAGGCGCACTGGCGGGCGGCAATGAGACCCTGCATGTCGAAAGTGATGCGAGTGCGACCGGCTCACTCAACATTTCCTGGGGTGCCGACAACGGCAACACCAACCAGGGTGGCGCCGGCGATCGTTCGGTCGCCTTCACCAACGCTAGCGTTGCAACGGAAGGCCAGGACGGCGAGGCGCTGAGCTCGCATGGTTTGTCCGTTCACACGGTTCTGCTGGCTGACGGCACGCTGGTCGGCTACACCGGCGAGGCTGCTCCGACGGCTGTCTTGGATGGCAAGGGCGCGGTTGGCGCGAACATCGTCTTCTACGCGACGGTGTCAGACACCGACAACGGCCATTATAACTTCACGCTGGTGCAGTCGCTCGACGACGCAAAGGGTTCGGATGCCATCAAGCTCACCTTCGGGTACACGGCAACCGACTCTGATGGCGATACCGCCACGAACAGCTTCACAGTCATCGTCGCCGACGACAAACCTGTCGCCAGTGACGTCACAGTCGGCACCGGCAATCTTTACGACACGACACCGGCGGAGCAGATGCCGCTCCACCCGCTCGTCGAGCTGAGCGAAGGGCCGGCGTCGCCGGAAGGCCCCGCCGATTCCGTCAGCGGCGGATCGGGCAGCCTGTTTACTGCCGGCGCCGATGGTTTCCAGCAGGTCACCTTCACCGATCCGGCTGGCCTCAAGGGCATATACATCGATGCCAATGGCGTCGCTCACAACGAAGGTCTGTCCTTTAGCACTACGACGGACAACCTGGGCAATACTATATACAGCGCAACCGGCAAGGAGTCGGGCCAGGTTCTCTTCACTCTGACCGTTGGCGCCGATGGCAGCTATACCTACGCTCAGTCCGGCGCCTTCGCCGATGCAAAGGGCTCTGACAACGAGAACTTCAAGATCGCTTTCGAAATCACGGATGGCGATGGTGATAAGGCAACGGGCTCGCTGACGGTTGGCGTCAAGGATGACGTGCCGGTCGCTCACGCGGTTGATAATATTGCCTCGCCACTCAACGACGATGCGCAGAGCGGTGGCAACCTCGACGGCAACGGCGCCGATACCAATAGCGTCTCGGGCGCTGCCGGCACTCTGTTCAGCGCTGGCGCCGACGGTTTTGCGAGCGTCTCGATCGACCAGTCCAGTTTGCCGGCCTTGAAGACGATCTATGTCGACGCCAACGGTTTCGCGCAGCAGGAAGACGTGACCTGGGGCAAGCCAACGGTTTCCGGCGGTGCGACGACCTGGATTGCCTACAGCGCAAATCACGAGACCGTCGCCACGCTGACCATCAATGCAGACGGCTCCTATAACTTCGGCACCAGTGCGCCGCTCGTCCATCCGACTTCCGGCGCGACGGAAGAAAGTTTGCCGCTGACCTTCACCTTCACGGTGACCGACGGAGATAACGACACGTCGACCGGCTCGCTGGCCCTGCACGTTACGGACGATGTGCCGCTGGCAAACACAGTCACTGTCACCAGCGTGACATTGAACGACGACGCCCTGAAGGGCGGAAATCCAGACACGGTCGGTGTCGCCGATACCGATACGGTCAGCGGCGCAAGCGGCACGCTCTTTACGGGCGGCGCGGACGGCGTTCATCAGGTAACGCTCGGAACGACCACGGATTTCAGCGCTATCTATACCGGCAAAGACGGCTTTGCTCATGTCGAGTCGGTCGTGTGGGGCCGCGCGACGACGGCGGCGGGTGGCGAGACGATCTGGATCGCAATGGGCAAGGACAGCGGCCAGACGGTCGCGACGCTGACGATCGGAGCCGACGGTTCCTACAGCTTTACGCTGAGTGCGCCGGTTGCTCATGGCGCAAGCCAGAGTGCGGAAAATACGCAGGATCTGACCTTCAACTTCACGGTCACCGATGGCGACAGCGATACGGCCAGCGGCGCGCTCACGATCACCGTCAAGGACGACGCGCCGATCGCCTATAAGGTCGATGCCAGCTCGACGTCGCTCACTGACGACGCGCAGGCGCATGGCAACCTTGATGGCGGCAATGCGGACGTCAACACCATCAGTGGCGACGCAGGAGTTCTGTTCTCCACGGGTGCAGACGGGCTCAAAAGCGTGTCGATGGATAGCCTCCCAACGCTAAAGGCGATCTACCTCGACAGTCATGGCGTCGGTCATCAGGAGTCCGTGACCTGGACGTCGTCTGCGGCGAACGGTGTGACGACCTGGACTGCAACCGGCGCCTCCAGCCATGCTTCAGTCGCAGTTCTGACGATTGGTTCGGACGGTTCCTACAGCTTCACCGCGGATGCGCCGCTCGTTCATTCGACCTCGTCGACCACCGAAGACAGTCTGACGCTGAATTTCGGCTTCACGGTTACGGATGGCGACGGCGATACGGCGAAGGGCTCGCTGGCGATAGCCGTCACCGACGACGTTCCGGTTACCTCCGGCACGACCGTCGCGGTCATGGCCGACGAAGGCGACATTTACAATCTCCTGTCGCATGGCAACAGCGCGCTCGACGGTACACATGACGGATCGTCCTCGCAGCCGGCATTTCTCGGTCTCGGCTTTGCGGCCACTGTATCCGGCTCGGTTGCGTCCACCGTCTCCTTCGGTGCCGATGGCGCAGCGCTCGGCGGCGGCTTCAGCTTCACCGCTAATGCGGCGTCGACGCTTGCCGCCCTGCATCTGACTTCGGGTGGCGGCGCGCTATCCTATGCCGTCGTCAACAATGTGATCATCGGCTATGTCGATAACGACCACCATAACGGCTACAATCCGCTTTTCGACCGGCCTGTCCTGTCACTGACGCTATCCGGCGACGGCAGCTTCACCTTTCAGCAGTACGATCAGCTCGATAATGTCGCAGGCCCTGGCAACGATCTTCGCTCCGGCAATGGCTCGATCCCGGCCATCGATTTCGGGTCTGTCATTCAGGCAACGGATGGGGACGGTGACAGCGTGACGCTGACCGGCGCTTTAAAAGTCACGATCGTTGACGACATGCCGAAGGTTGATCTGGCCCTCACGGGCTCGATCACTATCGACGAGAGTGGCAGCGGCGACAACGATGTCAACGCCACCTATGCGGCCAAGAACCTGTTTGCCGGAATCACGGGCGGCAGCGATCCGCACATGCCGACGGTTTACGCACAGCATAGCGTCGTCTCCCCGTCGGTCTCGATGGGTGCCGATGATGCGACGGGCGCGACAAGCAGCCTCACGCTCCATATCGACAACGCCGACTCTGGCCTGACGACGACGGCAGGGGAGGCGATCACGCTCTCGCAGCTTGCCAATGGCACAGTTGTCGGCAAGATCGCCGATGGCGAAATCGCCTTTGCGATCCGCATCGACAACAGCGGCAAGGTCAGCGTCGCCCAATATATGGCGCTCGCCAACCCGAACACCTTGAAGTCGGATGGCGATACGGTCGATCTCACCGGCAAGCTCTCGGCTGTGCTCAGCGCAACCGACAGCGATGGCGACACCGTCGTGAGATCCGTTTCTATCGGCGGCAGCATTTATTTCGATGATGCTGGCCCGTCGATCGGCGGTGGCGTCTCGACAAAGACGCTTGCCGAGCATGATCTTGTGGCCAATTCGGGTTCGCTGTCGCCTTCGGGCATCAGCACCGGCGATGTTGCCCTCAATCTTGCCTTCGGCGCTGACGGCCCCGGCGCCCACGCTGCTACCTTCGTAGCGCAATCGAACGGCAGCTATTTCACCGCGAGCTACGGCAACAATCAGGCGCTTGACGCGACAAAGCTTAGCTCTGGCGGTAACGCGCTGTCCTACTCGCTCAGCGGCGACGGTATGACGTTGATCGCCTATACCGGCAGTGATGCCGCCGACCAGTCGAGTTGGGTCTTCAAGCTTGCTCTGTCTCAGGACGCCAGTCATACCAGCGGTGCCTACAACTTCACGCTCTATAAGGGGCTCGACGACCTCGACGGTCAGGTCAACCTCTCGGATGTCAAGCTGACCTTCCAGGTTGCAGGTCATGACGGCGATGGTGACACAACGAGCGGCACGCAAAGCTTCACGATCGATGTGATCGATGATGTGCCGGGTCTGGTTGATCATGCCTCCGTTTCCGCAAGTGTTTCGGAAACGGCGATCAATGCGCCGATAGTGACGACGGAATCGTATATAATCGATTTCAACACGGTCACCCCAGCGACTGCAGGACTGACGGTTACCGAAGGCAGCGTGGGTGACGGCCAGGTAAGTCAGTCGACCAACAACGGCGACATCGTGCTCGTATCCAACGCGGGAACGACGTTTGTCGTAACCCAGATGGATATAACCGAGTCCACCCCGGGTCATTCCCCAACCCAGCCAGTCACTATCGTCGGCATCGGGGCGGATGGAAAAACCTATACCACGACGTTCACGCCAACGGACGGCAATACGACTTTCTCCGTTACCGCCGGGTCTCCTCTTTATAACGTAGAGCTGACGTCGATTACGGTTTCTCCGCATGACGCTGCCCGGGCGATCACGCTCGACAACATTCATATTATCGACACGACGACGACACCCACCAATGCCCCCGCCGAGACGACGCTGGATCTGACCTCGCTGGTACATGCCGGCGCCGATAGCCCGTTGACCTGGTCTGTGAATACGATCGCCGCCGGAACTTCTTCCGACAGCGTGACCGGCGGAACCGGATTGACCTATAACGGCACAGCCATCACGCTTGCCAGCGCGGATGGGCACACGATCATCGGCTCGGCGGGAGGGGTCACGGTCTTCACGTTGACTGTCGATCCGACCAGTGGTCATGCCACATTCGATCTCTATCATCCGATCGACGGCGGCAAGACGCTGCCACTCGACTTCTCTAAGTACCTGACGGCGACGGACTTCGATGGCGATTCGGTGACCCCGGCCAGCGGCTCTGTCACCATCGTCGTTCAGTCGGCCACTGATAACCTGCCGACGATCTCCTCTGCGGGCCTGGTGTCAAGTGTCAGTGAAAGCGGCCTGTCGGGGGGCACAGGTACGCCAGGCGTTTCCAATGTCCATTCGGGTAGCATTGCTATTACCGCAGGCGATACGCCTTCGACGGTGACAATCAGTGGCCATACATTCAATGTCGGCGCCGCAATCGCTGACGGTGATGCCAATGCCAACATTCAAGGCACTTATGGAACGCTGCACATCATCAGCCTCACCGCTACTGCAATCAGCTACACCTATACGCTGGCGGGCGCTACGAGCGGCACAGGCAATCATGACGACTTCGCGGTTAAAATCAGCGACGCGCCGATTGATGGAGAAAGCCAGACCGCGACACTGACCTTCAACATCAGTGACGACAAGCCGATTGCAAGCACCGTTTCGCTCGGCTCTATGCTTGAGAACGACAATCCAACCTATACCCTTGCTGCTGGCACCATCGCTTTCGGTGCCGACGGGGCGGCTGCGAACGGTGCGATCCATGTCGATAGCGTTAAGGCCACGGGTGATCTCGCCGGCTTGACGTTGAGCCCGTCGATGATCTCGATCGACGCCGGCCATGTGACCATTGCGCCAGGAACCGCATTCGATGCCCTGTCAGTGGGTCACACATCGATCCTGTCAATCGGATATACCTTGACTGACGGTGACGGCAGCAAAAGCAGCGGCACGTTCAACGTCACCATCAACGGCACAAACGATGCTGCGGTGATCACCGGTGACGCGTCTGGCAGTGTGACGGAAGCCGGTGGCGTCAACAACGAGACGGCTGGGGTGCCCGTCGCGAGCGGAGTGCTTTCGGCGACGGATGTTGACAGCGATCCTTCGTTTACCGCTCAAAGCAACGTGGCGACGAGCTACGGTCACTTCACGATCGGGGCTGACGGTCATTGGAGTTATCTGCTGGATAACAGCAACAGTGCCGTCCAGGCGCTAAACAGCACCGGCAATAACACGACGCTGCACGACATCGTCACTGTGACGACGGCGGATGGCACGTCCCAGCAGATCGACATCACGATCAACGGCACGAACGATGCCCCGACGATTGCTCTTGCCGGTAGCGATAGCGCCACCGGCGGCGTGACGGAAGCAGGCGTCAATGTAGCCGACGATACCGCGCATAACACGGCGACCGGCCACCTGACGGGCGCAGATGTCGACGGCCCGGCTCTCACCTGGTCGCTGGTCGCTGGCAACGGCCAGACTGCCAATGCCGATAGCTCCATGACAGGTGCCTACGGCACGCTGAGCGTCGACCAGAGCGGCAATTGGGCCTATCGCCTGGATCAGTCGAAGGCCGACTCTCTGACTGCCTCGAGCCATCCGCAGGAAAGCTTCACGGTTCAGCTGAGCGACGGCCAGGGTGGCGTCACGACGCAGACGGTCGTGGTCACGGTCAATGGCACGAATGATGCTCCGACGATTGCGCTTGCCGGTAGCGATAGCGCCGCCGGCAGTGTAACGGAAGCAGGCGTCAATGTAGCCGACGATACCGCGCATAACACGGCGACCGGCCACCTGACGGGCGCAGATGTCGACGGCCCGGCGCTCATCTGGTCGCTGGTCACCGGCAACGGCCAGACTGCCAATGTCGATGGCTCCATGACCGGTGCTTACGGCACGCTGAGCGTCGATCAGAACGGCAATTGGGCCTATCACCTGGATCAGTCGAAGGCCGACTCTCTGACGGCCTCGAGCCATCCGCAGGAGAGCTTCACGGTTCAGCTGAGCGACGGCCAGGGTGGCATCACGACCCAGACAGTGGTTGTCACGGTCAATGGCACCAACGACGCGCCGACGATTGCGCTTGTCGGTAGCGACAGCGCCAGCGGCACCGTAACAGAGGCCGGCGTTGGTGTTGCCAATGACACTGCCCATAACACCGCTTCGGGTCATCTGACAGGCGCGGATGTCGATAGCCCGTCATTGGCTTGGTCGATGGCCGCTGGCAACGGCCAGACGGCCAACCCGGACGGTTCGGTGGTCGGCTCTTACGGTACGCTGAGTGTCAGCGCGAACGGCACCTGGACCTACGTGCTGGACGAGTCGAAGGCCGATCCGCTGACGGCCTCGGATCATCCGCAGGAGAGCTTCACGGTTCAACTGAGCGACGGCCAGGGTGGCATCACGACGCAGACGGTCGTGGTCACGGTCAACGGCACGAACGATGCGCCGACGATCTCGATCGCCAATGGCGACAGCGCAAATGGTCAAGTGACCGAGGCTGGTATTGGCGTTGCCAACGACACCGCTCACAATACGGTTTCGGGTCATCTGACGGGTGCTGATGTCGATAGCCCGTCATTGGCCTGGTCTGTGGTTGCGACCAGCGGTCAGACCGGTAATTCGGACGGTTCGGTGACCGGCGCATATGGCACGCTGAGTGTCGGCGCCAACGGTACTTGGACCTACGCGCTGGATCAGTCGAAGGCTGATCCGCTGAATGTCTCCAATCATCCGCAGGAGAGCTTCACGGTTCAGCTGAGCGACGGCCAGGGTGGGATCACGACCCAGACGGTCGTGGTGACGGTCAATGGCACCAACGACGCGCCGACGATTTCAATCGCCAATGGCGATAGCGCCAGCGGCACCGTGACCGAGGCCGGTATCGGTGTTGCCAACGACACCGCTCATAACACGGCTTCGGGTCATCTGACGGGAGCTGATGTCGATAGCTCCTCATTGGCCTGGTCTGTGGTTGCGACCAACGGTCAGACGAGTAATTCGGACGGTTCGGTGACCGGCTCTTACGGTACGCTGAGCGTCGGCGCGAATGGTACCTGGGCCTACCATCTGGACCAGTCGAAGGCCGATCCGCTGACGGCCTCGGATCATCCGCAGGAAAGCTTTAAGGTTCAGCTGAGCGACGGCCAGGGCGGCGTCACCACGCAGACGGTCGTTGTCACGGTCAATGGCACCAACGACGCAGCCTCGATCTCGGGCGCGGCGACTGGTTCGGTCACCGAGGATGGCCAATTGACGGCGAATGGTGTATTGACCGTCGCCGACGTGGACAATGGTCAGAACCATTTCCAGGCGCCGACGTTGCTGACCGGGACCTATGGTACGTTTACTTTCAATGCGACGACCGGTGCATGGGACTATACGCTCAACAACTCGGCATCGAATGTGCAGGCATTGAACAGCGGGCAGACGGTTACGGACAAGCTGACCGTAGCGTCCGCAGACGGGACGGCTTCACAGGATATCACTGTGAGCATTCATGGCACCAACGAGCCGGTATCTGCGCCGAGTATCATCAGCGTCACCGACGACATTGGCGCGATCCAAGGTAACCTTGCGAATGGTGCGGTTACGGATGACACCAACCTTGGCATCCGCGTGAGCCTGACCGGAACCAGTGCTGTCAGCGGGGATACGGTACAACTGTATAACGGTACGACCACACTCGGCACCGCGGTCGCGCTAACGTCGACCAATATCAGCAATGGGTATGTCGATATTACCACACCGAATCTGGCCAACGGATCGACCTACAATTTCCGGGCGTCGATCACGGACGGGGGCGTCACCACCCCGCTATCGCCAAGCGGCGCGTATAATATCAAGATCGATACGACGACGCCCACAGTCGCCGTAACGCAAAATGGCGGAAGTAGCCTGCTGACGTTCACCTTCAGCGAGGCGGTGTCCGGCTTTGACGTTTCAGATATTGGAGGCAGCGGCAATTATTTGCTCTCCAACTTCAAACATGTTGGCCTGAACGGTTTCGGGCAGGACGTCTACACGGTGAATTATGGCTCCGGCAACAATGGCTGGAAGACGGTATCGATCGCCAGTGGCAGCTATACGGATCTGGCCGGCAATTCTGGAATGGGTAGCTCTCTGGATTTCAAGCCCGCCGGCACATCCGGAGAGGCCATAAACCTCGCGCTCTCCGATCCGTCGCACCATGTCGGCGCGGTCACCTTGAGCGTTGCCGGCCTTCCTGCCGGCTGGGTGCTCAGCGAAGGCATCCGTAACGCCGATGGCACCTGGTCTGTGGAGACAAACGAACCGTCGTCGCTGACGGTCACGTCGCCCGATGGCGTTACCGGTGCGGTGGTTCTTCAGGTCACTGAGACCTGGACCAATCCGGACGGCTCGACTGGCTTGGCCATTGTCGCCGACAATGTCGAAGCCTATGCCAAGGGTTCGCCGATTTTCGCCTGGTCGGGCGACGATACGCTCACCGCATCGAGCGGCAACGACACGTTGGTCTTTGCCAATACCATCGGCAAAGATGTCGTACACAATTTCGATACGGCGCATGACAAGATCGACCTGATCGGCTTCGCAGGCTTCGATAGCTTCGCGGATGTTCAAGCCCATCTGTCGACCGACGCGTCGGGCAATGCCGTCATCACGCTCGGCGATGGCGAGACCATCACCTTGGCAGGCGTCAGCGCTGCAGCGCTCACCGCGAATGACTTCCTCTTCAACGAGGCAGTGGTGACCCATAATACCGGCGACATGGTGCTTCGAGACGGCGCGCTGATGCCGTTCAGCGGCACGCTCGCCAACACCGGCAGCATCCACATCTCGTCGACGGGCAGCGAAACGGATTTCGAAATCGTGCAGCACAGTCTGACGCTGACCGGCGGCGGCACAGTGACGCTGTCCGATAACGCTTCCAACGTCATCTTCGGCAGCGGCGACGATATCACGCTGACCAATGTTGACAATGCGATCTCCGGCGCCGGTCAGCTCGGCGACGGTCACCTTACGCTGGTCAACGAAGGCACGATCATTGCAGACGGAAGCCACGCGCTCGTCATCGACACCGGCGCCAATACCCTGAGCAACACGGGCACGCTGGAGGCAACCGGAGCAGGCGGCCTCGACATACACAGCGGCGTCGTAAATGACGGCGTATTGTGGGCGAACGGCAGCAGCGTTCATCTCGAAGGCAATGTCAGCGGCGGTGGCACCGTCCTGATGTCCGGTCACGCCGGCCTCGAAATAGACGGCTCGTTCAGCGAAGCGATCAGCCTGAGCAAGGATGCCCAGGCGACGATCACCATCGATCATGCGGCAGCCTTCACGGGCACGATCGCCGGCCTCGACGGCAACGACGTGCTGTGGTTCGGCGATATCTCCGCCGCGACTGCAAGCTCCTCCTATGCCGAGAATGCAGCGAAGACCGGCGGCGTGTTGACCATCACTGACGGCACCCATACCGCCACCATCGGTCTTGTTGGCGACTACTCGGCGAGCGATTTTGCGCTCGGCCACGACGGCTCATCTGCCGAGATCGACTTCAGCGGAATAAGCCATCTCTATGGTACCGACGGCAACGACACGCTGGCGAGCGGCGGAGGCTTCACCATGACCGGCGGCGCTGGCGCAGATACCTTCGTGCTCGATGCTCAGGCGCTGCATAATCTCAACATGGCCGATGTCATCACCGACTTCAGCCCGAAGGGAGAGGGCGACCGTCTGGATGTTTCGAACCTGCTGAACGCACTGGTCGGCGAACATCCGGGCATGACCGAAGCAAGCGCTCTTGCGTCGATGACGGCCGCGGTCGATACCGCTACCAATTCGACGAAGATCAGCATCAACACCGGTTCGGAGACACATGCGGTCGCCACGCTGCAGAACTACACGCCTACGGGCCACGATGCGGTGCATGTGCTGTTCAACAACCACGATGAGCAACTTGCCACCCATACGCAGACCGCTGGCGCCTGACGCCTGTCGGACCATATCTTGAAGCGGCGCTTTCTCGGAGGCGCCGCAAGGGATTTCAGTTGTAACGCCTCTGCGTTGCGCGATCATGCCACGTTAGTGAGGTTTAACTATTGAACGATAGTCAGCTGGAATGAGCTCGTCTACAATCGGCGAAAAGGCCTCCGTTTCCCACCGCAAATAGTTGCCCATGCCGTTCGGCAGTGTCTTCAGTTCCCGTTGAGTCTGCAGCTGGGTCGAGGAAGTGCTTCTAGAGCATGCCGATCGATTTCGTATCTTAGCTTCGCCTCGACGTTGCGACCTCCCGCAACTCGGCAATCTCGCGAGAGACCACGTCTGCTGAGCCGTTCGCGCAAAATGGTGCACAAATCTTTGCCGAGAGAAAGAGTTTTGAGCAAGCCATGGGGCTTAGCGACGAAGGGCCGTTTGTCGGATGTTTTCGCGTGCCGGTGGCGTCAGAGGAGGAAGCAGGCAACAAGCCTCAGAGGCGCCGTCCCCTGCGGACCCACGTTCCTGCTGCATCACACGGAAGCGTCGCCGCGGAGTATGTGAGGATATTCGGCGGTTCATATCAAGGCATCCCCAAACACTTCAAAGGTCACAAAAGTGCTGCTCATCCAGCCCCCGCAAAGTCGATTCTTACTGCAATTCAAGTTTGGCAACACAATCAACAACTTGAGTGGGCGGTCGTTCGTCTCCCTTCACATCATTACATATCCGTTTTGGGTCATGATCTTCAAAAGAATGACGTGGCAACCAAGCGCAACACGACTGCCTTGTGTCCTCGTTGCGGTCGAATTCACCCCACTTACAAACTCGGGTCACCGGGGCATTTGCAGCGGTGCGGACTTTCTGTTCGACGAGCGCCAAAGATCGGATCTCACCTTGGTTGCACATGCATCGGTCGAAAACTCCATCACACGTTCCGCCCGTTGTCCTATTAGATCGACCAATCGCATTTTAGCTTATTCCGACGAATAGATGGGACGAGAAGGTAACAGCTTCCGTCTATTTTGATGCCCTCACAAGCTTGGGAGAGCGGGTATGACAATCGGCGGACTGATCGGGCGAATTGGGATTCAGCTTGTTTTCTGCGCCGTCGCGGCGGTGGTCGCCTTCGGCAGCTTCGGCTGGATATATATTTTGGTTTTTTCTCTGCCATTGATCGGCATTTCCGTTTTTATCTGGTGCCGATCGAGTATGTTTTTGCTCAGCTGAACATGCGCTGGTTTGCTTGGTTTGCCATACCTCTTCTGGGCGCTGCATGGCCATTTCTGCAGGTGCTCCTCGAGCGAAAACCTAACTTTCCTCCCGGTACGCGGACATTTGCCCTGGAGCTGGCATGCGCTGGAGTTTCTTGGAGGCTCGCCTCGTTGATGGCCTTACGGTTCGCGCGGCCACTGCCGCCCGACAAGAGGTTCTTCGGTTAGAGACCAGCGGAGGGTATGCATACGCTCGCGAAGGGCTGAGTTCTCGACCTTCCATCTTCCGGAGCGGACTGCAGCCGTTCAGTTTTCGCGGTGGATCTTCGCCACGCATCGGCGATGGCGCAACGGAACGCTCTTAAGGTGAACAAGTTATAGGTGTATAGTCCGGTCCGAGATTGGAATTGTGCGGATTCCAACGATGGCGCGCAGGCATTCCAAATTGATCGCGCGCAGCGTTCCAATCTGATCGCGCGCAGGTGAAGCACCCGATCGTTCAGGGTAAATGTTACTATCGTTTGTTCTTGGTCAAGC
>Ga0209026_1000412_pt1 | contig 37194 bp, 34 predicted proteins | sample AraplaCL_Col_mCL_FD_184262 | JGI IMG/M metagenome (GOLD analysis project Ga0209026, IMG submission 184262) | Arabidopsis root microbial communities from the University of North Carolina, USA - plate scrape CL_Col_mCL (SPAdes) (version 2) | ecosystem: Host-associated > Plants > Roots >... | reverse complement strand
CCATCCACGATGGCCACACGCAACTCTTCACGCTGAGTTGCGTTGATCAACATTCTTTTCATTGTGATTCCTCGGCTTGGCCGCGCGTCGCGCGCCGCGGTGGCGCCTGGTGTGGCGGCCGTTCCGGGGATCGCGCCGCTGCGGTAAAGCGGCATAAATAAACGGTAACGTTCCCGATACCGGGATGATTCTTGGCACGCACGCCGCGCTGTCTGATCCAGCAAGACCGGACAAGCGGCTACCCGAACCGTTACGATGAAAGGGTGTTTGCGACCGGCTGCGAAAAGCGCGGCCGGCGCAAACCTCGCCGGCGTAACAGGCGGGCGCCAGGTCCTCAACTAATTGTCGGTGGACCCGGCTGAGCGCTGTGCGAGTATCCTCTCAACCCAGGTTTTTTTCAATGCAGACGGCAACTTCCCCCGATGTACCTCAAGGGGTGCGTCAAGTAGAGATCGGTCCGGAGCGCGACGGTCAGCGCATCGACAACGCCCTCGTGACCCTGCTCAAGGGAGTGCCCAAGAGCATGATTTACCGCCTTCTGCGCACCGGCCAGGTGCGCGTGAACGGCAAGCGCGCCAAGCCCGATACCCGTCTCGCCCAGGGCGATACGCTGCGTATTCCGCCGGTGCGGGTGGCCGAGCGGCCGGCGGAGCAGGGTGCGCCCCAGGCTGCGCTCGCGGCGGTCGCCGAGGCGGTGATCTTCGAGGACAAGCACTTCCTGGTGATCGACAAGCCGGCCGGCATGGCCAGCCATGGCGGCAGTGGCGTGAGCTTCGGGGCGATCGAGCTGCTGCGGCAGGCCCGCCCCAAGGATCACCTGGAGCTGGTGCACCGCCTGGATCGCGACACCAGCGGCGTACTGGTGTTCGCCCGCACGCGCGCCGGGCTGACCGGCCTGCAGGCGGCGATCCGCGCCGGCGAGGTCACCAAACAATATTTATGTTTGATGGTGGGCCGCCCGAACAAGGCCAAATTCGACGTCAACGCGCCGCTGAAGAAATCCGTCCTGCAGGGCGGCGAGCGCATGGTGCGGGTGGCGGAGGACGGCAAGCCCTCGCTCACCTTCTTCCGCGAGATGGAGCAGTACCCCGGCGCACGCCTGATGCAGGCCACCCTGGGCACCGGCCGCACGCACCAGATCCGCGTGCACGCCGCGCACGTCGGCCATCCGCTGGCCGGCGATCCCAAGTACGGCGACAAGGAGGCGAACAAGCGCTTCCGGGAGCTGGGATTGAATCGCTTGTTTCTGCACGCCTCGCATCTGTCGTTCGAGCTGGATGGCCGCTCCTACGGTTTCTCCGCGCCGCTGCCGGATGATCTGAAAGACGTGCTGGATCGGCTGGCCGCCAAACGGTAGGTTGGGGTGCAAACTCCAGCATTCGGTGTTCACGCCCTGGCGACGTTGGGGTTTGCACCCCAACTACAGAAAGAACCTGGCGCTGACTTCGAGCGAGCGCAGCAGCGTCCCGCCGGCAAGGCCCGATTCCACCAATAAGGCACACGTCGCGTGCGCCAGCGCCACCGGCAGCACGCTGCGCGAGCGCAGGTAGCACCATGCCCACCACAGCTCGCCGACGAAGCACAGCTGCATCAGCATGCCGTTCGGGATGTGCAACAGGGCGAACACCAGCGCCACCGGCACGATGGCCCAGCCCGGCCGGGGCAGAATCTGCTCGAAGCGCCGCAACAGCACCGCCAGCATCAGCCACTGCTGCAGCCAGGCCCAGGCGAAGTAAGCGATCACATGCCCGGGTAGCAGCGGGCGCAGCGCGTGCCCGTAGAAAAGAATCAGCAAACCGGCCACCGGCAGCATCGCCAGCGGCCAGAGCCAGTCGGCCCCCGTCGGCGGCCAGCGCCACAGTCGCGACAGATGGCGGCGCTCGATCGCCAGCGCATACGCCAATCCGCCCATGAAGGCGGTCACGCCCAGCGGTGTGGGACGCAAGCCCCAATGCAGCCCCATCACCAGCCACAACGGCCCCAGCAGGCAGCCGGCGAGATCGAACCATGGCCGTAACCGGCCTTTCAGCGGGCGCAGCGCCAACCAGGCGAGCACAAGCAGATAAACCGCGCAGACCGGCCACATGACGGCGGAAGATGGCGATGTCGCCGGCTGCGCGTGGGGTGTCGCGCCAGCCGGCACGATCAACGCGGCCGGCCAGCGGGCGCGCAAGCGGTCACGCAGCGTCAGCATGGTTTGCGTGCTGATGCCCTCGGGCAGGCGAAACAACGGCATCGGCCAGGCTTGTGCGCGTTCCGCCACGCGGCCGGCCTCTTTCGCGCTGGGCAGATCGACCGAAACGTCTTCCAGCCGCGGCAGCGGTTCGGTCGTCTGCAGCTCTGCCGAGACAAGACGCAAGCTTGCGCCGCGCGGCACCTGCACGCGCAAGCGCAACATCTGCGCGATGCCCGGCGCCGTGCAGTCGCCCGGTCCGGCGCTTTTCCAATCCAGGCTGCGCAGATCGATACGCAGGCCACGCATATCCGGCGTCAGCGCATGTGCGGTCGAGGCCAGGCAGGCCGGCGCCTGGCCACCTTGCCAGACCAGGCCCAGCGTGCCGGCGGCGGTGCTTTGCAGGCGCAGTTGCAGGATCGGCCAGTGCCGCAGGTCGAGCGACCAGGCGATCGGCAGGCCCACTTCAAAGGGTGTACCGTCGTCGCTGGTGATCTGCAGTTCGCCATCCTCGCGCGCGACTGTCGCGTGGCCGAACGCGCGCCCGGCGATCAGGTCGCGCGGCTGCTGCAGCGTCCATTGCCACAAGGGCTGGCCGGCTTGCACGCGCGTCCATTGCTGCTCGGCCTGCTCAAGCAGATGCGCGGCGGTGATCCGCGCGGCCAGCCAGCCGAGCGCCACGCAGCCAACGATGGCTACCAGCGCATAGCCGGCCAGTGCCCAAACGGTGCGGGTGCGTGCCGCTACGCTCAACGTTCGAGCAAGGCGTCCACGCGCGCGGCGCAGATGAAATCGTTCAGCGACAGGCCGCCTACGTCATGCGTCGACCAGCGCAGCTTGCAATGGCCATACCCCGCCTCGATGTCGGGATGATGGTCTTCGTGGTTGGCCATGAAGCCCACCGCATTGATGAAGCCCAGCGTGTGATGGAAGTTCTCGAAGCGAAAATCCTTGACCAGCGCGTCGCCTTGCGCGCCGAGTTTCCAGCCCGGCACCAGCGGCAGCAGCGCCGAGATGGCCGCTTCGTCCAGCGCGTGTTCCTTGCCCTTGCGCGGTTGGCAATGCTGGGCGGATAGCGGAAGGGCAGTCATGACGATCTCCATCGTTCGCTCAAACGCCGAAAGGGTACGCGAAAACGTCGAAGGCGAACATTCACAGGGAAACAGGACTAAAATGGTGCTGTATCTTCCACCACCCGTAGGTTGGGTTGGCGCAGCGTAACCCAACATTTTCGAGCAGCTTCGTTGGGTTACGCTGCGCCAACCCAGCCTACGAGCGCTATCAGGCCCTGCCCATGCAGGGCAACTGTCGTAATTCTGGAGCAGGCATGATCGACATTTCCGAACGCGCGCAGCAGCATTTTCTGCGCTTGATCGCCCAGCAAGGCGTGGACGGCCTGGGCATCCGCCTGCGCGTTACCTCGCCCGGTACGCCCGCCGCCGACTGCGAGCTGGAGTTCTGCGAGGCGGCCGAGCTCAGCGGCAACGAATGGACGGTGGAATGCCAGGGCTTCAACTTCTATATCGAAGGCGACAGCGCACGCTGGCTGGAAAACGCCACCATCGATTACGAACCCAGCCAGACCGGCGGCCAGCTCAATATCCGCGCGCCGAAAATCAAGGGTGATCTGCCGGGCATGGAAGCGGGCCTGGTCGAGCGCGTGCGCTACGTGCTCGACGCCGAAGTGAATCCGCGCGTCGCCGCGCACGGCGGTCGCGTCAGCCTGCTGGAAGTCGACGCCGATGGCGTGGTGGTGCTGCAGTTCGGCGGCGGCTGCCACGGATGCGGCATGGTCGATGTCACGCTCAAGCACGGCGTGGAAAAAACCTTGCGCGAACGCGTGCCGGAAATCACCGCGGTGCGCGACGCCACCGATCACAAGGGTGGCGCCAATCCGTATTACAGCAAGAAGGAAGGGCAGTCCGCGATGGGCTGATAATCGATTGGTATCGTGATGTTGGGGTTTGCACCCCAACCTACGCGATCAATCGCCTTGCACGTGGCCCTTCAAGGTATCGAGCTTTGTCGGCAGCGATGAGTAGTACGCCGCGATGTCCTCGATGTCCTGATCCGACAGCGTGGCGGTGAAGCCTTTCATGATCGGATTGTTGCGGCGTCCATCCTTGTATTCGTGCAGTACCTGCTGGATGTAGCCGTAATACTGGCCGGCCAGGCGCGGATATTGCGGATCGACCGCGTTGCCGTCGGCGCCGTGGCAGGCGAAGCAGGCGGCGGCCTTGGTCTTGCCGTTGGCGGAATCACCGCCGGCCAGCAGCGGCGTCGCAACCAGCGCAAAAGCCATACCGAACGAGAGCAGCGTAAGCGCGCGTTTCATGCAGTTGGAATCCTTGGGGCCGTTACTTCGAAGCGATGCTGGAGAGATAGGCGGCGATGTCCTGGATCTCCTGGTCGGAGAGGCTCTGCGCCTGCGCCACCATGGTCGGATGCGTGCGATCGCCCGTCTTGTATCCGTGCAGCGCGTTGATCAGGTATTGCTCGTTCTGCCCGGCGATCTTCGGCACCGGATATTGCGGATACGCGTTGTCGGTGCCAGGCACGCCATGGCAACCATTGCAGGTATAGACGAGGGTGCGGCCGTTGGCTTTATCCCCTGTCGCATGAGCCGCGCCGGAACACACCAACAGCGCCGCGGCAGTCGCCAGGCCAAACAATTGCAGTCGAATCATCAAAAGGATCCCCAAGGTTCCAGCGGATGCGTGCAACGTAAAGGATGCTCTGACTCATTTTACGTAGGTGGCATGATGTTCAGAACGCTCGCAGGGTGTGTTGCGCGGCGTAGGGAAGACTGGCTGTCTTGCCAAGCTGCGCGGCGCATCCTGCGAGCGTTCTGAACATCACCCTCTGGGCCGGCCCTATCTGTCCGCATACCTTCGGTCCATCCTCTCGACAGACGGCCAGTCTGCCTTCGCCGATGGCCCTGTGGTCTGCGAACAGATAGGGCCGGTGACACCCACGTAAAATGAGTCAGAGCATCCTATGGCCGAGTATAGAGGTTGCTCCGGAGCGCTCACAACAGAGTGTCCACGCACGTTCGAAGTGTTCAACCCTGCCTCACCGTCATTCCGGCGAAGGCCGGAATCCAGTTTGAACATGCAGTCCGCAGGACTCAAGACCGGCTTTGAGTGCTTCGCACAACGTATTTGCACTGGATTCGGGCCTTCGCCGGAATGACGGCAGGGCGGACTCCAGCCTGCAAGGCGTCACGACAGCGAAGACAGGCAGCGACAAAAAGCCGCGCATCATCCCGCACCGCCGCAAACTTTAGAACAGGTTCTTGATGATGTGGATACCCGCGGTGTATTCGCCGACGATGGTGCCCAGGCAGACCAGGAAGAAATTGAGCAGCGTGCGCGCCACGCGGTTGGTCCACCAGCCGCTCCAGTGCACGATGTCGTCGCGCAGGCTTTCGAAATCCGCCACGCGCGGACGGCGCACCCACGCTTCGACCATGGCGCTGATGCCGCCGGAAGGGATGCCCGGGCGGAACGGCTTGACCGGCCCGGCCACGAACGCGGCAAGTATGCTCAACGGATGCGCGCGCGCGATGAGAGCGCCGAGCGCGGAGAAGCCGCCGGTGAACAACACCCAATCGCGCAACGCCTTCGCACCCAGCGCCGTGTTGCGATGGAACGCGTAACCGATCGCCGCGAACACCAGCAACACCAGGCCGACGGCCAGCCATTTCGGCCACTGCGCTTTCGGCGGCGTCCTGGCCAGTTCCGCGACCGTCGCGCCCGGGTCTGCCTGCTGGATGCGCAAGTGTTCGCACAGGCCTTTCAAGTGCCCGGCGCCGATCACCACCAGCACCTTGCATGGATTGGCCGTCACCGAGCGGCCGGCTTCCTCGCGCAGGCGCGCCGCCATGTACGCATCGCGTTCGGCGATCAAGGCGCGGTACAGCGGCGCCGATTCGCTGGCGAATTCGCTGAAGGCGCTTTCCAGCATGTCGCCTTGCTTGAGTTTTTCGATTTCCTTCTCGTCGATGGTCTCGCGCTCGAACACGCTGGCCAGCATGCCCCCGAGCAGGCCAAAGCGCTGCCAGAAACCCACGCTGTGCCATGCGCGCTTGAGCGTGGTGCCCACTTCGCGATCGACCAGCCACAGCGGTACGTCAAGGTGCGCCGCGCCATCCATCGCCGCTTTCATTTCCGCGCCGGGCTGGATGCCGTATTGGTCGGCCAGGCGTTTCTGGAAGGTGGAAAGCACCAGGCTCGCCGCCACCATGCCGGCCTTGCCTTCGCGGATCACCCGGAACAGATCCATCTGCTTGAACGCCTCCGGATCGCGCATGCCCTGCGCGCGGCTTTCGCACAGCTCCACCGCGATGGCGTTGAAGGTTTCGTTGGCGAGCAGCGCCTGCACCGCCTCCACGCTGCTGCGCGATACGTGCGCGGTACCCAGCACCACGTATTCCACGCCGTCGCGCTGTACGCGCTCGATCGGCTGGCCGAGGAGCTCAGGCGTGGGACGAAGACCGGTATCGGGGACGCTCATGCAAGGAAAGGCAAGGGGAGGGAGACGCCCAGCATGGAGACTTGAAGGGTGCAGTGCAAGCCGGCGTTTTCCCGATTGTGAAAAAACACGTAGGTTGGGGTGCAAACTCCAACATCGCGATGCATGTAGATGGCAATGTTGGGGTTTGCACCCCAACCTACGTCAGTCGCGGAAACGGCGCAGCAGGTCGCCGTAGGCGTCGATGCGCCGATCGCGCAGGAACGGCCAGATGCGCCGCACGTGCTCGCTGCGCGCCATGTCGATCTCGGCGACCAGCAACTGGCGCTGGTCGGTGCCGGCCTGGGCCAGGAATTCGCCCTGCGGACCGGCCACGAAACTGTTGCCCCAGAACTGGATGCCCGCGCCGACGCCGGCCGGATCGGGCTCGTAGCCGGTGCGATTGCAGGCCAGCAGCGGCAGGCCGTTGGCCACCGCGTGGCCGCGCTGCACGGTGATCCAGGCTTCGCGCTGGCGGTTCTTTTCGGCGTCTTCGTCGTTCGGATCCCAGCCGATCGCGGTGGGATACAGCAGCAGTTCCGCGCCGGCCAGCGCCATCAGGCGCGCCGCTTCCGGATACCACTGGTCCCAGCACACCAGCACGCCGAGGCGGCCCACCGAGGTATCGACCGGCTCGAAACCCAGGTCGCCCGGCGTGAAGTAGAACTTCTCGTAGAACGCCGGATCGTCCGGAATGTGCATCTTGCGATACTTGCCGGCGATCGCGGCGGAGCGATCGAACACCACCGCGGTGTTGTGATACAGGCCGGCGGCGCGCTTCTCGAACAGCGAGGCGACCACCACCAGCTTCAGTTCTTCGGCCAGCTTGCCGATGCGCGCGGTGCTGTGGCCGGGAATGCTCTCGGCGGTATCGAACTCGTTGACCGATTCGTGCTGGCAGAAATACGGGCCGTTGTGCAGCTCCTGCAGCAGCACCAGTTCGGCGCCGCTGGAGGCGGCCTCGCGCAGGCCGGCTTCGATGGCATCGAGGTTGGCGTCGCGGCTGCCGCGGTGAGTTTCCTGCAGCAGCGCGACCTTGAGCGTCTTGCGGGACATGGGGCGTTTCCTGATCCGCCATCGCGGCGTGAAACGCGTAGTTTAAGGGGTTTGGGGCGGGAATCGTGAATGGGGAATCGTGAATCGTGAATCGTGAGGGGCGTAACCCCGATCGCTTGCGAACAACCACTCCTAACTATTCCCGATTCCCGATTGACGACAACCACTTCCCGATTCCAATCACCGCCCATACATCAATGTCTGCTGCGCCTTGCCGAGCACATGACCGTGCAGCATGAAACCGGCCAGCGCCGCGGTAGCGTTGTCTGGGACGTCCAACTGCGGCACGTCCAGCGCATACACGGTGAACACATAGTGGTGCGGCGTGTCGCCGACCGGCGGGCAGGGGCCGCCCCAGGTGGTGGTGCCGAAATCGTTGTGCACACCGTGCGCGCCCGTCGGCAGCGCGCCGCCTTCGGGCAGAGCGCTTGTCGAAGCGGGCAGGTTCAGCACCACCCAATGCCACCAGCCGCTGCCGGTCGGCGCATCCGGGTCGTACATGGTGACGGCAAAACTGCGCGTGCCGGCCGGCTGGCCGTGCCAGTGCAACGCCGGCGCGAGGTTCTGGCCGGTGCAGCCGAAACCGTTGAAGGTGTATTTCTGTGCGATATGTCCGCTGGCGTCGGCGGCATCGACGCGCAGGGAAAAATCACCGGCGTGCGCGGCGAATGCGCTGGCGGCAAACAGGGTGGCGATCAACGAACGAAGCATGGCGATACTCGCGAGTGGACACGGCGCCAAGCTTATGCAGGCGCCTGCCTGCCGGCTGCCACGCCACGCGCAATCAATCGCCCGAAACGCTCACCGGTTCGCTCTCGTCCAGCGGTATGCCCTTGCGCACCTGCGCATCCACCACCGTGGCGGAGACGATATCGCTGCCTACGTTCACCGTGGTGCGCAGCATGTCCAGGATGCGATCCACGCCCAGCACGATGCCGATGCCTTCCGGCGGTACGCCGAAGGTGGCGAGCAGGCCTGCGATCAATGGCAACGAGCCGCCTGGAATGCCGGCCACCGCCACCGCGCTCAGCACCGACAGCAGCATCAACACGAATTGCTGGCTGAGCGATAGCTCCACGCCGAACGTCTGCGCCACGAACAACACCACGCAGCCTTCGAACAGCGCGGTGCCGCTCATGTTCATGGTGGCGCCCAGCGGCAGCACGAAACCCGCGGTGCTCGGCGCGAGTTTCAATTCATCGCGCGCCAGCGCCAGCGAAGCGGGCAGGGAGGCGCTGCTGGAACTGGTGGAAAACGCCGTCACCAGCAGTGGACGAATCTGCCGGAAGTATTCGCGTGGCGAGCGTCGGGTGAACACGCGCAGCCATACCGACATGGTGCCGAACAACTGCAGCGCCAGCGCCGCCGCGCAACCGAGCACGAACACTGAAAGCGTCAGCAGGATGCCCGGCCCCACTTTCACGATCACGCCATAGATCATCGCCGGCACCGCGTACGGCGCAAGCTTCAGTGCGAAGCCGACGATGCCGGTCATCAGGTCGCTGACCAGATCCAGCGCGGCCTGCAGCTTCACGCGCTTGGCTTCATCCAGTTGCGTGGCGGCGGCGCCGACCAGGATCGCGAACACGATCAGCGGCAGCACGTCGCCGAGCGCATTGCGGCTGTTGCCCACGAAGGCGCCCAAGAGATTGCGCGGCATGAACATCTCCACCAGCGTGGTGAGCGTCATGCTCGGTTGCGCCTGCGAACGCTCCACCGTCTGCTGCGCGTTGCCGCCGTATTCCTGCATCAACAGATCCTTGGCCGCGGGCGCCAGGTGATGGCCGGGCTGCAGCACGTTCATCATCACCAGGCCAATGGCGACGCCGATCAGCATGTTGGCGGCGAACAGCGCGAAGGTGCGCCAGGCCAGCGGCCCGAGGCGGTCGAGCCGTCCCAGTTGCGCCACGCCCGAGGCCAGCGAGGCGAACACCAGCGGAATCACCACAAAGAACAGCATGCGCAGGAAGATCTGGCCGAACGGATCGAGCACCGCGGAGGACACGCGCTGTGCTGCGTTCAAGATGCCGGGATGGAATTGACCGAGTCCGAGAGTGATGACGGCGGCGACCACGCCAACGACCAGACCCCACAGGATGCGCGTGGCCAGCGATTTGGAAACAGTGCTCATCCGGTGAGTCCTTCTGCCCAAGCTTCGCATTAACCTACCGTCTCCGTAGGTTGGGGTGCAAACCCCGACGTCGGGACGCACGAAAATAGCAGTGTAGGGGTTACCGCAAATCGGAAGGCAGCGACCCGAAGCGTTGACGGAACCGCGCGGCGAAACGCGACGGCGAGAGGTACCCGCAATCGTCGGCGATGTGCTTGAGCGGCAGGGTGGTGGTCTGGATCAGGGTGAGCGCCCGCGCCAGGCGCGTTTCCTCCAGCACGGCGCGGAAGCTCGTGCCTTCGGCCGCCAGCCGGCGGCGCAGCGTGGCGGGACTCATCGCCAATTGCGCGGCGACGTCTTCGGCGCGCCAGCTTTGTTGCGGATCGGTGGCGAGCAGCATGCGCACGCGCTCGGCGATGCCGGCGTCGCCGCCTGGTGCCGGGCGGAAACCGCCGATGCCCAGCGCTTCCAGCAATTCGCGCACGCGATGCACCAGCACCGCTTGCGGCAGCTCGTCGCGCAAACCTTGCTCGGCGTGTGCAAACGCCTGGTCCAGCACGGGATAGGCGCGCAGCACGGTCCAGCGCGACGGCGCCGCCTCCGCCGGCCAGGCTTTCTGCAGCAGTTCGCGCGACACCGCCAGGCAGCTGGACTGATACGGGCCGTCCGACGCGGGCAGGTTTTCCACGTTCAACAAGATGCCGGGCGACACCACCAGGTAATCGCCGGTGGCCGCCGTCGCCTGCCGCGCGCCTTCGGTGATGCGTTTTTCGCCGGCCTGGATGCGCGCCACCACGAAATCGGTGAACGGCACCGCCGCTACGTATTGGCGGCTGCGTGCGTGATAGTGCAGCAGCGCGACGCTCATCCGTCCAGCAGGCCCGCCGGCAGTTGCATGGTGATGCAATGCAGGCTGCCGTTCTGCCAGATCAGCGGACGGCAGGGAATCTGTACGACCGTGCGCCCCGGATGCGCCTGGCCAATGATGCGCGCGGCTTCGTCATCGGCCGCATCGCCATAGGCGGGCACCAGCACCGCGCCGTTGACGATCAGGTAGTTGGCGTAGGACGCGGCCAATCGGCGGCCTTCGTCGAGGATGGGTTTGGCCCACGGCAGCGGATACAGCGTGTACGGTTTGCCATCCGGCGTGCGCAAGGCGGCCAGTTCCTCGCCCATGCGCTGCAATTCCGCGTGATGCACGTCGCTGGCGTCGTCGCAGGCCTGGTAGACGATGCGATCGCCCGGTGCAAAACGCGCCAGCGTATCGATATGCGCGTCGGTATCGTCGCCTTCCAGGTAACCGTAATCCAGCCACAGCACGCGCTTGGCGTGCAGGCCGTCGCGCAGGATGGCGCTCATCTCCTCGCGCGATTGCTCCGGATGACGCTGCACCAGGCAACGCCAGGTGGTAAGAATGCTGCCGGCGCCATCGCTCTCGATGCCGCCGCCCTCCAGCGCCCAGTCGATGCGCGCATGCTCGGCCGAGCCGAATACGCCGGCCTGTACCAGGCCGGCGATCAGCGCATCGTCCTGTTCCGCGCCGAACTTGCCGCCCCAGCCAGTGAAGCGGAAATCGGTGAGCTGGAACCGGTTGCCGTCGCCGCGCAGGGTGATCGGGCCCGAATCGCGCAGCCAGGTGTCGTCGTAGGGCAGTTCCACCAAGCGGATGCGCGCCATGTCCGCGCCGCTGTTTTGCAGTTTCGCGCTCACGTGCGCGCGCAACGCCGCATCGGCCACCACGATGATCAGCGACTGGAAGCGCGTCACCGCCGCGGCCAGCGCCACATAGGTGGATTCCACCTGCTCGAGCCGCTTGGCCCAATCGGTGCCGGCATGCGGCCAGGCAATCAATACGGCGGCCTGCGGCTCCCATTCGGCCGGCAGGCGCAAGCTGGAATCGGTCATGGAGACGACACTCGCGCTAAGGAGATGGCCCGGAGACTGGCCGGGCAGGCAAGTGTGCAAGTTTACGATGGCGCGGAAGCTTGTGCGAGGCGATGAGTTGGCCCCTCTCCCGGCGGGAGAGGGATTCACTCAGAAAAATGCTCGCAAGCAATAACGCGCGATCAATTCACCGCGCCAGGATTGCGATTGTTTCCCGCCGGCGTATTCAACACCGAGTGGATCACGTGGCTCTTCTCGAAATACACGATGAAGTTGGCGTATTCCCAGCGATTGATCGTCGGGTGATGCGCTGAATCCCCGCCGCGCGGCGAGAGCTTGCGCAAGGGCGCGCCGTATTTTTTCTCCACCTGGTCCATGCTCATGCCGCGTGCCGGCAGGTTCAGGCCTTTTTCTTCCTGCACGCGCTGCTTGAGCGTTTCCTGGGCCTGGGTGGCCTGCGACAGGGACAGCCCGGCGCTCACGGCGACGGCCGCCAGCAAGGGCAGGGTGTAACGGTGCTTGAACATGATTCCCCTCTCCGCACAAAGCAATGCTGCGCCGTTGTAGCAGAACTGCCTGGGCCGCGCCACGAGCAACGACCGAAGATGTGAACTAGGGGCGATCCGATCCATTCCGCGTACGCGTCACCCGGTCCATCGTCTCGACAGACGGCCACAGTCTGCCTTCGCCGATGGCCCTGTGATCTGCGGACAGGCAGGGCCGGCGCCACCCACGCAGAATGAATCGGAGCGCCCCGGTTATCATGTGCGGCTTCGGGCGTCCTGGCCCGGCCTTAAGCTGGTTCCACATGATTGCGTTTCGCCATTTCGCCTTGCGCCGCGGCAGCCGGTTGCTGCTTTCCGATATCGACCTGGTGATCCAGAGCGGCTGGCGCCTGGGCGTGGTCGGGCGCAACGGCTGCGGCAAGTCGAGCCTGTTCGCGGCGCTGCAGGGCCAGCTGGAAGCCGACGCGGGCGAACTGGACATGCCGGCCAGGCTGCGGCTGGCCTCGGTGGCGCAGGAAACGCCGTCCTTGCCCGATCCGGCCATCGACTACGTGATGGGCGGCGACGTGGAACTGGCCACCGCGCTGCGCGACGAACTGGACGCGCAGGCCCGCGGCGACACCGAAGCGATGGCGCTGGCCCATCACCGCATCGAGGAACTGCACGGCTACGACGCGCGCGCCCGCGCCGGCCGCCTGCTGCACGGCCTGGGCTTCAGCGCCGACACGCACGAACGTGCGGTCAGCGAATTTTCCGGCGGCTGGCGCGTGCGCCTTAACCTGGCCCGCGCGCTGATGGCGCCGTCCGAACTGCTGCTGCTGGATGAGCCCACCAACCATCTGGATCTGGACGCGGTGCTGTGGCTGGAAGAATGGCTGCGGCGCTACCAGGGCACCTTGCTGGTGATCTCGCACGACCGCGAATTTCTCGACGGCGTGATCACCCACACCCTGCATCTCAACGAGGGTCGCGGCAAGCTCTACACCGGCAACTACAGCGCGTTCGAGCGCCAGCGCGCGGAGCAACTGCGCCTGCAGCAGATCGCGCACGAACGCGAGCAGGCCGAGCGCGCGCATCTGCAGTCCTTCATCGATCGCTTCAAGGCCAAGGCCAGCAAGGCCAAGCAGGCGCAGTCGCGCATGAAGCGACTGGAGAAAATGGCCGGTACCGAAGCGGTGCGCGCGGAGCGTCCGTTCCATTTCCAGTTTGCGGTGCCGGAGAAGGTGCCCGATTCGATGCTGCAAATGGAAGAGGTCAGCGCCGGCTATCCCGGCGAGGGCGGCCAGCCTGCAGCGGTGATTCTGCGCGACGTGCGTTTTCGCCTGGAGGCCGGCGAACGCGTCGGCCTGCTAGGCCCCAACGGCGCCGGTAAATCCACCCTGGTGAAAACCCTGGTCGGCGAACTGGCCACGCTCGGCGGCGAGCGCAAGGTCCATAAAGACCTGAAGATCGGCTACTTCGCCCAGCACACGGTGGAAAGCCTGCGCGAAGGCGCCAGCCCGTTCGATCATCTGCAGGACAAGGCGCCCGGTGTCGGCGCGCAGGTGTTGCGCGACTTTCTCGGCGGCTGGAATTTCGCGGGCGATCGCGCGTTCGAATCGGTGGACGGCTTTTCCGGCGGCGAGCGCGCGCGCCTGGCGCTGGCCTTGATCGCCTGGGACAAGCCCAATCTGCTGCTGCTCGACGAGCCTACCAACCACCTCGACCTGGACATGCGCGAAGCCCTGGCCGACGCCTTGGCCGACTTTGATGGCGCGCTGGTGCTGGTGTCGCACGATCGCCATCTGCTCGGCATGGTCTGCGACAGCTTCTGGCGCGTGGCTGACCACAAGGTCGAGCCGTTCGACGGCGACCTGGACGATTACGCGCGCTGGCTGCGCTCGCGCGGCAACGCGCCGAAGAAAACCGAAGCGGACGCCAAGCCCTCCGAATCCGCCGCCGACCGCCGCCGTGCCGCCGCGGCGCAACGCGAGAGCGAAAAAGTCTCGCGCCAGCGCGTAAAGAAAATCGAAACGCGCGTCGCCGCGATCGACGACGAGCTGGCCAAGCTGGACCAGAAACTCGCCGATCCGGAAACCTACAATGGCTCGACCGCCGAGCTGATGAAACTCGGCCAGCGCCAGGCAGAATTGCGCAAGGAAAAAGAAACGCTCGAAGCCGAATGGCTGGCGTTGTACGAACAGCTGGAAGCCTGATCGAACGATGGAAACCACCGCACGACACGTGGAGTGCTGGCTGCCCGATCTGCAGCGTTTCGATCCGGCGCATCCGCTGCGCGCCTTGCTCAGCAAGGGCGATCGCGTCGCAAACGGTGCGCAAGGTTATCTCGGCGGCCTGTGCGCGTATTTCCACTACGACGGTGAACTGCCTGCCGCCGCGCTCATTCGTGAACATCTGGCCGGCGATGCGGCCGATGCGTGCTGGCTGAGCGCGGACCCGGCCTGGATTCAGCCGGACATGAGCGGTGCGCGTTTGCTTGCCTGCGGCCACTTGCCGTTGAGCATGGAAGAGGCGCAAGCATTGGTTGAACCCTTGCAAGCGGTTTTCGCCGAGCAGGGCATGGCGTTGCATGTGTCCACGCCGCAACGTTGGCACCTGCGCGTGCCGGCGGACGTGTCCTTGCCCCATTTCGATGCGCCCGAGCAGGCGCTGGGCGAAGATCTCTACGACCATCTGCCGCAAGGGCCGGAAGGCCGGCAGTGGCGCGTGCTGTTGAACGAAGTGCAGGTGCTGCTGCATCAGCATCCGCTCAATGCGCAGCGGCGCGAACGCGACCTGCCGCCGATCAACAGCCTGTGGTTCTGGGGCGGCGGCGTGTTGCCATCGCGTATCGATACGGCGCTGCGTGGCGTGATCGGCGAAGATCTTTTGCTGTTGGCGCTCGCGCATCGTGCTGGCATTCCGATGCAACGGCGCACGGTATCCACGGCGGATGCAGCGCAAGCCGGCTGGCTGCTCGATCTGCAGGATCAATCCGCCGACGCCATCGCTGGCGAGTGGTGGCCGTGTCTGCAAACGTTGAGCAGACGCCTACCGCTGCTGCTGTCCTTTGCCAGCGGCGAGCGCTGGTTGCATAGGCCCTGGCATCGCCGGCGTTTCTGGCGAGGCCGCGCGTGATGCCGCAGCTTTTGAAACGACGTCCGCTGCTGGGCGAACCGGCAGGCTGGGGCGGGACAGTGCCGGAATTTCTGCAACGCATTTACGCGGCGCGCGGCGTACTGAGCCCGGATCAGGCGGAGCATCGGCTCAACCGCATGCTCGCGCCGCAGCAGTTGAGCGGCATGCAGCAGGCCGTCGGCTTGCTCGCCGACGCCGTCCGCGACGACGTCTCGATCATGATCGCCGGCGACTACGATTGCGATGGCGCCACCGGCACGGCGGTGGCCGTGCGTGGCCTGCGCCTGCTCGGCGCGCGGCGCGTGAATTACGTGGTGCCGAACCGCTTCGTGCATGGCTATGGCCTCACGCCGGAGCTGGTAGCGTCATTGCCGGCGCACGCGCAACTGATCGTCACCGTCGACAACGGCATCGCCAGTGTGAGCGGTGTCGCGGCGGCGCGTGCGCGTGGCATGCGCGTGATCGTCACTGATCACCATCTGCCCGGCGATCATCTGCCGGAGGCGGACGCCATCGTCAATCCGAACGTGCAGGGCGATGGTTTTCCCAGCAAAGCGTTGGCCGGCGTGGGCGTGATGTTCTACGTGCTGCTGGCGCTGCGCGCGCATCTGCGCGAGCTGGGCTGGTTTGCCGACAGGCCCGAGCCGGATCTTTCCGTGCTGCTGGACCTGGTCGCGTTGGGTACAGTGGCCGATCTGGTGCCGCTGGATTTCAACAATCGCGTGCTGGTCGAAGGCGGCATGAAGCGGCTGCGCAGCGGGCGTGGTTGCGCCGGCATCGTGGCGTTGATCGAAGCGAGCCAGCGCAGCGTCGCCACGTTGTGTGCCAGCGATTTCGCCTATGCGATCGGCCCGCGCCTGAACGCTGCCGGGCGGCTCGAAGACATGCGCCAGGGCGTGGAATGCCTGCTGACCGACAACCCCGCGCAGGCGCGCGCCTATGCGCAACGGCTCAGCGCCATCAACCAGGAACGGCGCGATCTGCAGGCGTCGATGGTGGCCGAGGCGGAAGTGATGGTGGCCAGCGCATCGCACGTCGATGCGCAGACCGTCGGCGTCACCTTGTTCGAACCGAGCTGGCATGCGGGCGTGGTCGGGCTGGTCGCCTCCAAGTTGAAGGAACGCCTGCATCGGCCGGTGATCGCCTTTGCGCCGGCGGGCGAGGACGATCCCGATCATCTGCGCGGCTCGGCGCGTTCCATCGCCGGCTTTCATATCCGCGATGCGCTGGCGGTGGTGGATGCGCGCCATCCTGGCCTGATCGAACGCTTCGGCGGCCATGCCATGGCCGCGGGCCTGAGCCTGCCTGCACAACACTATCCGCGCTTTGCCGAAGCCTTTGATGCAGTGGCGCGCGAGTGGCTGAGCGAAGAGCAATTGCAAGCCGTGCTTTATACCGACGGCGAAATGCCGGCCGGCATGTTTACGCTGGAAACGGCGCGCATGCTGCGTTTTGCCGGCCCGTGGGGGCAGGCGTTTCCCGAACCGCTGTTCGAAAACCGCTTCGAATGCTTCAGCTGGCGCACCATGGGCGAGCGCCATCTGCGTCTGAGCCTACGCGATCCGCGCGACGATGCCGTGCACGATGCGGTGATGTTCAACGCCTACGACGGCAAGCCGCCGCCGACGATGATGCGCGCGGCGTATGAGCTCACCATCAATGACTGGCAGGGCAGGGAATCGCCGCGATTGTTGCTGCGCTACATGGAACCGGCGTAGGTTAGGGTGCAAACCCCAACGTCGCGAGGCATGTAGATGGCAATGTTGGGGTTTGCACCCCAACCTACGTTCACCTCCCTTCACTTGCCTCGCTGCTCAAATAGCGCTTGGATAGCGCAACGAGGCACGAAGGAGATCGTCATGATCGAACAACTCCCCTCCCTCCCTGCAGGTGTGCTGGGTTTTCGCATGAGCGGCCAGGTCACCGCGCAGGACTATGAAACCGTGATGGTGCCGGACATCGAGGCGGCCTTTGCGCTGAGCAACAAGCTGCGCCTGGTCATCCATATCGACGACGAATTTACCGGCTTCGCGCCGGGCGCGATGTGGGACGACGTCAAGCTGGGTTTTCGCCACATCAGCGGTTGGGAGCGCACCGCGCTGGTCACCGACGTGGGCTGGATCCGCGCCATGTCCAGCGTGTTCGGCGTCACCATGCCCACGCACTTTCGCCTGTTCTCCAACTTGCAACTGGATGAAGCAGTGCGTTGGGTATCGTCCACCTGAACCCCCAACGTCGCCATGTGCCATCTCGCGTTGGGTCACCGGATAAAACTGTACTGCAGCGAGCCCTGGATGCGCGTGTCGGTGTTGTAACGGTTGTCCTGCACTTCCAGCCGGCCATGCAGCAATTCCAGCCCCACCGTGAGCGCGGGCATCGGCGCCCAGATCACATTGGCGGCGGCGTAATCGCTGTTGTGGAAGTCGCTCGTATTCAACCAGGGCGAGCGCGGCACGCGCAGCGCGCCATAGACCAGATTGCTGCGCCAGTCGTCGTTCCAGTAATGCGTATAGGCCGCGTAGGCGCCGCGTTCGCTCAGCAGATGTATCCGGCCGTCCGCGCTTACTGCCGCATCCAAGCCCGCGCCGCCCAGATCGTTGAGATAGCGCGCCATGCCCTTGCCCCAGTTGAGACCGAACATCAACAGATCGCTGTAGTCGGCGAAGCTCGCCACTTTCAACGAGCCGCTCAGCTGCGCACCTCCGCTCACCATCCGGCGGTTCTGTTCGCTACTGCTGTAACCGAGCTGGCGCACCACGCCGCCCAGTTGCAGATGGCCCCAGCCTTGTTCGACGCGTGCGGCAATGACCACGTCCGGCAGGTGTTGCGTGCCGTGGATGTTGCTCGCCGGATCGATGGCGCGCAGTTCGGAGGAAGGCTGCTCGGCGGCCAGCGTCAGGCTGCCGGTTTCGCCCAGGTGAAAGAACTGATGGATCCCGGCACGCCGCGTGGCGATCACGCTGTTCGGTCCGGCGAAATCCAGCGTATCGGGAATCGCATCGACGTCGGTCAGCGAGGACCAGCCGAAGCCGGCATAGGTGTTGCCCAGCTGGCCGTACGCCTGGCGCAGGCGGAAGCCGTACTGGCCGTTGCCGCCGCCGTAGAAATCGTTCTCGAAATAGAAGCGCAGCGTTTCGTCGAACACGGTGGGGTGGCGGATATCCAGGCTGAAACGGGTCTGCCGCGCCTGCAGGTTGAAATTGCCGCGGTTGCGCGTCGCAGGCACCGGAATGCTGGCGGGAGCGAAGGCATCCGGCGAACCGGTGTCGCGGGTGTCGTAGATCATGTCCAGCTTGGCGTAGCCGCCGATGCGGGCGATGGTGTCGGTGCCGGGGATCCGCACGAAGCCCTTCAGCGTGGGATCGGTGGGCGGCGCCTCGTTGTCGATGCGCGAGGCGGAATCCGGGTCTTCCGAAACGCTTTGCTGCGGCGGCAGCGGCGAGCGTTCGGCATGGCTGAGCTGCAAGGCGTCGACCTGGGTGCTGGGCACTTGGGTGGCAGCCGTCTGAGCTGGCGTGGTTGGTAAAGGTGCGGGTGCAGTCGGGGCCGGCGGGCGCTCGGCCTTCAGTTCTTTCACCTCGGCCTGCAGGGCCTGCACCGTCGCCTTCAGCTGATCCACTTCCTGCTGCAGCCGTTGCGTCTGATCCTGCGCCGATACGGCGGGCGCGAGCACGGCAAACGCCAACAGGCCACCCAAGCACTTGCTCCGTCCCATGGTCAGTCCCTCGAATGGAAGCGCGTTTTACCCCGGTGGGAGGCAGGCCGGTCTCCCCGTAACCCCTTGGCCGGCGTGAAATTTGAGCAAGTGGTGGGCAAAGGTCGCGTGAAGGCGGGTCGTTCCTGGGCTCCGATGAGGAGTTCAGGTGACGTCTTGCGCGGCGCACAAGACTTGTGCTGTAGTCGGCCCCATGCACAGCTTCCTTGCCAACCACGCGCTCACATCCGCCGCCTTCGCGGCCGGCGCCGGCGTGGCTGCAATGGGCCTGAATAACAACGCCAATAACAATAACCGCAACCGCGGACGGGCCGGCGTGTAGACGAAGCAGCATCCATACACACGCAAAAGGGCCCGCCAAGTGCGGGCCCTTTTGTTTTTAGCGTTTCACTCAACCAGCAGCGAGCCAAAGGAAAAACCCATCATGTGCGGCATCTTCGGAATGTTCGATCTTCAGCCAGGCGACGACCTGGCCGCGTTACGCCAGCTGGCCCTGGAGCTGTCGCAGCGCCAGCGCCATCGCGGCCCGGACTGGAGCGGCGTGTTCGTCGATGCCGGCGTGATCCTGGTGCACGAGCGCCTGGCCATCGTCGACCCGGCCAGCGGCGCGCAGCCCTTGCGTTCGCGCGACGGCCACCTGGCGCTGGCAGTGAACGGCGAGATCTACAACCATCGCGAACTGCGCGCGCGCAGCGGCTACGACTTCACCACCGGCTCGGACTGCGAAGTGATCAACGCGCTGTACCGCGAGCACGGCGCGGATTTCCTCGGCCAGCTCAACGGCATCTTCGCGTTCGCCTTGTGGGACGGCGAAGCGAAGCGTTACCTGATCGCGCGCGACCCGATCGGCGTATGCCCGCTGTACTGGGGCCACGATGCGCAAGGGCGCTTGTGCGTGGCGTCGGAAATGAAGGCGCTGGTGGGCGTATGCGCCGACGTCGCGCCGTTCCCGCCGGGCCACGTGTACGACAGCAGCAGCGGCGAGCTCAAGCGTTACTACGAGCGCCCATGGCGCGATTACGAAGCCACCAAGGGGCATGGTCCGGGCGAATTGCGCAAGGCATTCGAGCAGGCCGTACATCGCCAGTTGATGACCGACGTGCCGTACGGCGTGCTGCTTTCGGGTGGCCTGGACTCCTCGCTGGTCGCCGCCTGCGCCGCCCGCTTCGCGCGCGAACGCGTGGAAGACGACGACCGCAGCGAAGCATGGTGGCCGCGCCTGCATTCCTTCGCCATCGGCCTGGAAGGTTCGCCCGATCTGGCTGCGGCGAAAGTCGTCGCCGACGCGCTGGGCACCGTGCACCACGGCTTCGTCTACAACTTCTGGGAAGGCCTGGACGCGCTGCCCGAAGTGATCCGCCATATCGAAACCTACGACGTCACCACCATTCGCGCGTCCACGCCGATGTACCTGCTCGCGCGCCGCATCAAGGCGATGGGCGTGAAGATGGTGCTGTCCGGCGAAGGCTCGGATGAAATCTTCGGCGGCTATCTGTATTTCCACAAGGCGCCATCGCCGGAAGCCTTCCACGAGGAAACCGTGCGCAAGCTCGACGCGTTGCACAGCTACGACTGCCTGCGCGCGAACAAGTCGATGATGGCCTGGGGCGTGGAAGCGCGCGTGCCGTTCCTCGACCTGGAATTCATGGAAACGGCGATGAGCATGGACGCCGCGCACAAGATGGCCGGCAAGGGCCGCATCGAAAAAGCGGTGCTGCGCGAAGCCTTCGCCGGTGCGTTGCCGGAATCGATCCTGTGGCGCCAGAAGGAACAGTTCAGCGACGGCGTCGGCTACGGCTGGATCGATGGGCTGAAGGCGCATGCGGAACAGGCGGTGAGCGATCGCGAATTCGCCGCCGCGACTTCGCGTTTTCCGTTCAACACGCCGGCGACGAAAGAGGCGTACCTGTATCGCCGCATCTTCGAGAAATTCTTCCCCGGCGAAGCCTGCGCAGCGACCGTGCCCGGCGGCAAATCCATCGCGTGCTCTTCGCCGGCGGCGCTGGCGTGGGATCCGGCGTTCGCCGCGATGGCCGATCCGTCCGGCCGCGCCGTGCGCGGCGTGCACGCCAACGCACTCGAAACGGCACCGTAGGTTGGGGTGCAAACCCCAACATTGCCATCTGGTCGATACGAAACGCGTTGGGGTTCGCACCCCAACCTACGAGCCACGTGCAAGGGGAGAGGGCGGGGCAGGCTGAAGCCAATCTGGCGTTGAATCCAAGCTGCGCCGCAAGCGCATGCAACCCCACCCCGGCCCTCCCCTGCCAAGCAGGGGAGGGAGTCAAGCCACGCGCATCCCTTCAGCCCTCAGCTAGGCGCCTTCGCACCCGGTTTGCTACGATTGCCGTTTATCTCGCGCCCATCCGGCGCCATCCCTTCAGGGTTCAACCACACATGATCGAGACCAATCCGATCCTTGCGCAGATCGCGGACCTCACGGCCCGTATCGAGTCGCTTAGGGGGTATCTTTGACTACGACGCCAAGCGTGAGCGTCTGGAAGAAGTAAGCCGCGAACTGGAAAGCCCCACCGTCTGGGACGATCCGCCCCGCGCACAGGAACTGGGCCGCGAACGCGCCCGCCTCGACACCATCGTCAGCGGCATCGACCGCATCACCTCCGGCCTGGCCGACGCCGGCGAGCTGCTGGAGATGGCTGCCGCCGACGGCGACGACGACACCGTGCAATCCGTGCAGGCCGATGTCGGCAAGCTCGACGCCGAAGTCAGCAAGCTGGAATTCCAGCGCATGTTCTCCGGCAAGATGGATTCGGCCAACGCCTTCGTCGACATCCAGGCCGGCGCCGGTGGCACCGAGGCGCAGGACTGGGCCGAAATGCTGCTGCGCATGTACCTGCGCTGGTGCGAAGCGCGCGGCTGGAAGACCGAGCTGATGGAAGTGAGCGCCGGCGAAGTGGCCGGCATCAAGTCCGCCACCTTCCGCGTGGAAGGCGATTACGCCTACGGCTGGTTGAAGACCGAGATCGGCGTGCACCGCCTGGTGCGCAAGAGCCCGTTCGACTCGGACAATCGTCGGCATACCAGCTTCACCTCGGTATTCGTGTCGCCGGAAGTCGACGACGACATCGATATCGAAATCAACCCGGCCGATTTGAAGACCGACGTGTACCGTTCGTCCGGCGCCGGCGGCCAGCACGTCAACAAGACCGAGTCGGCGGTGCGTATCACGCACGTGCCCAGCGGGGTGGTGGTGGCCTGCCAGACCGAACGCAGCCAGCATGCCAACCGCGACCGCGCCATGAAGATGCTGGCCGCCAAGCTGTACGAGCTGGAAATGCAGAAACGCAACGCCGAAAAGGATGCGCTGGAAGCGTCCAAATCCGACATCGGCTGGGGCAGCCAGATCCGCAACTACGTGCTGGACCAGAGCCGCATCAAGGACCTGCGCACCGGCATCGAGCGCACCGATACGCAGAAGGTGCTCGATGGCGACCTGGACGATTTCATCGAGGCGAGCCTGAAGGCCGGCCTCGATGCGGGTGCCAAGCGTGTTGATGCCTGATCATCGAGCGAGGAGCCATAGCATGAGCCGCAAGACTGTGTATGCAGCGCTGTTTGCCTGCGCCGGCGTCGTGTTCTTCAGCCATACGACAGATGCCGCCGCGCAGACCATCAAGCAGGATGCGAAAGACGCAGGACACGCTGTCGGCAATGGCGCGCGCGACGTCGGGCACGCCACCGCGCACGTGGCCAAAACCATCGGCCATGGTGCGAAGGAAGCCGGCCAGGGCATCGGCCATGGCGCGAAGGAAGTCGGCCATGGCGTGGCGCATGGCACGCGCGAAGGCTGGGATGCCACCAAGCACGCGGTGAAACACGTGTTTGGCAAAGACGATTGACGCGCGCCGCGGTACAGAAGAAAACCATCCGGCTTTGAACGAAGCATTTGGCGCTCGACCTGAGCGCCGGCAGCAATGGAATCTCCATGAGCGAACCTACTGACAATCTGCCCGTCGACGAAAACAAGCTGATCGCCGAGCGCCGCGACAAGCTCAAGGCGCTGCGCGAGCGGGGCATCGCGTTCCCCAACGACTTCAAGGTCGACAGCTTCGCCGGCGATCTGCAGACCGAGTTCGAGGACAAGGAACAGCACACCGCCGAAGCGATCGAAGCGCTGGCGCGCCAGGTGAAAGTCGCTGGCCGCATCGTGCTCAAGCGCGTGCAGGGCAAGGTCAGCTTCGTGCAGATGCAGGATTTCACCGGCCGCATCCAATTGTTTATCCACCAGGGCACGGTGGGCGAGGCGACCTACGAGGCGTTCAAGGGCTGGGACGTGGGCGATCTCGTTGGCGCCGAAGGCCAGTTGATGCGCACCAAGACCGGCGAGCTGTCGGTAAAGGTGCAAACGCTGCGCCTGCTCACCAAGAGCCTGCGCCCGCTGCCGGACAAGTGGCACGGCCTGGCCGACGTGGAGCAGCGCTATCGCCAGCGCTACGTCGACCTGATCGTCACCGAGGAAGCGCGCCGCACCTTCATGCTGCGCTCGAAGATCATCGGCTACATCCGCAAGTGGCTGGAAGCCGAACCGTACCGCTTCATGGAAGTGGAAACGCCGATGATGCACGTCATTCCCGGCGGCGCGACGGCGCGCCCGTTCATCACGCATCACAACGCGCTGGATATCGATCTGTACCTGCGCGTGGCGCCGGAGCTGTACCTGAAGCGCCTGGTGGTCGGCGGCTTCGACCGCGTCTACGAGATCAACCGCAACTTCCGCAACGAGGGCGTGTCCACGCGGCACAACCCCGAGTTCACCATGCTGGAGTTGTACCAGGCCTATGCTACCTATCACGAGATCATGGACCTCACCGAGGCGGTGATCCGCGATACCGCCAAGGCCGTGCTCGGCACCACCCAACTGCAGTGGGAAGGCGCCGAGATCGACGTCGGTCCCGCCTTCCGCCGCTGGCGCATGGAAGACGCCGTGCTGGAACTCAACCCCGAGATCAAGCGCGAGGATCTGCGCAATCGCGACGCCATGGCCGCGCACGCCAAGCGTTTGGGGTTGCAGGTAAAGCCGGCGTACGGCTGGGGCAAGCTGCTGTTGGAAATCTTCGAGAAGACGGTGGAACACACCCTGGTGCAACCCACCTTCATCATCGACCACCCGGTGGAAGTCTCGCCGCTGGCGCGCGAGAACGACGTGGACAAGGGCATCACCGATCGCTTCGAGCTGTTCATCAACGGCAAGGAACTGGCCAACGGCTTCTCCGAGTTGAACGATCCGGAAGACCAGGCCGCGCGTTTCCAGGCGCAGGTGGATGCGAAGGAATCCGGCGACGACGAGGCGATGCACTTCGATGCCGATTACATCCGCGCGCTGGAAGTGGGCTTGCCGCCGACCGGTGGGCTTGGCGTAGGTATCGATCGCCTGGTGATGCTGTTCACCAATTCGTCGTCGATCCGCGATGTGTTGTTGTTCCCCTATATGCGGCCGGAAGCATAACCCCGTAGGTTGGGGTGCAGTCCCCAACATCGCGATGCATGAAGATGGCGATGTTGGGGTTTGCACCCCAACCTACTAGAACTCCAACTCCTGCGCGGCACACAGGTAATCGATCATCGGCGCCAGCCGCTTGTAGCTGGCCAGCATGAACGGCAACAGCTCGGCCGAGCACGCCAGCGCTTCGTCGAACTGTTCGCCCGCCGCAAAATCCTTGCGCTTCAGATCCTCGATCAATTCATGCCCGGGATCGAAGCCGCGCGGCGGGCGCGTCAGCGATTCGCCCCAGAACGTGAAGTGTTCCTTGAACGCCTTGCTGTGCACCGCACGCTTCCACGCGGCGGGGTTGTCGGCCAGAAACGCGCGGATATGCTTCAGCGCATCCGGCTCCGGGTGCCACATGCCGCCGCCGATAAAGCAATCGCCCGGCTGGATGTGCAGGTAGAACGAGGGCGCGGGAATCTCATGCCGCCGCTCGTGAAAAAAGCGCGCGCTGGCCCACGGCTTGTACGGTTCCTTGTCGTTGGAGAAGCGCGTGTCGCGATGGATGCGAAACAGCGAACCGCCCATCTTGCGCGGATCGGCGCGGAAATGCTTACTGATCTTGTTGAGCGGCGCCTGCATGTCGGTGATCAGTGCCAGGAACGGATCGCGCACGTCGCGCTCGTAGTCGGCCTTGTGCTTCTGGAACCACTCGCGGTTGTTGTTGCGGGCGAGGCTCTTGAGGAAACGGAAGGTGGCGGGGGAGAAATAGGCGCGGGGCATGGGCAATGGGATGTCGGCGGCTTTTTCGCAATGGTGGCACAAGCCGTAGGTCGGGGTGCAAACCCCAACATCGACATGTCCATGCATCACGGCGTTGGGGTTTGCACCCCAACCTACGCGAAGGCGACGCCGGCTTCCATGGCAAGCTGCTCGCCCCAGGCTTGCAGCTGGTCCAGCAACGTGCCCTTGTTTTCGGCGAGCGGATCGCTGCGCAACAACGCCAGCTTCGCAAAATAATCCGGCAGCGTAAGCGTGGTGAGCGGCGTGGGGCGCGTCAGTCGTTGAGCGCGGAAGATCTCCCACCGCTCGCATTCCTCCGGCGTCAATGTTTCCGGCCAGTTGCGCGCGCGATAGCGGAACAGCAACTCGGCATAGCGCGCATCGCGAAAATCGAAGTTGCGCGAGCCCAGCTGAGCCGGCGGCGTGGCGCGTACCTCGCGCAGCAGGCGTTTGTCCGAATCCGGCAGGAAGCCACCATACAGCGCCAATTCCGGATCTTCCGCTGGCGGCAGTTCCGCAGCGCGCTGGAAAATGCGTCGCAGCTTGTCGCCCAGATCCGCCGCCGCACGCAATGTGTCGGCACGCGCCAGGCAGCGATCCATGTCCAGTTGCAGCCGTTGCAAGTCCACGCCTTTCAACACGGAAAGCGGCGCCAAAGCCGGCGAGCGGTTGGCATGCACGGTGCGCAAGGGAATGCGTTCCACGCCTTCGGGCAAGTCGGCGCGCGCGGTGAAAATGCGGTCGACAATGTCTTCGACGTCCAGCGCCAGCAAGTCGCGGGGATCCTGCGCAAGATCGTAGACGATGATTTCACCCGGCCGCGCCGGATGCACCGCAAGCGGCACGATAATCGCCAAGCAGCAGCGGCTGGCCGGATAGCGCGACGATACGTGCACCAGCGGCGTCATGGCGGTGATGTCTAGCAGTTCGAACACGCGCTGCTTGCGACGCAGGCCATAATGCCAATCCCACAACCGCGGCTGGCGCACGCGGATCAGGCGCGCCAGGTCGATCAGCGCCTCCACGTCCGAAAGCGCATCGTGCGCGCGTGATTGATGCAGGTGATTGGCGCTGGCCAGGTGTTCCAGCTTGAAGCTCGGCGTGCCGTCCTCATGCGTCGGCCACACGATGCCTTCGGGCCGCAGCGCCGCGCACATGCGCACCAGGTCGATCAGATCCCAGCGCGAATTGCCGTTCTCCCATTCGCGCGCATACGGCTCGAAGAAATTCCGGTACAGCAACTGGCGCGTGAATTCATCGTCGAAACGCAGGGAGTTGTAGCCCACGCCGCAGGTGCCCGGCGCGGCCAGTTGCTCATGCACGCGCGCGGCGAAATCCGCTTCGATCAATCCTTCACGCTCGGCCTGCTGCGGCGTGATGCCGGTGATCAGGCAGGACTCCGGCGAGGGCGGCATGTCGTGCGGCGGCTTGGCGAAGAACATCACCGGCTCGTCGACGATTTCCAGCTCCAGGTTGGTGCGGATGCCGGCGAACTGGATGGGGCGGTCCCGGCGCGAATCGGTGCCGAAGGTTTCGTAGTCGTGCCAGAGGAGGGTGTGCATGGCGTGATTTTAGGGGAATGGGAAGTAGGGGAGCAGGGAATGGAGAGTGGGGAATAGGGAATGGTAAGAGCGAGAGCCGGCGAGCTTGCCGATGCCGTCCATTCTCCATTCCCTATTCCCTATTCCCTATTCCCAGCTCCCGGCTCCCAGCACTCCAAACATTTGGCGCCCTATCCGCCCCCAGCTAAACTGCCCATTCAGGAGGGCGCATGAGCCAAGCGAACGAAGACAACCTCATCTGGATCGACCTGGAAATGACCGGTCTGGATACCGACAACGATTCGATTCTCGAAATCGCCACCATCGTCACCGACAAGGACCTGACCATCCTGGCCGAAGGTCCGGTGTTCGCGATCCGCCACAGCCTGGATCGCCTGGAGTCGATGGACAGCTGGAATCGCAATCAGCACCGCCGCTCCGGCCTGTGGGACCAGGTAGTGGCTTCCGACGCCACGCACGCGGCGGCCGAGCAGGCCACGCTGGACTTCCTCAAGCAGTGGGTGCTGCCGGGCAAGTCGCCCATGTGCGGCAATTCCATCTGCCAGGATCGCCGCTTCATGCACCGGCAGATGCCGCAGCTTGAGCGCTTTTTCCACTACCGCAATCTCGACGTATCCACCCTGAAAGAACTGGCGCGCCGTTGGGCGCCGACGATCGGCCGCGGTTTCTCCAAGGAGTCGGCGCATACCGCGCTGTCGGATATTCGCGATTCCATCGACGAACTGCGCTACTACCGCCAGTTCATGGGCACGCTGGGCGGGGTGGAGCAAAGCGCATGATCGATCCGATGTTCGCTACCGTGCTCGATTGCAACGGCCGTCCGTTGACGCTCGATCGTCCGCGCGTGGTGGGCATCCTCAACGTCACGCCCGATTCGTTCTCCGACGGCGGCCAGTTCGCCAGCGTGGAAGCGGCCGTCGCGCATGGCTTGCGGCTGGCGGAAGAAGGTGCGGACATGCTTGACGTGGGCGGTGAATCCACCCGCCCCGGCGCGGCGGATGTTGCGGTCGAAGACGAACTCGCGCGGGTGATCCCCGTGATCGAACAACTGGCGGCGCGCACGAACTTACCCATCGCCATCGACACCTCCAAGCCGGAAGTGATGCGCGCGGCCGTGGCCGCCGGCGCCGGCATGATCAACGACGTGTATGCCCTGCGCCGCGACGGCGCGATGGACGCCGCCGCGCAACTGCGTGTGCCGATCTGCCTGATGCACATGCAGGGCGAGCCGCGCAGCATGCAGGATGCGCCGCACTATGACGACGTGGTGGGCGAAGTGCATCGCTTCCTGATGGACCGGCTGTTTTCATGCGAAATGGCCGGCATCGATCGGCGCAACGTGATGGTCGACCCCGGCTTCGGCTTCGGCAAGACGCTGGAACATAACCTGGCCTTGCTGCGCAAGCTGGAGCGGTTCGCGGACCTGGGCAGCGGCGTCTACGCCGGTTTGTCGCGCAAGGCCATGATCGGCACGCTCACCGGCCGCAAGGAGCCGGCCGAACGCGCCGCCGGTTCCGTCGCGGCCGCAGTGATCGCCGTGCAGCGCGGCGCGCGAATGGTGCGCGTGCATGATGTGGCGCCGACGGTGGACGCGTTGAAGGTGTGGCATGCCGTGCAAAGTGGCGATAAACCCGAGCGGCGCGACCAGCCCAAGATGCCGAGTTGGCCGGATGATGAGTAGAAGGCTGCCACTCGCCGCGCTCAGCTCCCTCTCCCCGGAGGGGAGAGGGGATGGCAGCGCATAAATTCCAGCTAAAGCCACCACCCCCAAGCGGTGTAGCATTCACGCCTTACCGACGTCCTTGTCCCTATTTCCTAATTTCCGCTCCAGCAAGACGACACCCATGAATCAACGCAAATATTTCGGCACCGACGGCATCCGCGGACGGGTCGGCGAGTGGCCCATCAGTGCGGATTTCGTGCTGCGCCTGGGGCGCGCACTGGGCGTGGTGCTGGGCCGCAACCGGAAGAAATCCACGGGCCGTCCGCTGGTGCTGATCGGCAAGGACACCCGTGCCTCCGGCTACATGTTCGAATCCGCGCTGGAAGCGGGGCTTACCGCGGCCGGTGCGGACGTCCGCCTGTTCGGCCCCATGCCCACGCCGGCGGTGGCCTATCTCACCCGCAGCCTGCGCGCGGATGCCGGCATCGTGATCAGCGCCTCGCACAACCCCCATTACGACAACGGCATCAAGTTCTTCTCGACCGACGGCGAAAAACTTTCCGACGAGATCGAAGCGCAGATCGAGCAGGAAGTGGAAGCGCCGTTCACCACGGTCGATTCGCATCACCTGGGCAAGGTGGTGCGCGTGACCGACGCGGTGACGCGCTACGCCGAATTCTGCAAGGCCACCGTGCCGGAAGATTTCAGCCTGGCGGGCGTGAAGATCGTGCTCGACTGCGCGCACGGCGCCACCTATCAAGTCGCGCCCAAAGTGTTCGCGGAACTGGGCGCGGACGTGCACGTGATCGGCGACAAGCCGGATGGCTTCAACATCAACGACAACATCGGCTCCACCCATCCGCAAGCGCTGCAGAAAGCGGTGCTGGACCATCACGCGGATATCGGTTTCGCGTTCGACGGCGACGGCGACCGCGTGCAGGTGGTGGATCGCAACGGCATGCTCGGCGACGGCGATGACATGCTGTACGTGCTGGCGCGCAGCTGGCAGGCGCACGGCCTGCTGCAAGGCCCGGTGGTCGGCACGCTGATGAGCAACTACGGCTTGCAGCAGGCGCTTGCGGGCCTGGGCGTGGAACTGATCCGCGCCAACGTAGGCGATCGTTTCGTGCTGCAGAAACTGAAGGAGCACGGCGGCGTGCTCGGCGGCGAAACCTCCGGCCATTTGCTGTGCCTGGATCGCGCCACCACCGGAGACGGCATCGTCGCGGCGCTGGCCGTGCTCGAAGCGCTGAAGTTTCTCGGCCAGGACATGGCCGACGCGCGCCAGGGCCTGACCAAAATGCCGCAGATCATGATCAACGTGCGCGCCAACGGCGCGCGCGAAGCGCTCAATACCGACGCCGTGCGCCAGGCCCTGGCCGATACCGAGCAGGCCTTGCGCGGCCGCGGCCGCGTGGTGCTGCGAGCCTCCGGCACCGAGCCGCTGGTGCGCGTCACGGTGGAAGCCGCCGACGAGGCGGAAGTGCGGCAGATGGCAGAACGCCTGGCGGACGTCGTAAAATCCGCCTCCGAACGCTCGTGAACCAGCAGCGCCGCCCCGTGCGGCGCTGCAAACAGGCTCCCAGGTCGCCATGGAATTGGCCCGACGTGCACCGCCCCTGCGGTGGCGGAACACACACGACCGCATGCCCAACCTGTGGAGAGCCTATGGACACCACCGTCAAGACCAAGCAAGTTCCCACCCTCGACATCCGCCGCTATGACAGCGACCGCGCGGCGTTCGTCGCCGAACTCGGCGCGGCTTATCGCGAATTCGGTTTCTGCTGCATCAGCGGCCACGGCATTGCGCCGCAGCTGATCGACGGCGCCTACGATGCCTTCCAACGCTTCTTCGCCCTGCCGAACGAAACCAAGCTGAAGTATCACGTGCCCGGTTCCGGCGGCGCGCGCGGCTACACGCCGTTCAAGATCGAAACGGCCAAGGACAGCCGCTATCCGGACTTGAAAGAGTTCTGGCACATCGGCCGCGAAATCGATCGCCGTTCGCGCTTCGCCGAGTTGATGCCGCCGAACCTGTGGCCGGCGGAAGTGCCCGGTTTTCGCGAATACGGCTACGCGCTTTACCAGGCGTTGGACCTGCTCGGCAGCCGCGTGTTGCGCGCGCTGGCCCTGCACATCGGGCTGCCGGAAGATTATTTCGACGACAAGATCGACCAGGGCAATTCCATCCTGCGCCCGATCCATTACCCGCCGATCACGCAGGAAAACATTCCGAACGTACGCGCGGGCGCACACGAAGACATCAACTTCATCACCCTGCTGGTGGGCGCCAGCGCCGAAGGCCTGGAAGTGCTCACGCGCGAAGGCCAGTGGCTGCCCATCACCACCGAAGGCGACGCCATCGTGGTGAACATCGGCGACATGCTGCAGCGCCTTACCAACCACGTATATCCCTCCACCACCCATCGCGTGGTCAATCCGCAGAACGCCAACGCGCGCAAGCCGCGCTATTCCGTGCCGTACTTCCTGCATCCAAACCCGGACGTGGTGCTCGATCCGCTGCTGCAGTGCATAACGCCGGACAACCCGCGCCGCTACGACACCTCGATCACTTCGCACGACTACCTGATGCAGCGCCTGCGCGAGATCAAGCTGATCTGACGAACCCTCAAAATCCCTCTCGTAGGTTGGGGTGCAAATCCCAACATGGCCATCTACGCGGATATCACGACGTTGGGGTTTGCGCCCCGACCTACCGTGCATCCCAATAAGGCAAACAACCGGCTAAAGTCGCGTGGCCACCCCGGAGTCTCGCCGCATGTCCGCAACCCATCGCCATCCGCATAAAGAACGCCACTTCGCCGCATCCGACACCGTGCGCGACATCGTGCTGGGCATGGCCGACGGCCTAACCGTACCGTTCGCACTCGCGGCCGGTCTTTCCGCCGCCAACGTCGCCAGCCGCGTGGTGGTGGTAGCCGGCGTCGCGGAAATCGCGGCAGGCGCGCTTGCCATGGGCCTGGGCGGTTATCTGGCCGCGCGCGGCGATATCGATCACTACCATTCCGAACGCCGCCGCGAATTTCGCGAAATCCGCGACCTGCAGCGCGAGGAAGAACGCGAGATCGTGGACATCTTCAAGCAGTACGGCCTGGACCGTGCCGCCTGCGAACCGATCCTGACGCATTTCCGCAAGGATCACGACGCCTGGGTCGATTTCATGATGCGCTTCGAACTGGGGCTGGAAACGCCAGACCCCAAGCGCGCGTTACGCAGTGCGGTCACCATCGGCGGCGCTTACATCGTCGGCGGCCTGGTGCCGCTCGCACCGTACATGTTGATTGCGCAATTGAAGCCGGCGTTGACGGTATCGGTCATCTGCACCGGCATCGCACTGGCCGTGTTCGGTGCCGCAAAAAGCCGCTTCACCGGCATAAGCGTGTGGCGCAGCGCATTGCAAACGGTTTTGATTGGCGGCCTGGCATCGGCGACAGCCTTTCTTCTCGCACATTGGATCGGCGCTTCGTAGGTTGGGGTGCCAACCCCAACATCGCGATCGCATAGAGGCATGGCAATGTTGGGGTTCGCACTCCAACCTACACTCTGATTGGCGGCTCGCATCGGCACGTGTTCGTCATCCCAGCGAAAGCTGGGATCCAGCGACTTTTGCGCGGAAAGGCACTGGATGATTCGCTTCGCTCACCCCTTCGGGGCCATCCCTCAGATGTTCTCCGCACTGCGCGCTACGTCCAGCTTTCGCTGGAATGACGGTTGTTGGAATTCTGGTGGCGGATGTCCTTAAGTTCGGAGCATTGGGGCTGGGGTGGGGTGAAGCAATCTCGCGATGCAGATCAACCATGCGGCAAGCTCGTACAACCCCACCCCGGCCCTGCCCTGCATGCAGGGGAGGGCGAAAAGCCTCGCATCACTAACCAGCATCCTGCGCGCGATACCGCTTCGACTGCTTCGCCGACATCCTCAACGCCATCCGATCCGGCATCAGCTTGAACAAGCCTTTGACCGTGCGATTGAATCGTCCCGTCACATGCACTGCGTCACCACGTTCCACCGCCTCGATGCCTTCCTGCACCACGTCTTCCGCACGCTGCCACATGAAACTCGGCATCTTGCTCACCAGCGGACGCGTGCCCGTGACGTCGTGAAACTCCGAATACGTAAACCCCGGACAAAGCGCGCATACATTCACGCCGACACCCAGGTTTTCCAGCGCCAACGATTGCGAAAACTTGATCATGTACGCCTTGCTCGCCGCATACAGCGTATGCCCGGCCGAGCCCGGCACATGACCTGCCAGCGACGCCACGTTCACGATGCGCCCATAACCCCGGGCGCGCATGCCGCGAACCAGTTGCCACGCCAGTTCGGTCGGGGCCGTCACCAGCACGCGCAGAAAATCCGCATGCACCGGCCATTCGTTCTGATCGAAACGGCCGGGTACGCCGTAGCCGGCATTGTTGATCAGCCAATCCACCTGCAAGCCGCGTTGCTCCAGCGCTGCGCAAAGCTGTTCCACCGCGTTTGGATCGGCCAGATCGCAGGTCAACACCGTGGCATTGACGCCATGTTGACCGTGCAGTTCGGCCGCCAGCGCATCCAGGCGATCGGTGCGCCGCGCGGTCAGCACCAGATCGTGTCCGCGTTCGGCAAGCGCACGGGCGAAGGCTGCGCCGATGCCGGCGGATGCGCCGGTGATCAGGCTGAGCGGGCGGGCTTTCGTCATAAATGTTTTTTTCCTGGATCGATATAAACGATAAATCCTTAAGCACACGCGTTGCCGTGCCTGGGGGCGATGGTTAAGCTTGCCAGCTTTCATTTGTAACGGATGCGGGCATGCGTAAGAAACTCGTCGCCGGTAACTGGAAAATGCATGGCAGCCGTTCGATGGCCGAAGGCCTGATGGAAGAGATCATCAGCGGTGCGCCGCTCGACGATATCGACGTGCTGGTGCTGCCGCCGTATCCCTACCTCGCCCCGCTTGCCGAAAAATACGGCAGCTCCGGCGTCGGCTTCGGCGCTCAGGACGTCAGCGAGCACCAAGGGCAGGGCGCCTTCACCGGTGAAGTGTCTGCCACCATGGTCGCCGACCTCGGCTGCCGCTGGGCCCTGGTCGGCCATTCCGAGCGCCGCCACCATCACACCGAAAGCAACGAAAAGGTGGCGCGCAAGTTCGCCGCGGTACGCGCCGCCGGTCTCACCCCCATCCTGTGCGTGGGCGAGACCCTGCACCAGCGCGAGGCCGGGGAGACCATGGAGGTGATCCAGCAGCAGCTGCACGCCGTGCTGGCGCTCAACGGCATTGGCAGCTTCGATACCGCCGTGATCTCCTACGAACCGGTCTGGGCCATCGGTACCGGCAAGACCGCCACCCCCGAGCAGGCCCAGGAAGTGCACGCGTTCATCCGTAGCCAATTGGCGCGGGAGGATGCTATGATCGCCCGTCTGACCCGACTGCTTTACGGCGGCAGCGTCAAGGCGGGCAATGCAGCAGAGCTGTTTGCGCAGCCGGACGTGGATGGGGGGTTGATCGGCGGCGCCTCGCTCGTGGCACCCGAATTCCTCGCCATCTGCAACGCAGCCCGTTAAGCACACCGAACCCTACGCGAGACCTCATGTTCGTCATCTTCAGCGTGTTCTACATCCTGATCGCTGCAGCGATGATCGTGCTGATCCTCATGCAGCGCGGCTCAGGCGCCGAGGCAGGTTCCGGCTTTGGCGCCGGCGCATCGGCCACCGTGTTCGGTGCCCGCGGCTCGGCCAACTTCCTGTCGCGCTCCACCGCCGTGCTCGCCGCGCTGTTCTTCGCGCTCAGCCTCGGCATGGGCATCTACCTGAAGGTCAATGGCGGCGCCATCCGCCAGCAGCAACAGAACACTGACCTCGGCGTGATGGCAGGACTTGGCAACAAGCCCGCCAAACCGCAAAATGCGCAGCCCGCTGCCCCGGCCCAGCCGCAGGCAGCGGTGCCGGCCCCGACCGGCAACGGCGAGGTCCCTGCGGCCCAGCCGGCCCCGGCCAAGGCACAGCAGGGCGAAGTCCCCGCCCCCACGGCCCCGGCAGCAGCATCCACGAGCAAGAAGTAACAATCGAAACACAAGCCCAGGTGGCGGAATTGGTAGACGCACTACCTTGAGGTGGTAGCGACGCAAGTCGTGGGGGTTCGAGTCCCCCCTTGGGCACCAATGTAAGATTCCAGATTGTCCAAACCAGTCCAGAATCGTAGATAACCCCGCGTAAATGCGGGGTTTTTTATTGCTTGAGTGTCCATGGGTGTCCTGACCTGTCCAAGGAGATCCAGGAACAGTGGGTATAATTTTGGGTACAATTTAGTCGCTATGTACCCAAATAGGTCTCCAGCCAATGCCGCGTCTCGCCGCATCACTGACCGAACTTCATATCCGCAAAGCCAAGCCGAAGGACGAGGCGTATTTCCTGTCTGACGGCAATGGGCTGGTACTCTGGATCAGCCCCGCCGGACGAAAGTCCTGGCGTGTGCGTTATCGCCTCCCGGACGGTTCGCGTCCCGCACCGGCGACCGTTGGGCATTACCCCGAGATGTCGCTGGCCGAGGCACGTGTCAAAGCTGTGGAAGTGCAGCGGGATGCCAAGCAAGGCAAGGCTACTGCCGGCGTTCGGAAGGCTCGTCAAGAAATCGAAATGGCAGCAGTGGCGGAGCAGGCGGCTGAGATCCAGCAGCGGGCCGAGATCGAACATGCATCATTTAGAGCCGTGTCAGGGCGATGGATGGCCGAGAAGCGTCCAACTTGGGCGACAGAGACCTATCGCAAAGCTCGCCTTGTGGTGGACTCTTACTTGGTGCCTAAGTTGGCGGAGTTGGACGTGCGCCAGCTAGAGACAAAGGACGTTCGGTCCGTACTGGTGGAGATGGCCAAAGAGACTCCGCAATTGGCCCGAAAGGCACGCCAGTATCTAGGCAGCATCGTTGACCATGCGATCAATGAGGGACTCCGCTCGGATGAAAGTCGACTGCGACTCGATCGTATTCTGCCGACGTATCGTAGCGGCCATATGCCTGCGGTTACCGACAACGACGGCAAGTTAGGTGAAGTCATGCGGGCTATTGATGCTCATGAGAACCGCGTTGTGCGCGCAGCGCTAATTTTGGCGTCCCTAACCGCGATGCGCTCCGGTGTAGTGGCAAGCGCCCAGTGGAACGAAATCGACTTGGATGCAAGAGAGTGGCGTATCCCAGGAAGGAATCCGGATGGCACCAATCGAATGAAAACTGGTCAGGACTTCAGCACTTCACTACCAGAACAGGCGTTAGTGGTACTACGCGAGATGCACGAGCGAAATATGGGAGGTGAGTATGTATTCCCTCCCCAAGCACGCCAGAATTCACCTCATCTCAGTCGAGATGCATTGAGCAAGGCATTGCGAGACATGGGCTTTCAGGGCGAGCACACCACGCACGGCTTTCGTGCTTCATTGCGGACGCTAGGGCGTGAGCGGTTGGGTATCGACGTGGACGTGTTGGAATCTCAATTAGCTCACGCACCAAAGGATGAGGTGCAGGCTGCATATGCTCGCGTAAAGTTTCGTGAGAAACGGCGCGAAGTCATGCAAGCTTGGGCTGACTATCTGGATATGCTAAAGAGGGGGTAACGTCAGGTCTGACGCGGTAAAACGCAAGCAGCAAAGAGTTGTCGTAATTCCTTCCAAAGTCTTGCCTAACAAAAGTGGTACGGAAAACAACAAGGCATCTGCGCTTACAGACGAGTTCCTGGATTCAGCACGGACTAACCCTTTACAGTTAAAAAAGATGCTTCCGCGAAACAAACCTTGGTTACGTAGTTAACAGACGAAGCTGCGACCTTAGCGTCATGAAGCTTCCTGCAAAAAGGGCGTGCTCTACACCAATCATCGCGTTTCGATAAAACGATAATAATGTCAATGAGGGACCTGTCGTGTTTTCTTATTCTTTTGGGTTCAAATTGGTCGGAAGGATGGCTCAGGGGCGCGTTGATTCCAGTAGTGCGAACAATCATGTATCGATTTATTGCCCAGGTGATTCCGACAGCCAGAGCGACACTATCCTTTTTGCCGCAGATGGATACGAATCGGAGGATGCTGCGACTCTATCAATGTGGTCCCAATTTCTAAATTGCAAATTATCATTGCTGCGTGACAGGATTCCGCACATTGATTGGTTCTCGCTAGAAATAAAGGCGAAGCTTGGGGTTGACGCGATCAATGACGTCTTCCAGAAGAGTGGAATCGCCCCGCTAAGTCTTTCTCCGACAACCTCATGGAGCGGGATGGTCGCTTCGTCCCCAGGCATTGGCTGGTATTCGTCGACCTTTTTGGTCAGGAACTCGTAAGCTTTGGTCAGGTCAGCGTTATTGTTGCCTATGCGTTCGGCCAGGAAATCGACGGAGTCATAGGTGCCGGTCTCGATGTAATTCATGATGCTCGTGGCATCTTTAAGTATGTGGTTAATCCGAAGTAGTCTGTCTTCGTCTATTTCGATGGAAAGTTTGGCAAGCAACGAGGAAATGAGCGCTTCGCCCTCCTTGTCGGGTGATATCGACGAGGTCGTGCGACGTCCCCCCGATTTTGAGTAGCGCGACGATTTGGAGTCCAATCCCTCAACCGACGGAGATTGGACGTGAAGAAGCGTTTTACCGAAGAGCAGATCATCGGCTTCCTGCGCGAAGCGGAAGCCGG
>Ga0209026_1000408_pt1 | contig 37522 bp, 24 predicted proteins | sample AraplaCL_Col_mCL_FD_184262 | JGI IMG/M metagenome (GOLD analysis project Ga0209026, IMG submission 184262) | Arabidopsis root microbial communities from the University of North Carolina, USA - plate scrape CL_Col_mCL (SPAdes) (version 2) | ecosystem: Host-associated > Plants > Roots >... | reverse complement strand
ATTTTTCGCCCCTATTTCGTATATTTAAGGTTATGATAACCGCGAGGGGTTGTTTGATAAGTTTTGTTTAAGCAGGAGAGTTACAAAAAACCATTGAAAATTTTCTTACAATTTCCCCCCTGCTTTGGTTCATCAGTCATCAGTTCGTTGGGCTTAGCAGATCTTATATGTTCGTGAAGTGGATCGATTACCGGCGGTTAGCCGGATAATTATGAGTGCGCCGCAAAATTCCACCCGCCGCTTGAACTATGATATGTTTTATGAAGGGGCGTGTTTTTTATGATCCTGTACGTTTGCGGGCCGGTTTTAGATAACTCGGCAAAAGTAGGATGAGCGCCATTGTTAATATTTCCGCTGGAAATCAACGTTAAGGTCGGTTCCACCCATGCCTTTTTATTCTGGTTCAATTCTTTTTCCATAATGCCGGATATCAAATATTTGAGAATGTTATAAACAAATTTACAAATTTGATAATCGTCCTTCAAAATCAAACTAAAAATACCTCATAAATACCCATGTGTTTATGACGTATTCGTCAAGCCGCGTTATGAAAATGATAATAAATTAGCTGATCGAGTCCTCAATAAAATAATAACCAACATTGTGCGTTTTGCCCTTTGATAGTATGAGATACAGGTGTGTGGGAATAGTAATGGCGGCACTATTGCTAACGGCAACAGGGGGCTGCAAAATGGTAAAGTCGCTGGGTAAAAACCCGGAGGGCGAAGAACTCGCCCGGCTGGATACTTTACCTAATTACAAAAATGGTGCCTTCGAAAACCTGGCTGAACGTGCCGACACGACACCTAAGCACTGGCTTTTTCTGCATAGCCATCCTAAGACTATCAGGCCTTCCCGGGCGTTACCCTGGATTAAAACCGATCTGAAAACCCTGGCTTCTCCGGCACCAACTATCGTTTGGTTTGGGCATTCATCTTTGCTGATCAAAACCGGGCAGGGTAATATACTCATCGATCCGATTTTCAGCAACCATGCCGGGCCGGTGCCGGGATTGATCACTGCCTTTGCAGGCTCAAACCATTACCATGCCGAGGATATGCCGCCTATCGATGTGCTTATCATATCGCACGATCACTATGACCACCTGGATTATCGCACCCTGAAAAAATTGAGAAACCAGATCAAAATGGCAATAGTACCAATGGGCATAGCTTCAGATCTGGTGTACTGGGGATTTGATCCTAAAAAGATCATCGAGCTGAATTGGAACCAATCCGTTACGTTACCTGGTGGCCTGCGAGTAACTGCTACACCTGCGCAACACCGCAGCAACCGTTCGTATACCCAGGAAAATAAAACGCTTTGGGCATCTTACGTGATACAATCAGGTAACTACCGGCTATTTTACAGCGGTGACAGCGGTTATGGACCACTCTTTAAACAAATAGGCCAGCAATATGGCCCGTTTGATCTGGCCCTGCTGGAATGCGGGCAATACAGCCCGAATTGGCCATGGACACATCTTTGGCTTGGGCAGGCCGCCCAGGCTGCGGTTGACCTGCAGGCTTGTTTGTTGCAGCCAATCCATTGGGCCAAGTTTAAAGAAGCCGATCAACCCTGGAACGAATCTATAGAAAAGCTACTGCCTGCTGCAGAAAAACTCAACATGCAGGTAAATGTTCCGCGTATCGGCGAGCCTTATAGGTTGGGTGATCCGCCCGATAAACTAGTTTGGTGGGATTTCAAATAAATTGATCCGTTGGGTTTCTATCCCGCCTACTCTGAACAAATAAGCGATTATGACGGTTGCAAGAGTCGTTATAAAAGGTTCGTTCAGATGCGAAATCCAAAATCACTATTTATAACATTTCTAAATAAAACTTCTTATGGGCGTAACTACCATTTACTTCCTAATTTTTGTAAATTCGCCCAAACATAAAAAAGCGGTCTAAAAACCGTCTTTTTTCATTTCTTTTCACTGTAAAAATCAATAAAATGGCTTTTGATTTAGATATGATCAAACAGGTTTACAGCCGCTTAGGCAGCCGTGTTGAGGCAGCCCGTAAGGCAACCGGTAAACCACTCACCTTAACTGAGAAAATTTTATACACCCACCTTACAGAGGGCTCTGCCCAACATGCTTATACGCGAGGTGTTGATTATGTTGACTTTGCACCAGACCGCGTGGCGATGCAGGATGCTACCGCGCAAATGGCCTTGTTACAGTTTATGCAGGCAGGCCGCCCTAAAGTAGCCGTACCTTCGACCGTACACTGCGATCACCTGATACAGGCCAAAATTGGTGCTGAAAGCGATCTGGATACTGCCAAAAGCCAAAATAAAGAGGTTTACGATTTCCTTGCTTCTGTATCGGATAAATACGGCATCGGTTTCTGGAAACCGGGTGCAGGTATCATTCACCAGGTTGTTTTAGAAAACTACGCTTTCCCGGGCGGTATGATGATCGGTACCGACTCGCACACCCCTAACGCAGGTGGTTTGGGCATGGTTGCTATTGGTGTTGGCGGTGCCGATGCCTGCGACGTGATGGCCGGCTTACCATGGGAGCTTAAATTCCCGAAACTGATCGGTGTAAAACTAACCGGCAAAATGAGCGGTTGGACATCGGCTAAAGACGTTATTTTGAAAGTTGCCGGTATACTAACCGTAAAAGGTGGTACAGGCGCTATAGTTGAATATTTTGGCGAAGGCGCGCAATCGCTTTCGGCTACAGGTAAAGGTACCATTTGTAACATGGGTGCCGAGATTGGCGCTACTACGTCGATCTTCGGTTACGATACCAAATCGGAAGCTTACCTGCGCGGTACCGAGCGTGCCGAAATTGCTGATCTGGCTAACGCGGTTAAAGAACACTTAACCGGCGATGCCGAGGTTTATGCTAACCCTGAATTGTATTTTGACCAGGTTATTGAAATTGACCTGAATACTTTGGAGCCACATGTAAACGGTCCGTTCACACCGGATCTGGCTTGGCCTATCTCAAAATTCGCGCAAGCGGTTAAAGAAAACGGCTGGCCTACTAAATTAGAGGTTGGTTTGATCGGCTCATGCACCAACTCCTCATACGAAGATATTACCCGTGCGGCTTCTATCGCACACCAGGCGGTAACTAAAAACCTGAAGACAGCTGCTGAGTTTACCATCACTCCGGGATCGGAACTGGTACGTTACACTGTTGAGCGCGATGGTTACTTAGGTACCTTTGAAGGCATGGGCGGTGTGGTATTGGCTAACGCTTGCGGACCATGTATCGGTCAATGGGCACGTCATACCGACGATCCTACACGTAAAAACTCGATCATCACTTCGTTCAACCGTAACTTTGCCAAACGCCAGGATGGCAACCCTAATACACACGCGTTTGTTGCTTCTCCGGAAATTGTAACCGCTTTTGTTATTGCTGGTGATCTTACTTTTAATCCGCTTACCGATTCGTTGACCAACGAAAAAGGCGAACAGGTTAAATTCGACGAGCCAATGGGTATCGAATTACCTGTTAAAGGCTTCGCAGTTGAAGATGCAGGTTACCAGGCCCCTGCTTTAGATGGCAGCAAGGTTGAAGTAAAGGTTGATCCGAAATCGTCACGCTTACAATTGCTTGATCCATTCGCTGCTTGGGAAGGTACCGACATTAAAGGTTTAAAATTGCTGATCAAGGCTAAAGGCAAATGTACTACCGATCATATTTCGATGGCCGGCCCATGGTTGAAGTTCCGTGGTCACCTGGATAACATATCGAACAATATGCTGATCGGTGCTATCAATTACTTTAATGATAAAGCTGATACCGTTAAAAACGAACTGACCGGCGAATACGGACCAGTACCTGCCACGCAACGTGCTTACAAAGCCGCAGGCATCGGTTCGATCGTAGTTGGCGACGAGAACTATGGCGAAGGCTCATCACGCGAGCACGCCGCTATGGAACCACGCCACTTAGGTGTACGTGCCATATTGGTAAAATCGTTCGCCCGTATCCACGAAACCAACCTGAAGAAACAAGGTATGCTGGGTTTAACCTTTGCTAACCCTGCCGATTACGATAAGATATTAGAAGATGATACTTTTGATATTATCGGCTTAACCAGCTTTACTCCGGGCAAACCATTGCAAGTGGTGATCCATCACAAAGGTGGTTTGGAAGATACCATCACTGTAAATCACACTTACAATGCTCAGCAAATTGAGTGGTTTAAAGCAGGTGGCGCGTTAAATATCATCCGCAGGCAACAACACGCTTAATAAGCTAAATTTTTTTAATAAAAGAGAGGTCTTCGATTATGTCGGAGACCTTTTTTTTGTTATATTCACAATATATAAACCTATAATCCTGGTACCAGGCAGCTAAAATAATCCTGGCACATTTTCGTCAAAGTTATTTTCACCCAATAACATTTGAAAAATTATTTCGTATAAAGTACGCCTTCAACGTGGTTTGAAGAAGCCAATTATAGATGTGTGATGAGAGGATGTAAAGAAAACAGGGCTAAACATGCCTACCCGTTAGTAAACAAGATACTGCTGTTTACTATTTACCTCTGTTTACTAAACCCAGGCTCCGCATTGTCGCAAAAACCTAATATCAAATTCACCCATGTAAATATTGAGCAGGGCTTGTCAAACAGCTGGATCGAGGCTATATTCCAGGATAGCCACGGCTTTATGTGGATAGGAACACGCAATGGCCTCGACCGGTATGACGGGCAACAATTTAAGATCTATCAAAACAACCTTAAAGATACCACCAGCATCAGTGACAATTCTATCCGGTATATCTATGAAGACCACGATCACAATCTATGGGTTGGCACCGCTAACGGCTTAAACAGATTTGATGCTAATAAAGGACGCTTTATCCGGTACAAACACAATTCTGCCAATAGAAAAAGCATCAGCAACAATATTATATCCTGTATTTATGAGGACAAAAGTAAAAACCTATGGGTAAGCACTTTTGGTGGAGGCCTTAACCTCTTTAATAAAGCCCAAAAAAGTTTTGAGCACTTTACCCATACAACCGGCAAAACAAATAGTATTAGTAGCGATAGTACCAATACCATTTGCGAAGATCTGAATGGTAACCTTTGGATAGGAACAGAATCGGGCCTTAATCTGTTTAACCGAAAAGACAGATCATTTACACTATACAGAAATTCGCTTGATCATGATCGCAGCAATGTTTCAAATGACATAAAATACATGCAAGCCGATAATAAAGGCAATTTGTGGTTGGGCACCGTTAATGCGGGAGTAGTTGTTTTTAACATTGCTCAAAAAACGTTTAAACAATATAAGCATCAAGCCGATAATGATGCAAGTCTGTCAAACAACGAGGTTTATTGCGTGTATGCCGACCACGAGGGTCGAATATGGGTAGGCTCAGTTAATGAGGGGCTTAACTTATACGATCCTGATACCGACGGCTTTTTTCATTACCAGTATCAGTTTGACAGCCCCCTAAGCTTATCTCAAAAAACCGCCTCGGCTGTGTTTGAAGATAACCAGGGTAATTTATGGGTGGGCACTCACCGCGGCGGCTTAAACCTCTATGCCCCCAATGCAGATAGGTTTAACCTCTACAGACAGGGTGAAAGCCCCACTACCATAAGCTTTAGCGATGTAAAGGCGTTCTGTCAGGATAGCAAAGGCCGTATATGGGTTGGAACCGATGGAGGTGGGCTCAATTTGTTCGATGACAAAACAACTATCTTTCGTAGGTACCTTTATGATGCCAACAATTCAAAAACCGTTGGCTCAAATGCCGTTTTAGATATTATTCAGGATAAGGCCGGAAACATATGGGTAAGCACGTGGGGCGGTGGCCTTAACCTGTTCGATCCTGAACGCGGAACTTTTATACGTTATAAGAATAATTCGGAAGATAAGAACACTATAAGTTCCAATTTTGTGCAAAAAGCCTATCAGGACCAAAACGGTAATTTTTGGGTGGGTACTTATTTTGGTGGCCTTAATTTGTTTGATCCCAAAACACGTCGGTTTAAACGTATCATCAAGGACGCTAGGAGTGTAACTTCTTTTTCAGGAAACAATGTGGTTGCTATTAATGGCGATAAAGCTGGCAATGTTTGGTTTGGCACAGATGACGGCGGACTAAACCGTTATGACTTAAATACAAAAAGATTTTCGCACTATTTTAATAATGAAGAAGAGAACCCTGATATACGTGAGATTTTTACAGATAGTAAGGGCAGGCTATGGATCGGTCAAATCGGCTTATATCTTTTTAACCCTGCAAAAAACACATTTTCATTATATACCCAAAAGGCAGGATTAGCCAGTGAGGTTATTAAAGGCATTACCGAAGACAAACAAGGTAACTTATGGATATCCACCTCTAACGGGCTTACACGGTTTAACCCGGAAACGTTCGCATTTAAAAGATTTAATATGGCCGACGGCTTACAGGGTATGGAGTTTGAACCTAACGCCGCTTTAACAACCAGCACCGGTGAGATGCTATTTGGAGGTACCAGAGGGCTTAATACCTTTTATCCCGATAAAATAACTACGAACAAATTTATCCCGCCGGTTTATATTACTAATTTTCAAATTTTCAATAAAACAATATCACCAGCAGATGAAAACTCACCGCTAAAAACCGAAATAAGCTTAACTAAACAGATCACACTTTCCTACCGTCAATCGTCATTGGAGTTTGAATATGCCGCTTTAAATTATACTACAGCGCGCAATAACCAATATGCCTATAAACTGGAAGGATTTGATACGAGTTGGAGCTACGTTTACAATAGCAGGAAGGCCGCATACACTAACCTTAACCCCGGAACCTATACTTTTCATGTTAAAGCATCCAATAACGACGGAATCTGGAATGAAGACGGGACATCACTTACGATCACGATAAACCCGCCTTTTTGGTTAACGTGGTGGTTTAAAATATTGGCATTGGCAGTTATTGGCGGCGCCATTTATGCCCTTTATCAAAACAAGCTGGCTGGCATTAAAAAGCAAAAAAGGCGTCTCGAAAAACAAGTTGAAGAACGCACTGCAGAAGTGGTTCAGAAAGTTAATGAACTACAGGCATTAAACGAGGAACTGCAGGTACAATCTGAAGAATTACACGTGCAGTCGGAGGCCCTGTATGCCCAGTCTGAAGAGTTGCAGGTACAGGCCGAAAATTTACAGTTATTAAATGAACAGCTAACAGAACAGAAAACGCAGGAACAGGCCGCCCGCCAGGAGGCCGAAAAAGCCAACCAGGCCAAAAGTATATTTTTAGCTACCATGAGCCACGAGATCAGAACACCAATGAACGGGGTAATTGGAATGGCATCGCTATTAGCCGAAACGGATCTGGATAGTGAGCAAAGAGAGTATACAGAAACTATTATTACCTGTGGCGATAGTTTAATAAATGTTATTAACGATATACTTGATTTCTCTAAAATCGAATCGGGCAACATGGAGCTGGAGAGTGAAGATTTTGACCTGCGCCATGCTGTGGAAGATGTAATGGACCTGTTTGCGCAAAAAGCTGCACAGCAAGGGCTTGATCTGCTTTATCAGATAGATTTTGACCTGCCTAATCAAATTGTTGGCGATAGCCTGCGGTTAAAACAAATCCTGATCAACCTTATTAATAACGCGCTTAAGTTTACGCACAAAGGGCAGGTATATATCAACGTATATCTTTCAAAACGGTTTAAAAACAACGATTTGGAGATTGGTTTTACGGTGTCGGATACAGGTATCGGCATACCGGCCGAAAAAATTTCGGGCCTGTTTAAAGCCTTCACCCAGGTTGATTCATCTACCACCCGAAAATATGGCGGTACAGGCCTGGGCCTCGCCATTAGCGAACGCCTTACAAAATTGATGGGTGGAAAAATATGGGCCGAAAGCATATATGGCGAAGGCTCATCTTTTACATTTACGATAAAGACAAAAACCGGGGTAAAAATACTTCAACCTGTAGATGAGCCTTACAATATGACGGGCCTTGAAGGCAAGCGGGTGTTGATCGTTGATGATAATGAAACCAATCTGAGCATCTTAAAAAGTCAGCTTGAGCAATGGAAGCTTGAGCCATTGTTGGCTTCATCGGCAATGCAGGCGCTCAATATCCTGTCGACAGATAAAAACATTCAACTGGTTATAACCGATATGGAAATGCCCGAAATGGATGGTGTAGGCTTAGCAACCGCTATTAATAATAGCGCTAATCCGCTCCCGGTAATCATGTTGAGCTCGATAGGCGACGAAACCAGGAAAAAGTTCCCCGGTTTATTTAGATCCATATTAACTAAGCCTGTAAAACAACATCTCTTATACAAAAGCATAGTAACCGAACTTCGCAATCAAACAGAAACACCCACTCCCCGCGAAAAAAACATACAGTTACTTACTGATGCTTTTTCACAACAATTTCCGCTTAGTATTTTAGTGGCCGAAGACAATATGATCAATCAAAAAATAATTGACCGCATACTTAACAAATTAGGATACCAGGCCGATATGGCTCAAACAGGGGTCGAAGTATTGTCGATGGTAGATAAAAAACAATATAACATTATATTAATGGATGTGCAAATGCCCGAAATGGATGGCATAGAAGCAACACAAGCCATACGTAAGCAGAACCATACACAACCTTACATCATAGCCATGACTGCGAACGCTATGCCTGAAGACAAAGAAATATGTATAGATGCCGGAATGAACGATTACTTAGCTAAACCGATGAAAGTAAACGAGTTGATCAGCGCACTTCAAAAAGCATCGCTCATTATGCATAGGCAACGAGCTCAATTATAGCCAACAAAGCCTTCTTAACTTCATGGTGATTTTGTGCCGGCTATTTACTCCCTACCGACCAGGCAACTTTCCAAAAAGAAATCTAAAATTCCAAAATAGGGAATAATTAAACTTTAGAACGCCAAACATACAGCTGAATATCAACAACTTAAAACAATTGGCACATAGTTGGAGTAAGGGTATATATATATTGAAACCAAAAAATTTAGTCAATATTAAAATAACCATTATGAAAACCTTAGGTATGCTTTTCTGGTCTATTGTCGCTTTTTGCGGGTTCATAGCAGTTATTGTAAGCGCTGGCTTAATCATAATATTTAGTACTCAGAATCAAAAAAATTAAACAACCTTAATGTTTAGTACTTATACTATTTAACCGTTAAAATTTTCTCTTTCCCTTAATTTCTATTTATATATACACCAAGGGCCGCTCCGGAAGAAATTCAGGGGCGGTTATTTTTGTATTCGATCACCCCAACTTACAATCGGACTAAAAATATTCAGCAAGGTATTTGGATTGTTGGTTTAATTTACTAATTTTATTAGCAATTAAACCACCTTAAAATGGAATCACTTTCCCCAAACGTCTTCGTTCACAACATGAACGAAACCATCGAATTTTATAAGCTGCTGGGCTTTAACGTAACTATGTCGGTGCCCGAAGATGGCGGCGACTATGTATGGGTAATGATGAACAATGGCAGCGTAACTATGATGTTTCAAACTTTTAACAGCCTCGGCGATGATCTGCCCGAAATCAATCGCACCGACGGTGGCTCATTGTTGCTGTATATCAACCTCAAAAACATCCAGGCTTTTTACGAGCACCTTGAAGATAAGCTAACTATATTAAAAGGACTTGAGAAAACCTTTTACGGCGCTACCGAATTTTCGATAAAAGACAACAATGGCTACGTTTTAACCTTTGCCGAGCATGTGTAAATTTATTGCCCTTTGGTTTTAACGTACATGTAAACAATAGCTATTACTACCATTACAATTAAAACAAACAGGCCCGTTTTACCATGACGTTTATCCTGGCGCATCAGCCATATTAAAAAAACCACAAGTGGTACTACAAAAACGGCCCAGAAAATTATAGAAGCTGCTGGCATATTGATCTTAATAAGTAGGCAAAGATACAATACCTGCGCAGTTCAGTCTATTTAAAAATCAAATCAAATGAAAAACATTATCCGTTCCGAAGAAGCAATCATCGCCCTGGCATCTATTTACTTTCTATACCAATATAATCTTGGTTTATCAGTATGGATATGGATACCTCTCTTTCTAAGCCCGGATATTTCGATGTTGGGATATTTGGTCAATGCCCGCGTTGGCGCATTCACCTATAACCTTTTCCACCATCGTGGCATTGCGCTTTTGCTGGCCTTCGCCGGATATTTCACGCACACACCGATGATGTTAACTATTGGCATACTGCTGTTCGCGCATTCTTCGCTCGATAGGATGTTAGATTACGGCTTAAAATACGCTGACGATTTTAAACATACTCATTTAAGGTGGCTACCAGCCAAAACAAAAATGTAGTATAAAGGTTATCCCAAAGTTAAAAAGGCATCCGCGCTAAAGGCGCAACCTCCTGGCCAACAAAATCGTTCTTTAAATATTTATGATACCCGGCAATGGCAATCATCGCGGCGTTATCGGTACAATATTCAAATTTTGGGATAAAAGTATTCCACCCCTTCTCCTGCCCTAAAGCAGTAAGGCCCTGGCGCAACCCGGTATTGGCCGATACGCCACCGGCAAGGGCTATATCCCGAATATCGTATTGCACGGCTGCTTTTTTAAGCTTATTGAGCAAAATGGTAACCACCCGTTTTTCAACCGAGGCACAAATGTCGGCCATCCGTTCTTCCATAAAGTTTGGATTGGCAGCAACGTTATCGCGAATAAAATACATGATCGATGTTTTTAAGCCGCTAAAGCTAAAGTCGAGGCCTGGTATATTAGGTTCGGGAAAGGCGAAGGCATCAGACTTCCCCAGTCGTGCATATTTGTCTATCATGGGTCCGCCGGGATAAGGTAAGCCTAATATCTTGCTGGTTTTGTCGAGCGCTTCGCCCGCGGCATCATCGGTGGTTTGGCCAACAACCTGCATATCAAAATAGTCTTTCACCAAAACTATTTGCGTATGCCCGCCCGATACTGTTAAACATAAAAATGGGAATTGGGGTTTAGGTTCATCAATAAAATGTGCCAGTATATGGCCCTGCATGTGGTTTACCTCAATAAGCGGCAGGTTTTTGCCTAAGGCAAATGCCTTGGCGAACGACACGCCTACTAATAATGAACCTAAAAGTCCCGGACCGCGCGTAAATGCTACTGCATCAATATCATTTTTGCTTACTTTTGCGTTTAGTAATGCCTGCTGTACAGCGGGAATGATATTTTGCTGATGTACGCGCGAAGCCAGTTCGGGAACAACGCCGCCATACGCTGCATGAATGGTTTGATTAGCAATAACATTGCTCAAAATTTCACCATCAACACAAACCGCGGCCGAGGTTTCATCACACGAAGATTCAATTCCTAAAATAACAGGCATTTTACAAAATTTAGACTACAAAGTTATTAAAAAAGCGCTCAATATAACGTTATGGATACTGCTGGTTCTCGTCAGTCTGTTTGGGGCTATCCTGTTCGCGTTACAATTTAAATCGGTACAAACCTGGCTGGCCCAAAAGGCAACAACCTATTTATCTAAGGAGTTAAATACTACCGTCTCTATCCGCAGCATTGATGTAAGGCCATTTTCATCGATGGTTATCGAAGATTTTTACATGCTCGATCAACATAAAGACACCCTGATCAACACGCCCAAATTAACGGTCGATTTATTTAACTTTTCCATTCTTAGCAACATTCAAAACCATGTCATCGATTTTAGCCTCGTTCAATTGGATAATGGCTCAGTCTTCCTCAAACGGCAAAAAGATAGCACCTCCAATTTCAAGTTCATTATCGATCATTTTAAATCAACCGATACGACAAAATCAACCGGAAAGCCGTGGAGCATCAACTTTCAAAAAGTGGTTTTAAATAACCTTCATTTCAGGTATAAAAACCAGCTCAGTAAGGAGGTTACCCACGATGAGGTTAATTTTAACGATATTGATGTACAGCACATGAGCACGGTGCTTACCAATCCTGATTTTAAGAACCACTTGTTTAAAGCCGGCATCAGCAACTTAACGCTTAAAGAAAAAAGTGGCCTTTACCTTAAAAACCTTACCGCGAACGCGACTGTCGATACCAATCAAATCGTGCTGCAACATTTATTATTGATAACTAATCGCTCAAATTTTAGCGATTATTTCAAAATGAAGTTTAACTCATTTGATGATTTCGACGATTTTGAGAATAAGGTTTACATGGAGGCTGATTTTAAGTCATCCCATATCTCATCGTTAGATATTGCCTACTTTACGATTAGCTTGCAGCATATATTCTTTGACTTGGGTATTGATGGCCGCATCAAAGGCCCGGTAAACAGTTTGAAAGCTAAAAACCTTACTGTAACCACCGGACAGGCTACTTACATTAAAGGCGATTTCAGCCTGAAAGGCCTGCCGCATTGGGATAAGACTTTCCTCGAACTAAAATTTGAGCAGATAGCCACCAACAAAAAAGATATCGATCTGCTCTACAGCCGTTTTACCGGTACGCCTAACAGGCATGTGCCCGATATTGTTAGCAAATTTGGTAACATCAATTTCTCGGGCCAGTTTACCGGTTTTCAAAACGACTTTATTGCCTATGGCGATTTCAAAACCAAATTGGGCAGGTTTAACTCCGATATCAACTTAAAATTCGATAAAAACAATATTCCAAGTTATAGCGGCAAGCTCAACACCTCCGACTTTGATCTGGGCGACCTGATCGACAATAATACGCTGGGCCGCGCTACGGTAAAGGCAAATATTAAGGGTCGTGGTTTTGAGCTAAAAAATCTAACCGAAAAACTGGATGCTCAGATCAGTTATATCGATTTTAATGGCTATCGTTACAATAATGCAACCTTAAACGGCACCTTCCTGAAAAAGAAATTTGATGGTGCAGTAGTAATTAATGATCGTAATATCAATCTCGATTTTAAAGGTAACGTTGATCTAAATCCCAAACTGCCGGTATTTAATTTCACTTCGGCTATTAAGGGAGCACATCTTAATACACTTAAGCTGGTTAAAGACACGATTACACTTGATGCCCTGGTAACCAGCAATTTTACGGGCAACAATATTGAAAATATCGAAGGTGGAATTTTAATGAAAAACGTTAAAATGGATGTACCGAGGCATCAATATTTAATCGATTCGATATATTTTTCGGCTAAAGGCGAAGAGGGTGGCGTGCGGAATTTGACGTTAAAATCGGATCTGGCCGATGCGAGCTTAAAAGGCAAATACGATTTGGCAACCTTACCGGCCTACTTTAAGGCTATCGCAAAAAAATATATCCCCTCATTACAAACAGATATTAGCCCGACCAAACCTCAAAATTTCGATTTTAACATTAAATTAAAAAACCTCGATCCGGTAACTGCATTGTTCGCTCCGCAGTTAAAACTGCCCGAGCAGGGTACTTTCATCGGTAAGTTTAACTCTATCGATAAAACAGCCACGCTAACTGGCTTAGTTAAAACCGTAAAATACAATAACATCGTCTTCCACGATCTGTTGGTAGACGAAAGTACCAGTGATGATATGCTGGAACTTAACTTATCTTTCAGTAAAGTAAATTTCTCAGATAGTGTGTTTGTGAAAGACATTAACATTACCAACTTTTTAAAACGCGATAGTTTAAACTTTAACGTTAAGCTCTCAGATAAAAACGCTGTTAACCAGTTGGACTTGTACGGGCTGGTTCAGTTTGGGCGCGATACTACTGCCCGGTTAAAACTATTGCCATCGGATATTATTATTGAGCACCAGGTATGGAAGCTGGCAAACCAGGTTAGGGTACGCTTTTTAGAAGGTAATAAAACCCAGATAACCGGCCTTGATTTGGCGCAAGGTACACAAAATGTAAAAATAGGTGGTATCATCTCATCGGACCCGAATGATCACCTGAAGGTGAATTTTGAAAAATTTAATATGAGTACGCTTAACCAGTTAAGCAAATCATTTGGTGTGATGTTAAACGGGAAGCTAAATGGAGAGGTTGATTTAGCCGCGGTATTGGGTAAAGCCAATATGGAATCAAAGCTTGCTATAGATTCGCTTACCTTTAACAAAAGCCTTATCGGCGATGTTAAGTTCAATTCTGCATTGGACAACGACCTTCATGCCGCCAATGTTAAACTCAACGTTTTTAACCGTGGGCTCGAAACATTAACCGCTAACGGCACTTATAAAATAGCTGCCGAAGATAACAACCTTGATTTTGACCTGCAGATGAATGAAACTGCGGCAGCCATAATTGAGCCATTTGTTAAAAGTCTGGTTTCTGATCTGAAAGGCACCTTGTCATCCGATTTAAAGTTAACCGGCACCTTATCCAAACCATTAATCAATGGCACACTTACCTTGGCCAATACCGGAGTAACGGTAAATTACCTCAAAACACCCTATATTGTTAATGATAAAGTGAATGTAGTAAATAGTGTAGTAAACGTTGATGGCCTGACTTTAAAGGACAGCCGCGGCGGTACAGGCGTGGCTACCGGAACGGTTGATTTGAGTAAAGACATGTCGAACCCAACACTGAATGTTAGCATTGAAGCAACCAACTTACTTGCGCTTAATACTACGTTTAAAGATAACCGCTTGTACTATGGCACTGCATATGGCACCGGTAATTTTAGCTTTGTCGGCCCTATTGATAATATGGCTATCACCATCAAAGCTAAAACGCAGGAGGGCACAGTATTTAACATACCGCTTAATACATCAAGTACAGCCTCCGATTATGAGTTTATCCATTTCGTGTCGTCAAAGGATACTACAAAGGCAGTTAAAAACACCAATCTATTTAAAGGGGTAACGCTAAACTTCGATCTCTCGGCAGACGAAAAAACGGTAGTTAAAATATATACCGATTACGGTTTGCTAACAGGCAGCGGAGTAGCCAATAATTTGTCGTTAAAAATTGGCAGCCTGGGCGACTTTGACATGTACGGTGCATTTTTGATCTCATCCGGAAAATTTGAATTTACTGCCAAAAGCGTGATCAGTAAAGTATTCCAGGTTAACCAGGGAGGCACTATACGTTGGACAGGCTCACCCTCAAATGCCGATATTAACCTGGTAACAACCTATGAGGTGCGGGCAAATATCGGTGATCTGTATAAGGCGGCCGGCCAAACATCGCCAAAAGGAGATCAGTTCGAATTGGTACAGGCTCAGTTAAAACTGTCAGGCCCACTCATTAAACCTAATATCGATTTTGATTTTAACTTCCCAACCGATCCGTCAATCAAGGAGGATGTGGCTACGTACCTCAACGATCCAACCAATCGTAGCCAGCAGGCATTAAGTTTAATCGTAAAGCGTAGTTTTAATAAAGGTTCGGCTAACGGCACACTCGGCAACCAGGTTTCGCAAACCGCTCAGGATGCCTTCAGTGAATTGGTATTCAACAAATTCAATAGCGTATTATCACAAAATATTAAGGCTTTTGATCTAAACGTCAGTTCGGCGCAGGAAGCGAGCGCATCGGTGAGGTTGTTTAACGACAGGTTACTGATCAATGGCAGTTTGTACAGCACGCAAGCAACCAATCAGCTTTTTGGCAATAGCCAATATCTGTTCAATTCAAATTTCAGCGATCTCACAAAAGATTTCCAGGCGCAATACTTTATCCGCAAAGACGGACGATTAACAGCTACTTACTCATACCGTGCATTAAATAACGCCACATCGTACATCGGCCTCAACACCCAGTTAGGTGTACAATATGTTAACGGCGTAGGTTTAATTTACCACCGCGATTTTGATACTTTTGGCGAGTTTTTTAGAAATATATTTAGCGGCAGAAAAGCGACGGCTACAGCAAAAAAAGCTGATACGACTGTTACACCAAGCCCGATACCTAAACAAAAGATCGATGAAGACGATAATTAATCGTTACCCATGATGGTATGGCCCATCTTATCACGCTTTGTTTTCAGATAAGTTTCATTATGCGGATTGGCAGTTATTTCCATCGGCACATTTTCGACCACTTTAATGCCGTAGCCTACCAAACCTGCACGTTTTTTCGGATTATTGGTCATCAGGCGCATTTGGGTAATGTTAAGGCTCCTTAATATCTGTGCACCAATACCATAGTCACGCTGATCCATCTTAAAACCCAGTTGCAAATTTGCATCCACGGTGTCAAAGCCATTCTCTTGTAGGCTGTAGGCTTTCAATTTATTAATGAGGCCAATACCCCGGCCTTCCTGGTTCATGTAAAGCACAACGCCCTTACCCTCCTTCTCGATCATCTCCATTGCCTTATGTAACTGCGGACCGCAATCACAACGGCACGATCCAAATATATCGCCGGTAACGCACGAGCTATGTACACGTACCAATACCGGCTCATCCTTCTCCCAGGTACCTTTCACTAAAGCAAGATGATTCTCCCCTGTATCAATCTGAGTATAAGCAACCATATCAAAAACGCCCCATTGCGTGGGCATTTTTACCGATACATCCTTGCGGATAAGCGATTCGTTAGCAAGTCGGTATGAGATCAGATCTTTTACCGATACGATCTTCATATCAAACTCTTTGGCAAACTCCATAAGGTCCGGAAGCCGGGCCATCTCGCCGTCGTCCTTCATTATTTCGCAAATCAGGCCTGCGGGCTCAAAACCGGCCATCACAGCCATATCAATAGCTGCTTCGGTATGTCCGGCCCGGCGTAAAACTCCGCCGTCTTTAGCTATTAATGGGAAAATATGCCCCGGGCGACCAAGATCTTCGGGCTTCGTAGCCGGATCAATCAATGCCAAGGTGGTTTTTGACCTATCAGTTGCCGAAATACCGGTTGTACATCCTTGTCCTATTAAATCAACCGATACGGTAAAATTGGTTTCGTGCGATGAGGTATTGTGTCCCACCATAGGTTCCAACTCCAGCTCTGCAGCTCTTTTGGCGCTTATAGGCGCACATATTAAGCCGCGGCCATACTTTGCCATAAAGTTGATAGCTTCGGGCGTAGCATTACGGGCTGCTGTTAAAAAATCACCTTCGTTTTCGCGGTCCTCATCATCAACAACGATAATGGTTTTACCTGCTTTTATATCTTCGATCGCTTCGGTTATAGTATTCAACATGAGTTTAATAGTATTTATGATATGAGCTGCCGGATCTCATATCGAACACAAAGTTAATTAAGTAAATAATTACGCTGGTCGGCTAAGTGTAAAAGAATGGTTTATTAAGCTATACGCCTGCCCCGCCTGTTTCGGTTGCCTTTTTCTTGAATATATTCTTAAACAGGTCTACAAAAAAACGCTTATACACTTCAATATCAAACAAAACCGAATCGTTAGCGGCCTTATATGATAAAAATATACCTATCGGTGTCAACAACATAATAGCTACCCAGGTACCTAAAACCGGTGATACACTACCATCCTTAGCCGATTTTTCGCCAATAGTGGATATGATATAATAGATCAGGAAAAACACAACCGATATGACCACAGGCAAGCCAAGGCCCCCCTTGCGTATAATTGCCCCAAGTGGTGCACCTATTAAAAACAACACCAAACAAGCGGCCGAAAGCGTGAATTTCTTCTGATACTCAACCAGGTAACGCCTCAATACGCTATTTTGCTCCCTAAAGTTTTCTCCTTTATTCTTCAAAATATCTTTTATGGAGCTAACCTCCGCATTTGCATTGGTAACTGCTGCCAGTTGATCATCAATACGAAAAGCAGATAGAATATGCTGTGCAGGCAATTTTTGAGGTTTAATGCCTGTCGGCTTATGCGACATAGTAAAATACCTGCTGTAGGGCGTTATCATCAAAAAGTTTTGAGCGAGATTGCGATCAGCATTTTTTTTAACCACTGCAAAAGTATCCAGCAATTGCCTCGAGCTCATCATCTGGTAGGCTCCTTTAAACTCACTCTCGTTGGTCCGGTGAATTTTAAACCCATCGAGAGAAAGTTTCTGTTCTGTTTCTTTAAATCTGAAACGCGTAAACGTTTGCCGGGCATTGTACGCACCCTGATTATTTGCACCTTCTTCATACCTCACGCCATCTTTCAGTTTTAGAATTAAAAAAGCATTATCGGGGCTTTTAAACATCTCGCCTTGTTTCGCAAAAATCACATTGTTACTGTTATACGTTTGATTTTTTTCATAGATCATGATGTTATACAATATCCGGTCTTCGGCATCTTTGCCCCCCACACGTATGGAATAACCAGGAAAACTATTGTTAAACACGTTAACCTTAATCAACGACGCCGATTTCTGCTTCCGGGCATCGTACAAAAGCGAATAAAACTTAAGATTGGCAACCGGCAGCATATAATCCGAGAAGATAAAAGCGCTGATGCTCAACAGCGTAACCACAATAACCATAGGGTAAAGCGCTCTGCTTAACGATACACCAGCGGCTTTGATAGCCACCAACTCATAATTTTCGCCGAGAGTGCCGTAGGTCATGATGGATGACAGCAAAACTGAAAGAGGTAAAGCCATGGCAACATTGGTCGCCGAAGCATACATCATCAACTGGAGTATGGTATACCATTGAAAGCCCTTCCCTATCAGATCGTCGATGTATTTCCACAGAAACAGCATCAACAGTACGAACATTACAATGAGAAAAGTAACTATGAAGGGCCTGATAAAGGCTTTAAGTATTAAAAGATGTATTTTCTTCACAATACAAAAATAACGAAATTAATTGAGCATGGCTTTATTAACAAACGAACAGGTATACCGGGGAAGTATTAATAACGCCACATACAAAACAGCTAAACATTAACAGAATTATGTCTTCGCTTGAATAACCCTACAAAGAATTGCTTATAAAGCTCCATATCAAACAAAACAGAATCGTTAGCAGATTTATACGATAAAAATATCCCAACAGGTGTTAAAATAAGTATCGCTATCCATGTACCCAAAAACGGCGATACGCTCCCGTCGTTAGCCGATTTTTCACCAATGGTTGTAATGATATGATAGATAAGGAAAAAAACTACCGAAATAACTACGGGTAAACCCAGTCCGCCTTTACGGATGATAGCACCAAGCGGTGCACCGATTAAAAATAACACTAAGCAAGCCGCCGAAAGCGTGAATTTTTTTTGATACTCCACCAAATACCGCCTTAATGAACTATTCCGCTCGCGGAAAGCACTGCTTTGAGTTTTCAGAATGTCTTTTATCGAATTAGCCTCGGCAGTGGCATTAACAGTTGCTGTTAACTGTTGTTCGACCGAAAAAGACGACAAGATATGGTTGGCAGGCACCTTTTGCGATTTAACTTCTTCACTTTTATGCAACATATTAAAATATCGGATATAGGGTGTTATCTGAGCAAAATTTAGCGCAAGGGCACTGTCGGCACTTTTTTTAACCACCGTAAACATATGTGCCAATTGCTTTGAGCTCATCATCCGATAATCGCCCTTAAATTCATTCTCATCGGTGTGTTTCATTTTAAAATCGCCGAGTGATAGTTTCTCCTCGGTTTCTTTGAACCTGAAACGGGTTAATATTTCTCTGGGGTTATACACGCCCTGGCTATTCGCCGATTCTTCATAGCGTACGCCATCTCTCATTTTCAAGATCAAAAACGAGTTATCGGGACTTTTAAACATTTCGCCCTGCTTAGCAAATACCACATTATTGTTATTATGCTCCTTGTTTTTTTGATAGATCATGATATCATAAAGCGTATGTTCGTCTTTGTCTTTGCCGCCTACGCGGATAGTGTAGCCCGGAAAACTTTTGTTAAACACATTTACATTAACCAACGCTGTTGCTTTTTGGTTCCGCACATCCCACAAAAGGTTATTGAATTTAAGATTGGCAACCGGCAGCATATAATCCGAAAACAAAAAAGCACCTATGCTGAGCATAGTAACCACAATGATCATGGGATAAAGCGCACGGCTTACCGATACGCCGGCAGCTTTAATGGCCACTAATTCGTAGTTTTCGCCGAGGGTGCCATACGTCATGATGGAAGACAGCAATACCGATAAGGGCAGCGCCATGGCCACGTTGGTTGCCGAAGCATACACCATTAATTGTAAAATGGTATCCCATTGAAAACCTTTACCTATGATGTCGTCGATGTATTTCCACAGAAATAACATCAGTAATACAAACATCACAATTAAAAAAGTACTAATAAAGGGTCTGATAAAGGCTTTAAGTATTAAAAGATGTATCTTCTTCACAATACAGGATAACTAAATTAATTGAGCAAGGCTTTAGCATCAAACGCGAAATGCAGGCAGGTATTGTAAATCAATACATAACAAAAAAGCCACTTCGGAAAGTGGCTTAGCATAAATATTTTCTATTAAGCACCTAACACGCTAATCAGGTATTCTATCTGATTATCCCATATCAACTTACGTTCAGGTATGTTTTCTTCAACAGCAAAATCAGTAATTCCCAAAGCTACATCGTTTGTTAGCTCGTCCTGCAAAATTTCCATTTCAAAATAACATTGGGGCTCGTCATCAATCCATTTAAATTTAACCAGCTTATTCTCTTTAATGGCCAGCAACTTAGCTTTTTGCTGCTCGCCATCCCAGGTAAAGGTATATACCTGGTCGCGCACGTTAACATCATCAGCAAACCACTGGGCCAGGCCATTTGGCTCGTTTAAAAAACTATACAATATCCTGGGAGATGATTTGATTTCGTATTCAATATTAAACTTCTTCTTTTCCGACATATTAGGGTGTAAAACTGGTGGTAAATATTACAGGATGTAAATGTTAACATTTTTTCTAAAGAAAACGAATTTATACTATATTTGCAAACCTTTTTTGAAAGGGTATCCGGCGGGGTAGCTCAGATGGTTAGAGCGTAGGATTCATAACCCTAAGGTCGGCAGTTCGATCCTGCTCCCCGCTACATTTTACAAGAAATGCTATGAACCCATTATATTGAATGGCGTTCATAGCATTTCTTATTTCTATTCATTGAAGTAATTTTAATTTCTCTGCTATGAGCAGTTCGACTTCTATTTGGTAGATAATTGATTAATAGGATACGAAAAGTCACATATAACATTATATCAAATAACATCAACCTTATTGTTTTTTTTAATATATTGTAAAAAAACACTCTTAAGGCTCTATTTGAATTTTCACCCGAGTTCATCAAGACCGCCCCGTCTGTGATGACCGCCTTCTTCGCTATTATAGGTATCGTGACAACATCTCGCACTTACAGAATATCGGTACTGCAAAAACGGGTGGAATTTTTTTTAAACTTCAGAAGTAAGCTCGTAGACGATCAGTCGACGAGAATGTGGTCCAGGACGAAGATGAGTCATTTATAGTAAATTCAGCTACTACAGTGCCGTTTTGCTCAAAAGTAACATCCCAATCATAAGTGCGGTAAAGGCCTCCTTGTGAGGCTGTTTCGTGAAAAATAACGTTGTCAGAAAAAAATGCACCATACACGCTTTTCGATGAGTGCTTGGCAATGTAGTTCGCCGAGTAAGGCACGCCTGGTTTTTGGACAGTTAAAACATGCATTTGAGAGGCGGCCGATCCTGTGAAAAATGCGGCGCCTACCTGTGCCATCAGTGATAGCATAAATCTAATTGTTCTCATAAGGAAGTAAATTATTGGTTTTTATATCCAAATGTAGCCGGCGATATTATTGTTTTATTATAACACATCATCTTCTATTTGTAATAATTTATCGATGATGAAAATAAATTTCCAAACGAGAACTATGCTGATTGCCAAACAGCTAATTAGTTATATGAAAAGAAAATAACAGATCCTACCCGAACCATTATTAAAATGGTATCCTAATTACACTTAGCGATCGTGGTTTAAAACTTATCTTTAGATTATCACCATCAAGCGTAGCTCGATTCTGCACCGGGGCGATGGTTGCTGGGTGATCAAATGAGTTAACAGCCGACGTATCACTGTTAGCCAAAGTGGTTACACTGGCGCCGGTTGCCAAATGGCTGGCGGTGCTTATGGAGAAATTGACATCCTGGGATTCACCGGTGGTATTAACAAATTTTATAATCAACTCTTTGGTGTTTTCGTCAATACATGCCGTTCCATAGCACCCATCCTGTCCCGTTAGGGCTTCGTTATTGAGTAACAAGGGCACAACTTCAGTGCCTTTGTTTAACGAGAACAATTTCTGTACATAATAATTAGGTGTGCCATAAGAGCGCAGGTTGTCAAACCAGATCAGGTCGGGCGTCCATTGCCAGCCTTCGGCATGAGCGAACAACGGCGCGTACGATGCCATATAAACCATATCTGCATTGCGCTCAAGCCCGGTCATGAAAGCAGCCTCTGATAAGGCGCAATTCCAATTATTTTTGTTATCAGGGCTGGCAATACCTACGCTTTGCGCAGCATACTCGCCTGCAAATATTTTCGGCCCGTTACGATCGTAATGATCATACCGTTTGGCGTTTTGCAAAAACCACCCGGGTGCCCGATAGTAATGTTCATCTAAAATATTGGCCTTGAGGCTGCGCAAGGTTGGATTAAGGTAATCAAATATCTCACCATCAGGATTGGGGCCGACGCTGGCTACCAGTTTAATTTGTGGGTATTTGGCATGAATAGCTTTCTCAAACACTTTATACCTGTCGATGTATTGTGATCCCCACTGCTCATTACCTACACCCATCATTTTCATGTTAAAAGGTGCGGAATGTCCAAGCTCGGCACGTTTTTTACCCCATTTTGTAGTAATGCTGCCATTGGCAAATTCGATCAGATCGAGCGCGTCCTGCACATAGGGACCTAACTGATCTAAAGGAACAAGTTCGCAGGTATTAAACTGGCAGGCCATACCGCAGTTAATAATAGGCAGTGGTTCGGCGCCGATATCTTCAGCCAGTTGAAAATATTCCATAAAGCCCAGGCCAAACGTTTGGTAATAATCGGGCGATGGCCGGTGTGCAAATTCGGTATTCCAACGGTTGACAATCATACGGCGGTTAGCCACATCGCCAATGGTACCTTTCCATTGGTAACGGGTATCTAACTCGCGTCCTTCAACAATACATCCTCCCGGAAAGCGTAGAAATCCTGGTTTCATATCGGCTAACAGCTGCACCAGGTCGGCACGCAAACCACCGGGGCGTTGTTTCCAGGTATGCTGCGGAAATAACGACACCATATCCAAATCAACCGAACCGCTACCTTTCATCATCACCCTAAAACTTGCCCTGGCATCAGTTTGGTTGGCGGTAAAGCTTGCAGTGTATTTTTTCCACTGGGTTGATGACAGCGCCACTGTTGCACTGCCTATGACCTCGCCTTTTGCGCTAAGTAGCTCAACTTGCAAACCCATCTCAGCCGTTTTTGCTGGGAGTTTTGCCAGCACCGAAAAATTGTATTGCTCATCTTTTTTAATGCCCATGCCATGAAACCCTTCGTTGCCAAGGCCATAGCCCTGTGCCGATACTGATGTGACGTGAATATAACGCGGGTTATCCGCATTGGCGGCACCACGGTTAAGTACCAAAATACTGCCCCGTGCGTTGTTTTGTTTTACCTCTTTCCAACCCATCAAAGGCATCTTAAACTCAAACGAACGGTTTTTAACCAATTCGGCGTATACGCCACCATCGGCACCCTGGTTAATATCTTCAAAAAAGACACCGTACATCGTGGGCTGTATCTTGGCCTGCATTTTATCGGCCTGTATTGTAATTGTTCTGATGTTCTGTGCCAAACAATTAGAGGCAATTAGTAAGGGTATTAAGGCGGTGCTTAGTAGCAATGAAGTTTTACGCATATAAATACTGGCTTTTAATTATGATCACAGTGTTATTTCTTTTTGCCCCAAATGGCGGTACCGGTATTATTTAGTCCGGTAAATACAATAGTTGAAGTTATCTTGTTTTCCCAATCGCGTTCTTGCGAAACGATCACTTTATCGGTGTAGCCATTAGCCCATTTCAGTTGCAGTACAGGCGCGGCATAGGTCCAGGTACTGTTGGCATCGCTGTTAATGCTTCCGTCGGCACCCAGGGTAAGCGAAACGGCTGTCTGAAAATCGGGACTGGTTTGCTCATTGGCATAACCCGGCACTACCCGGTAGCCTAAAACAATCTGCTCATAATTACCAACCAGGTCGGCACGCGCTATGGTGCTTTGTGGCACGTTGGCATAACGTTCTGGTGATACTACAGGCCAGCCCTCAGCAGTCCAGAATATTTTGCGCACATGCAGATCCATGTAATAACTGTTAACGCCAGGTCTTCCCTGATGCGCCATATAATATTGGCCGTTGCCATCGTCAAAAACACCGCAATGTGCGGTACCTTGCCAGCCACCATGACCGGTAAACTGATAAGGGGCCAGTATCATCGGGCCATGATCGGCATTGGTATTGGCATCAGCGCCGTTATAATCATAAAAAGGCCCCTGCGGGCTATCGGCACGACATACCCTTACGTTATATTTTGTTTGCAGCCAATCGTACGATATAAACAGGAAATACTTGTTCAATGTTGGGTTGTAAATGATCTCGGCACCCTCGATATTACCGTTGTATGCTCCGTTCGTAAAACCACGGTTGGCTATGCGCTTACCCTTATCACCCTGTACCGCCGCCAGACCGGTTGCCGGGTCGAGTTTAAGAATATAGATACCATCCCAGGCCGAACCATAATACATCCAATGTTCACCTGCAGGGGTAACTACCACAGTAGGGTCGATAGCATTGGTTTGGGTGGTATTGTCGTTTTTGGATGATTCAACCACACCGCGTTCCGTCCAGGGGCCCTCGGGCGATGAGGCGGTAGCCAGCCCGATAACACTTAACCGCGCAGTTGCTGATGACAGGGAATAATATAAACGGTACTCATTACCCACTTTCATGATATAAGGGGCCCATAGGGCCTGATAAGGTGTTCCGCCTGACTGGGTAATGTAATTGCCGCCCTGCGAAGGTACCCCGTTGAACACCCAGCCTACAAATGTCCATTGTACCAGATCTTTTGATTTACGTATCTGTATACCGGCAGGAACGGTAATGCCAAAACCCACGTCGGTACTGTAACAGTAATAATAGTCGCCAAATTTCTTTACAGATGGGTCGTGTACATTGTATGGGCCCCATTTCGGGTAATAAGTAAAGGGAGCCACGTCGGCATAGGTATCGTTAATACTGTTGATGTCAAATGGTGTGCTTACCTGCCTTGTGGTATCGGCAGGATTGTTATCCACAGCAGAATTGTTTTTTTTGCACGATGACAGTACTATGGCGAGTATGGCCGATAAGAATAAGTATTTGACCGGTTTCATAAACAAGTGTTGTTAATTATTGCCGCGCGGGTATTAAAGGCTGCACAGTTAAAACTGTACAGCCTTTTGATTGCGCCTTATTTGAAATTAATAGGTTGGATTTTGAGCAAAACCGGGATTGTTATCGATTTCAGATTGTGGGATAGGAAAATATTCGCGGCCCGGTTGATAGGTATTAAATTCGGGATCGCGGGTTTTTAGCAAAGCCAGTTTTACAGGATCCTGTAACCATCCCCAGCGGCGTATGTCGTCAAAACGATGGCCTTCCAAACAAAACTCAAGCAAACGCTCGTGCGCTAACTGATCGCGCATTTGTGCCTGCGTCATCCCGGGTTTGGTGGTAGCCAGATCAGGTAAGCTTGCTCTTAAGCGCACCATTTGGATGTAAGGGTAAGCCTGCGCTGTTTGCCCCAGTTCATTCAAACATTCGGCATACATCAACAATACATCAGCATAGCGCATCAACCGTTCATTAATACCCGATCGCCAGTCGAATTCATTTGGCCTGCTTGAGCCAATGTCGCCATTTTCATATTTGCGACAAAATACATCGTTAAGGTCGGCAGGGTTATTGGCATACACCTGCGCAAAATACTGACCGTATAACATTTCGCCGGGTTTGTTATAATAGATGGTTGCATCAAGGCGAGGGTCTGTACCGCCTGTAGTGGTTTTTTCGATCATGAATTCGTTAAGTGCCGATACGGTAGGCTGTACGTCGGTCCAGCCGAAGCTGCGTGGTGCAAAGGTGATGGCTCTGGCAGATGTACGCCCCCAGGTTGAAGTAGGTGCACCGCCCCAGCCGAGGTCGGTACCGCCGGCATCACGTGAGAATTGAACTTCGAATATCGACTCGGAATTATTTTCGTTCGATTCGGTGAAGTTATCACGATAGTTGGGTACCAGACTGTAAACCCCCAGATTGATAACAGCTTTAAACTGTACAGACGCTTCCTGAAAACGCTTATTAAATAGTAAGGTTTTGCCCAGGTAAGCCATAGCTGCGCCTTTGGTAGCTCGGCCCAACTGGCCATTGTCTGGGCCGGATACACCCACATATGTTACCGGCAATAATGGGATAGCTGCCGAAAAATCGTTTATTACCTGTTGCCAGCCATCGGCTTCGCTGGATTGCCGTACAAAAAAATCGCTTTGGCTGGTTGGCGAGTGCACAGGCAGGGCCACACGGCCAAAGAAGTTTACCAAATGGAAAAAATACAAGCCACGCAAAAAATACGCCTGCCCTAAGATACGGTTCTTAAGGTTGGCGTCCATCTCAATCGATGGTACATGATCCAGTACCTGGTTACAGCGGGAAATACCTTCGTAATAAGCTCCAAATGCCCAACCATAGCCCGATCCATCGGCGGTACCCAGGGCGAAACGGCCAATGTTATAAAGTGCGGTCCAGGGGCTGTTACTACGTACATCATCTCCTCTGATATCCAGCATGGCAGGGGTAAAACGCATATAACTGCCATCAATTATTAAACTGCCATAAGCAGCATTTAAACCGGCAATAGCATCAGAGCTGGTTTGCCAAAAGGTTGAGGCTGTTTGCTGGTTGGGATTTACCTGGTTAAGCTGCTTATTACAACCTACGGTACCAAAAGCCATTACTGCCACAAAAACTACATATTTTATATTGAATGTTTTCATTTTCTTAATGATTTTACTTGTCAAAAAAATTAAAGGCCAACTTGCAGACCCATCATGATGGTGCGCGGGTTAGGGAATGAACCATAATCAAAACCGCGGCTGAATAAACCATCGCTTATAAAATCGGGGTCGTAACCACGGTAGCCTGATAGGGTGAGGATGTTTTGCCCGGCCAGGTAAATACGCAGGTTGCTAAACACGTGTGATCGTTGTAAAACCTTTTTAGGGAATGTATAGCCTATCTGTGCGTTTTGCAATTTCAGATAGCTGCCGCTTTCAACAAAGCGGTTCGAAAAACGGTTGTTGCCATTAGGATCGCCAATAATAGGCCGCGGGATGTCAGTGTTGGTATTGGTAGGTGTCCAGTAGTTTAGTTCATCAACCGAATGATTGCTGTATTGCCCACCGGTAAGCGCCTCGTAAACGCCATTGTCGATATAACTGCCCGCGTTACCTTGTATGAAGAACGAAGCATCGAAGTTTTTAAACGACGCGTTAAAATTGAGCCCGTAATAGATTTTTGGTATGGCCGAGCCGAGGTACACCCTGTCGGCATCGGTAATTACGCCATCGCCATTAATGTCTTTAAACTTCTGGTCGCCAGGTGCAGCGCCGGTTTGTGTTGCATGTTTAGCAATATCGGCCGCGTTTTGGAATATGCCGTCGGTAATAAAGCCAAATAACTGGCCAACCTCGCCACCTACTTCGGTTTTACTACCCGCGCCGTAAATTGGGTTATTTGTACCGCCCAATTGCAACACCTTATTTTTTAGCGTATTAGCATTAGCGGTTATATCATACTGAAAATTACCCTCACGATGTTTGTAAGTTAACGATACTTCGACACCTGTATTTTTTACAGATGCTGCATTGGTGGTTAAGGTTGCCGGTACAGCGCCAACTGATAAGGGGATAGGTATATCGGTAATAATATCAGAAGATACTTTGTTGAAGTATTCGGCGGTAAACAGCAGCCTGTCTCTCAGCAGGCCCATGTCAACTGCCACGTTGCCGGTTTTAGTGGTTTCCCATTTTAACGAAGGGTCTGCCACAGCTACAGCTGTCGCGCCTGGCGCCAGGGTATTGCCGTACAGATAGCTGGCATTGCTGTTAATATACGATTCGTATTTATAATTGGCGAAGTTTTGGTTACCTAATACGCCATAGCCGCCGCGTACCTTTAAGCTGCTGATAACTTGTGGCAGATGGATGAATGTTTCTTTGTCAACATTCCACGCACCGGCTACCGAAGCGAAATCGCCATAGCGGTGTTGCGGGCTAAACCTCGACGAGCCGTCGCGGCGATAGCTCACAGTTAACAAATAACGGCTATCGTAATTGTAATTTAATCTGCCAAGATACGATGATAGCGTGCTGGCATCAAGATAACTGGTGATACCTTTGGCGGTAGGATTGGAAATTGCACCAAAAGTGTAAAATTGCAAGTCGTTGGCGTCAGTGGCAGTGCCGGTGATCGATTCTGAATGATCTTCCTGATAGGTAGTGCCCGCAAGCAAATCGAGTTTGCTTTCACCAAACTCCAGGTTATAGGTCAGGGTGTTTTCAACCAATGCCGTGTGTGCATCGCCACGATTATCACTTAAGTAATATTGCGTATTGAGATAATAAAAACCGAGGTCGAACTTAGGCTCATAGTGCCAGTTTTTATAATCAGTTCTGTCAAAGCTCAGGTTTACTTTGTATTTTAAATTTTTTACGATTTCGAGTTCGCCCCAAACGTTGCCAAACATACGGTTGCGGTTGCTGTAATCCTGCACCAGGTTATTCATGCCGATTACGTTCAATGCTATGGCGCGTTGGGTCACGTTATCGCTGCCGCCGTAGCCGCCTAAACGGTTAGGGTCATATACCGGAATGGTAGGTATGGCTGTAAGCATACTGGTAACACCGCCGCCAAACACCGCGTGCGAGCTGGTGATCGCCAGATTGTCTTTATGCGATTGCGTATAGGCGGTTTTACCCCCAAAGCTAAATCTCCCTTTTTTACCCTGAAACGTACCATTATAAGTATAACGGTTATAACTCGCGGGCCCCGAAAGAGTGCTTGTTTGGTCAAAATAGCCTAAGCCCACGTTGTAAGTAACGGTTTCGCTACCGCCCGAAAAGTTAAGGTTATGATCTTGTATTTTACCGGTTCTGAACATCTCTTTCTGCCAATCGGTATTTACATTACTGATGTATTGCGGGCTGGCTGGATTGTTACCCGGCGCTATGCTTAAACCGGCATTCAGCTCGGCGGCTGAAGTTATTTTTTGATAACCAATTCTATCGGTAACATCAATGCGCTTAGGCATGTTCTGAAAACCGTAATAGCTGTTCGCGTTTATTTTTAACGGCCCCGCTGTACCTTTTTTTGTTGTGATAATTACCACACCCGTAGCTGCCCGCGAACCGTAGATAGCCGCCGCCGAAGCATCTTTTAATACTTGAATGGTCTCTATATCGTCGGTCGAGAAATCAAACGGAGCGTCAACCGGTACGCCATCAATCACAAATAATGGACTATTGTTGCCAAAAGTGGCTATACCACGTATTTTGATTTGCACATACCCACCAGGTTCGCCCGAACCTTGTACCGATACGCCTGCAACCTGGCCTTGCAGCATTTTGGCTACATCATATGTAGCTGTTTTTTTTGCATTTTCAATATTAACGACAGCTACAGACCCGGTGAGGTCCTTCTTTTTAACGCTACCATACCCTACTACCACAACATCAGCAAGGCTTCTTACTTCAGGTGTCAGTTTGACATTAATTGGATTTTTGCCGTCGAAAACTATTTCCTGGGTTTGGTAACCTACGAAACTGAAAACCAATATGGCATTCTCATCCGCTGACTCGAGCGAATAGTTTCCATTAATATCTGTTTGAGTTCCTTGTGTAGTACCTTTTATTTTAACGGTTACACCAGGCAGTGGTTGCCCGTCATCGTCTCTGACAGTACCACTGATTTTAGCCACCTTTACTTCGCGAACATCATTTGCTTTCCTTAATACAATGGTTTGCTCAAATATCTTATAATCAATAGATTGATTTTTAAGACATTGATTTAGTGCCTCTTCGACGCTCACATTATTGACATCGATGTTGATCTTTTCACTCTTAGGCAAATCCAGGTTATCATATAAAAAATGATAACCACTTTGTTTTTCGATCTCAACTAATACTTTTTTGATTGAGGTGTTTTTTTCGCGTAGTGTAATATGCTGGCTGAAAGTTTTAGCACTTACATGAAGGAGAGTTGCAATAATGAGAACAACGGTTAGTTTCATGGTCAGCAAATATTTGTAGAAGCTGGGGTGCGCACGTAGCATACCGCCTTTGAAATTTAAATTCATACTTTTGTAAAGTTTGGGTTAAACGTTAGCGTGTTATTCCGATATGTTTTATTGGGTAACCCAGATATTGACCGGGACGGTGCTGTAACACTTCCCGGTTTTTCTTTTTATATTCTTTTTTCTGCTATGAACCGTACAGGCCGTTACAGATTGAAAATAAAGCAGGTTACCTTAGCAAAAATCTGCTTAATGGGGTTTTTGTAGGTCTTTTCTCATGTGCTGGTTAGTTTTAAGATAAATAATCGGTTAATTAAAACAATATGTTTAAATATTGATGCTGTTATACGGCGCTTAATGGTCCCATCCTTAAGTGCCCGTTAATTTTAATAGGTTATAAAAATATTCCTGCCGTCAATTCGGGCATTTAAGCCGGTATATTTAAGCATGTTTAAAAGCTCGGAAGCTTTAACATTTCGCGATATTCGGCCTGTATATTGCTTTACCGGAATTTTGCCCTGATAAATCACATCAACATCATACCAACGCGATGCCTGGCGCATGATCGACCTGATATTTGCATCATTAAATAAAAACAAACCATTCTTCCAGGCTACCTCTTCATCTACGTCGATATTACTGGTTACCGTAAGTTCGTTGTTCTCATTTAAGATGGCTTGTTCACCCGGTTTTATTATTTTGCTCGCGTTTCCGCCCGTAATCTTTACCGAGCCTTCAAGCAATGTAGTTTTCATTACATCCTCATCGTTATAGGCCATGATGTTAAAATGAGTACCTAGAACTTCAACTTCGGCACGGTTGGTTTTAACAATGAAAGGTTTTAACGGATTTTTAGCTACTTCGAAATAAACTTCACCGGTTATTTCAACACGTCTGTTCTTACCATTGAAGGCAGTTGGATATTTTACCGACGACGCCGCGTTGAGCCATACCTTAGTGCCGTCAGGTAATACTATCTGATATTGGCCGCCACGAGGGGTAGCCACAGTATTAATTTCGTTTACATCAACAGCCGCTACAGTTTGATCGGTGTTATACACCAATTGGCCGTTTTGGGTTTTATTAATCAGGCTGTTGCCTTGTTTAGCAATAACACCATTATGCGCGCTATCCAAAACAATCGAAGTGCCGTTGGCAAGGGTTAAAATAGCTTTGTTACCGCCAGGTAGGGCATCGTGCAATTTTACTGTGGCTACGGGCCGTATAACTTTTGAATGTTTGAAAAACACAAAACCGATGGTTGCGGCCAAAAGAAAAACGGCTGCAATGGCAACATACTTGCGCCAGCTAACCTGTTTTTTTACGGGCACAAGCTTGATGATATCGTTTTGGGGTGTGGTATGTAAAATGTTTTTTAGTATTTGATCGCTTTTTTCGGCGTTAAAAACCATATCGTCTGCCTGCTGGCTATCCCATGCTTGTTGTAATAAGCCAGTAAGTTGCTCATCATTATCGCCAGCCAGCATATTCAGCAATGTAAACAACTCCTCTACTTCTCGCGCTGTAGCACTTTTTTCGAAATACTTTTTAAACAAATAAGATATGCGTGTATCAGGTACGCTCATTATTGTATTATTAAAAACTGAATAGTAGGTTTAATGGATCGCTTGACAGCGATTTGTAAGTAAGACACGACGCAACTAAAAAAAGGGGTATTGATTTTTAAAAAATCAATAAAAAAATAAAAATATTGGTAAAAGAATCACCTGATCGGTATGCGCTTGTATATAATTGGTGATGGATGCAACGGCTATCTGCAAGTATTTTTTTACCGTTTCCTGCGAAATTCCTAACTTTTTAGCTATTTCTGCATATTTATAGCGCTCGTGCCGGCTCATCAGATACACTTTTTGCTGCTGGGGCGGTAGGTTTCCAATGGCTTCGTCTAACAGGCTGTAGTATCTATCGCGTACGTCATCATATACAATTTGTAAGTTATTTATGGTGTTATCATCCCATTCAACTTTACGCGTTTTTTCTTTTATTATTTTTCGCAAGCAGTTTAACGCGTGATTTTTTGCGATAACAAAAAGGTAGGCCTTAAAACTCTTTATCTCTGCTAACGTTTCGCGGGTCATCCATACTTTCAAAAAAACGTCCTGCACTACCTCTTCAGCAAGCTCAACCGATCCGGAAATACGCAATATATAGGAACCTAACAACTGGTTGTATTGAACAAATAGCTTGCTAAACGCATTTTCATCGCCCGCCGCAACTCGCAGCATCAATTCGCGTTCCTGAAAATTATCCGAAGCGGGCATTTAATTTAATAATTGGTGCGCTGAAAATAACGAAAACTAAGTAATTACCAATAATTATAAACAGGGTCCATCCTTCGATTAGATAACCGGGAGACATGGGATATATCACAAGTGCCGGCGGAACTGATGAGATGAACTACTATTTTAAAGTTGAATGATGTAATAAAGATATCGGGGCTATACATTGTGAGCGGCCGGACGAAGTGCGAAACATGCCTGGATCAGAGCGCATCGGTCGCATTTCTTTTTAAGGATTGTTAAAAGCCTCTAAATCCTCAAAAAAGTTCGACATTTGGCGCGTTCCGTCTATCTGAATCCTCATAGTAAACTAATAGTCAGTTTATTATGAGGATTTTCGATTTTAGGACGGTGCAATTTTACCTAAATTGCCGTCTGGGTATAGACGTTAAATTATTTGTCCGCAAAAAGCTCTTCGGTCAATCCAAAAGACAAGGTCATACCCGCGCCGCCTAAAGCGTTAATAATGGTTACACCAGGTTCCGGACTAACAATCAGATCAGTTTCGCCGTTGGTCATTTTAGGATATACGCCATTCCAGCTTTGAACCATGTCCCACCGTTTAAAACTGGCAAAGGTTTTAAGATAATTTGTTATCATTTGGTTGATAGAGACTTTATCAAACGGATCATGAACAAGGCCGTACTCGTGCGAATCGCCAATAGTGAGCTCGCCGGTGCCATTTTGCGATACCATCACGTGGATACCCCAGTCAAGATAACTGCTGTATTGCTGCTTGTAACGTTCTTTTAATTTGTTGAGCGATGGTGCGGCCTGGAAGCCTGCATAATGGATCATGGATAAACCGCCGCAAAGCGATGGGCCTATGCGCCAGTTATCGGGTTGCGCGGTAAGCCGCATCATTTGCAGTTTACATTTGGTAATAGGGCTGGCTACAAAAATTTCGGGGTAAAGGGTTTCAAAGTCCGCCCCGCTGCAAACATAAATTTCGTCGGCACTAAATTGCCTTTTGCCGGAGCTCACTGTGGGATATTGTATCTGTGTTATTGCTGTGTTCCAAAAAAACTGCACATGATATTTTTCCCGCAGGTATACAGCCACCTGCGCGACTGCTTCACGCGATTCGATGATCATCTCGTCGGCGCTCCAAAGCGCCCCTTTTAAACCATCCGGGTTAACCGCGTTTGATTTTTGGATTGCCTGTTTGGGTGTTAGCAAGGCACATGGGCGTTTGTGCCGGTTAAGTTCGTCGTACTCGGCCATTACCTGTAACTCGTCATCCTGGTAAGCCAGGTGTAACGAACCCACCTCGTCGTGCCAGATGCCTGCCTCTGTACATATTTCTTTCCATATTGAGTGAGAAAGCATCGCCCGGTCGTACATTTTTCCATCAGGTTGGCCTATGGGCCAGATCATGCCAAAATTGCGGATAGATGCGCCAACCGCGCGTTCGTTGCGCTCAAATACGGTTACGCTATATCCACGTACAGCCAATGCCCTTGCTGTTGCCAGGCCAACAATACCCGCGCCAATTACAATGGCCGATCTTTTCATATAACTTGAATATTGATTATTTCTGTTTCAGCGCCTGTTGGCCGATTGTTTTTATTGCCCGCTGCTTGCATAAAGTACAGCAGCGATAATAGCGCGCATATGCCGCCAATAGCGCCTACAATTAAAACCCCATCTTTAAAAAATACAGCCCAGCTAACTGTGGGGCGCCCAAACTCTTTCACGAGCAAGATACTTACGCTGGCCAGGTAACCGAGTGAGTCCGAAACATACATCAGGAAACCCACATTGCTGCGGTAATGGAACGAAGCGATCATCCGCTCAAAAAAAATAGCGTTGTAAGGTACATACCCTAAGTAAAGCCCCAGCCCGGCCATCGTCATCCAAACCATCGGGCTTATTAACCCCGTGTTAAACATCAGTGTGCCTGCACCTATCAGTACACAGCCGGCTATGATCATTAAATGGATCACGCTGAAGGCTTTAAGGTTTTGCCTGATCAGGATAAGCAGGCTCATCGCCACCAACACAATCACCGATATAATGGTATCTATTTTGGTGTAAATGTTATTGTCTTTTACGCCAAGGCTCGCCCATATTTCTACTTCAAAATTGTCGCGTACATCGCGCATAACAGTTAACAACACATAAATAACCAGGGTTAATATAATACCAGGTAAAAAACGCAACAAAAAGCTCTTGCGTTCCATGGCGTTCACAGGTAGCCTTTTGGTGCGCAGTTTGATATCTTCGGGTGTTGGTTTGGGCATTAGCTCAAGGCAAAAAACAAAAAATACGAGCGGGGTAACAAACAAAGCGCCGGCAGCAAACGGCATCCAGTACTCATTAATGTGCAGGTTGCTCATCAGCGTACGGCCAATGGTTTTTACAAAACCGGATGCGAATATCAGGCTGATGGATAAAACCGCAGCCATAAACTCTGTCGACTTTCGCCCTTCCAGGTAACTAAAAACCAGACCCCAGATCATGCCGAGCGGGAAGCCGTTTAACAACAGGCAAACAATATTATATGGCGCCGGGATGATAGCAAATAATAATAAGGCTAACCAGGCCATGCCAATTAAGGTAAAAATGCTTTTGGCACGTTGGTTTTCTTTTAGTTCGGATATAAACTTTATGCCGTAAAATTTGCTCAGTGTATAACCGATCACCTGAGCTATCACCAGCCACACCTTATAGTCCACATGAAAGTACTGCTGACCAGCGAACGTGCCGGCCGCAAATGCTTTGCGGAAAGCATACATGGAGGTGTAGGTACCAAACGCCGCAATAGCCGCCATAACCGATACTAAACCATACGGCCAGTTGGCAACTGCTAGGCGTAGCTTTTGAATGATCGGCATGAGGATTATTGGCTGATGATATCAACTACCTGCGCAATATCATCTATAATATAATCGGGGTGATAGGGCTCCAGTTCCTCCCGGGTAAATGAACCCGTAGTTACACCGATCACATATTTACAGCCCGCGTTCTGGCCTTCGTGTATATCCACCTCGGTATCGCCAACCTTCGCCACTTCCGATGGATCGCTTAATCCGGCTTCCGACATAAATTTTTGGATCATAAACGGGTATGGGCGTCCCATCTCTACTTCATCAGAGCCGGAGATAAAGTCGATCAGTCCTTTTTCCTGCCATTGCAACTTATCAATAATAGTTTGTGCGATGTCTCGCGAAAAACCGGTGTTGATACCGATCCTGATACCCCTGTCGTGCAAAACCTTAAAGGTATCTTCAACATTAGGCAACGCGGTAATATCATCGGCATTACGGTAATAGTCTATCATCCCGGTAACAAACGCCGAATGGATATTGGTAACTAAGTCATCGGTGATATTTTCCTTATTGGGCTCGTAGTGGTCCAACATCAGCCTTATAGCATGGTTTTTTTCGTAACCCATGTGCAGGTCTATCGTACGTGATGGTACTTCATAATTGTATTTTTTGAGCGACTCCTGGAAAGCTTTGGTTACTTTATGGTCATCGGTTACTGTTGTACCTGCCATATCAAACACTACTAATTTTATCGACATATATTGCTCTTGAAATGTTGAGCAATACTAAACTTTGTTTATTAATATCAAACTAAATTAATATTAACTTCCGGTTAATTGTACCGAATACAGATACGCTTTTTTTACTTCTTCTCTTCAAAAAAATACACCACAAGCATACTTGCTACGGTTTTACCTTTGTTTTTGGGCGTATGTGGGATACGGCCGTCAAATAACATGGAGTCGCCTGCATTTAAAACAATACTCTGATCTGTAAATTGGTATTCAACCTCGCCTGATAGGATATACTTATATTCAAAAGCATCGGTTTCAACCATCGGTCTTGAAGCATCGGGTTCAAGCTCGAGTATCACGATATCAATAGTGGAGTGATTAATAAATTGGGTAAATATTCGTTGATAATGGAAACCCGTAGCATGCTCTTTCTCAAAATGCTCGTACTCGCTTTTTCGTTTAACTAAAATCGGCCCGTTAGCGGCTTTACTCTGTATATCTTTAAAAAACTCGTTCAGGTCGATATCCAACGACTTAATAATGTCAAGCAATACGATTAATGATGGAACTGTGCGGCTGTTTTCTATCTGTGATATCAGGCCCTTACTTACGCTGGCGCGGGTAGCTAACTCCTGAACGGTGATATTCTTTTCGCGGCGCTTATCTTTTATCTTATTACTAATCTGGATCAGTATATCCTCTTCCATTATAGGCTATGATTTATTGGCGGTGAAAATAGGAATTAAGCAGTGTAGTGCAATACTAAACCTTGTTAATAAATGTTAAGGTGGCGATTCCGGAAGCGGGCGGTTAAGTGCCATGTTTAGTATTTGTCAAAAGTTAATCAGATTTGTTGAAAATATGTTGATCCGAAGCCCCGGTGCTTAACAATAGCATAATAATGGTGTGTTTTATTTGTAACAAACACAAAAGCGATGCCACATCCACCTTTTGATCCTGAAACTATAGTGAACGAAGTATTTGCGCTTTATGAGCAACATGGCGGTGATGATTATATCGGCGAACCGGTTTCGCAACTGGAGCACATGTCACAAGCCGCCTTACTCGCTCAAAGTGAAGGTTACGGAGACGAAATTATACTCGCGGCATTTTTTCATGATCTAGGCCATTTATGTGCTGCTGATGCGGAAACCAAAAGTATGGATGGTTTTGGAAATGTCGATCATGAACGTCTGGGAGCCGATTATCTTCGCGAAAAAGGTTTTTCTGAAACGATTGCCAGCCTTGTTGAAAGCCATGTAACCGCCAAACGTTACCTTACTTATAAGTATCCCGAATATTACCATCAATTATCGCCGGCAAGCAAGGCTACCCTGGCTTTTCAGGGCGGAATCATGTCGGCATCCGAAGCCGCCGGGTTTGAAGCTGATCCCAATAAAGATGTCATCATTAAGCTCCGGTATTGGGACGATGAAGCAAAACTAAGCAATGTGCCGGTTGGTAACATCGCTCATTTAAAATCGATGGCGTTGCGGCATTTAATAGCAAACAACGCCGC
>Ga0209026_1000405_pt1 | contig 38212 bp, 38 predicted proteins | sample AraplaCL_Col_mCL_FD_184262 | JGI IMG/M metagenome (GOLD analysis project Ga0209026, IMG submission 184262) | Arabidopsis root microbial communities from the University of North Carolina, USA - plate scrape CL_Col_mCL (SPAdes) (version 2) | ecosystem: Host-associated > Plants > Roots >... | reverse complement strand
GGAGCCCGGCAAGCGCGTAAGCGGGGGGTCGTTTTCTCTTGGTTACTTCTCTTTTGGACAAGCAAAAGAGAAGTAACTCGCCCTCCGCAGGAGGGTGAAAGCTCTGCACTTAATCAGCAAAACGAACCAGAGCCATCGCGACTGGAGTCGCTCCCACAAAAGAACAGACACCGGGGTTACTTTCTCTCGGGCAAGTAAGAGCAAGTGACTCGCCCATCGCATGAGAACGAACGCTCTTCGCTCCGAATGCAGAAAACAAGCAAAAGCATCGCCCGCTAGCGGGCTCCTGCAAAAAAGATCAGCCTTTGGCGACTGGACGCGTGGGATCACTGACCCAGCCGCTCCACGACGGTGCGTAGAGCCGTGAACCGTGCAACCCGGCATGTTCCATCGCCAGCAGGTTGTGGCACGCGGTCACGCCGGAACCGCACATGTGCACCACGTCCGACGGCGCGGTCGAACCCAGTACCGCAAGAAACTCTTCTCGCAATTGTGCGGGCGACTTGAAGCGGCCGTCGCTGCCAAGGTTGTCGGCAAACGGGCGGTTCAACGCGCCGGGCACATGGCCACCGACCCGGTCCAGCGGCTCGACGTCGCCGCGATAACGCGGTGCCGCCCGCGCATCCAGCAACTGCCCGGACGCACCGCCCAGCAGTGCCGCATGGTCGACCAGTACCTGGTTGGCATCGTAATGCAGCGACACGTGGCTGACAGCCCGTGCAACCGGCTCTCCCGACTCCGTCGGCAAGCGCGCGGCCAGCCATGCGGTATAACCCCCATCCAGCACGGCGGCCTGTCGCACGCCGACCAGCCGCAGCAGCCACCACAGCCGCGCCGCAGCCAGCGCGCCGCTGCCCGTGTCATAACTCACCACCTGCATCCCCGCATGCCAGCCCCAGCGCGACAGCAGCGCGTTGAACGCCGGCTCCAGCGGCAGCGGATGCCGCCCCAGACCCTCCGGCTGCCGCGACAGGTCGGACAAGTCATGATCGAGGCTGGCGAACACGGCACCCGGAATGTGGCTGTCCAGATAATCGCGATGGCCCTTGTCCGGATCGGCCAGATCGAAACGGCAATCGACGACGAGCACATCCTGCGACGGCAAGGCGGCAAGTTCGGCCGCATCGATCAAGGTGGTTTTCAGCGTCATGTCCGTCCCATCCTCTGCAACAGGTTGAATAGCATGGCGGCGGTGGCGCCCCAGATGCGATGACCGCCATGGACGAACTCCACCATCGGCCGCTGATGGCCGCGGAACTCCATCGTATAGCGGCGCAGGTTGGCCGGCTCCAGCAGGAATGCCAGCGGCACTTCGAATACTTCGGCCACCTCGTCCGGTGCCGGATACAGCTGCGCCTCGGCAGCGATCTTCGCCACCACCGGCGTAATACAGAAACCGCTGATGGTCTCGAAGCAGTCCAGATAGCCCAGCGGCGTCACCAGTGCTCGATCGAGGCCGATCTCCTCCTCGCTCTCGCGCAGGGCGGTGGTCAGCGCGTCGCCGTCGGCCGGCTCGCTGCGGCCACCGGGAAAGGCCACTTGGCCGGCATGCGACTGCAGATGATCGGTGCGTACGGTGAGCACCAGCCGAGGTTGCACGCCCTCGCGCAGGCCCACCAGCACGGCTGCCGGCTGGCGCTGCGTGTTGCCCAGCAGCTCGGCCATGTCCGTGTGGTTCCAGCCCGGCCCCGTCGGTGGCGCCGACAGCGGCAGCAGCGCGTTGATCAGCGCCTCCATCACGGCCTTTCGCGACCCGGCAGGATCACCTGCATGACGTACAGCCGCTCCGCATCGCTCATCGCACGCCAGCGGCCGATCTCTTCACCGGTGCGCTGACAGCCCACGCAATAGCCGCGCTCGTCCAGCCGGCAGATGCCGGTACAAGGGCTCAACGGGAGCGTTTCGGCGGGGTTCGGAGCGTTCGACATGCTTCGTCATGTTACCACCGGCATGAATCAGGGCTTGTCGGTAGCCGATTTGATGTCGAGCAGTTCGATCTCGAACACCAATGCCTCGTTCGGACCAATCCGCGGCAACATGCCGTCTCCGCCATAAGCCAGCTGTGGCGGAATCACTACCTTCCAGCGGTCGCCGATGTGCATGCGCGGAATCACGTCCCGCCAGCCGGGAATGACACCGTTCACCGGAAAACTCACCGGCGCCCCGTGTGCCCAGGTGCTGTCGAATTCGGTGCCGTCGATCAGCATGCCGCGGTAGTTCACGGTAACCACGCTGTTCACCGCCGGACTGACCGTACCGGAACCTTGGCTCAGCACGGCGTACTGGATGCCCGATGGCAACTGCACCACACCGGGCCGCTGCCGGTTGCGCTCCATGTAAGCGGCACTCTTGCGCGCATTGGCGGCGGCGATGCGCTTGAACTCGGCCAGCGCATCGGCGTGCATCTGCTGATCGAGGCGCTGCAGCTGCAGGTGCATGTCCTGCATGGACACGCTCGGATGGCGCTTGGCGTAAGCATCCTGGATCGCACGTAACAGCACGGGAATATCCACATCCGGCTTGCCGTCCGCGAACTGGCTGCCGATCTGGTAGCCGATGGCATACGACAACTTCGCCTTGTCGGGCTTCGCCTGGACGGCCGGAGCGGCTGGCACCGCCGGCGCGGTTGTCGCCGACGGCTGACTCTGCGCATGCGCCGCGCCACCCAGCAACAGCAGCACGCCGAACAATCCGCCACGCAGATGTGCCATGCCTTTCTCCACAGGGCCTTCCCTATCGTATCGCGACAGTCGATTCTGACGGATCATCCTAAGCGGTTCGCCGGATTCGTGCAGCGCTGGCGCTTGTGGCTTGAGAAACCCCGCAGCGACAAAGGTTCCCGCTGCTACCATCGCGCCTTTGCATCCATCGGGAGTCCTTCATGGCCTATCGCAACCTGGAAATCGGCAACCGCGGCGCGGTGCGCACGATCACCGTCAACCGCCCCGACAAGCTCAACGCGCTGAACCGCGACACACTCAACGAGTTGACCATCGCGTTTGCACAAGCCGCGCAGGACGATGCCGTGCGCGCAGTGGTACTGACCGGTGCCGGCGAAAAAGCCTTCGTCGCCGGTGCCGATATCGCCGAGATGAATGGCTATACACCAGTGGAGGCGCAAGGTTTTTCGCGCACCGGCCAGCGCCTGATGAGTTCGATCGAGCGGCTAGGCAAGCCGGTGATCGCGCGCATCCAGGGCTTCGCACTCGGCGGCGGCATGGAGCTGGCGATGGCCTGCCATCTGCGCGTGGCCAGCGAGAAAGCCAAGTTCGGCCAGCCGGAAATCAACCTCGGCCTGATCCCCGGCTTCGGCGGCACCCAGCGCCTGTTGCGTCTGGCCGGTCGCGGCGCTGCGCTGGAGTTGTGCCTCACCGGCGCGCCGATCAACGCGCAACGCGCGTACGAACTGGGCATCGTCTCCCGTGTGGTCGCACCCGAGGCGCTGGATGAAGCAGTGAACGCGCTGGCCGACCAGCTCGCCGCCGCCGCGCCGCTGGCTGCCGCCGGCATTCTCGACGCCGTACTGCAAGGCGGCGAAACCGCGATCGATCAGGGCCTGGAATTCGAGACGCAAGGCTTCGCGCTGGCGTTCTCCACCGAAGACATGCGTGAGGGCACCACGGCGTTTCTGGAAAAGCGCAAGCCGAAGTTCACCGGGCGTTGATCGCTGCGTCTCGCAGCGATCAAAAATCAGACATGAAGCTTTGGATCTTTGCTTGTCCAGCAATCAGTGCTCACCGCGATACTTCTTTTCGCCCGCCGTCACGCGCAGGTCCAGCCGATTTTCCGGCGGTGCCAGCGGACAGGTGGCAAACGGGGTGAACGCGCACGGCGGGTTGTACGCCTTGTTGAAATCCAGCACGACCTTGCCGTCCTTCGGCGGATCGATATACAGGAAGCGCGCGGCGCCGTAGGTTTCCTTGCCGCTGGTGCGATCGGCAAACACGATGAAGTACTGCTTGTCGCCCGGCACCTCGATCACCGGCAGGATTTCGAACTGCTTGCCTTCGCGACTGAACTCCAGCTTGCCCGGCACCGGGTATTTGTCGATGGTGCCGATGACCGTACCCATTTCCAGCGTCTCGCCCGGCGCCGCAGGGACCCAGGTCGCCTCGATCCGCCATGACGGATCGATCGGGAACGAATCGATGCCGAGGAAATGCTTGCGGCTTGGCGCGTCGCTGTTCTTGACGCGCAACCCTTTGCGGCCGTCGCGTTCGATCAGGTAGAAGCTCGCGGTGCCGAAGCTCACCGTGGTCGGCGTGGCGTCACCGGCTTTCACGTCATCGATCAGCGTGGCCTCGTGCACCGGCTTGCCGTCGATCAACGCGCCACTGTCGTGGTCCAGCACGAGATGCACTTCGCCGTTGCTGGCCAGGTTCGCCACACCAAGGTGCGCGGGACCCACAGTCAGCACAATGTCATTGTCCGCCGCGCTGCCGATGCGGTTGGGACCATCCTTCAGCCATTCCAGACCGGCCAGGCTCAGCCATCCGCCCGGTGCGGTCAGTCGCTCGAGCCGACCGGCGCGCCATTGCTCGATGCTTTGCTTGTAACTGTCGGTATCGGTGGCATGCACGGTGGCGACTCCCAGAATGGCGGCGGCAACAAAGAGGCTGGTACGGATCATCGGTCTCTCCAGCGGAACAACTATCGAATCGCGCGCGTCAACGGCCGCGCATGAACAACTTGTCGAGCTCGCCCAGACTGAGTTGGACCCAGGTCGGACGGCCATGATTGCACTGTCCCGAGCGCTCGGTCGCTTCCATCTCGCGCAGCAGCGCGTTCATTTCGGGGATCGTCAGCCGCCGCCCCGCACGCACCGAGCCATGGCAGGCCATGGTGGACAGCAACTCGTTCTCCAGCTCCTGCAGACGGCGCGAACTGCCGTGCTGGGCCAGTTCGGACAGCACGTCGCGGCTGAGCTGACCGACGTCCGCGCCCTCCAGGAGCGCGGGAATACGCCGCACCACGATCGTCGCCGGACCGCTGCGCGACAACTCCAGACCCCACTCGGCCAGCGCCTCGGCATGCTCTTCCGCCGCTGCGGCTTCCTTCGCGCTGACTGCAATGCCGAGCGGAACCAGCAGCATCTGCGAACGCAGATTGCTGGCGACACGACCGGACTTCAGTTTCTCGTAGGTGATGCGTTCGTGTGCCGCGTGCATGTCCACCAGCACCATGCCATGCGCATTCTCGGCCAGCACGAAGATGTTCTTCAGCTGGGCTATCGCGAAACCCAGCGGCGGCGCCTCACCCTCTTCCGCCGCCGGCATCGGCGCGGAGGACAGACTCGATGCGGGCACCGATTCACCGAGCAAGGCGGCGTAACCGGCTAGCGGCTCATCGCGCACACCCAGATTCAAACGGTTCTGGCTGAACTGTCCAGGCCACGCGGTGGCGTTGGAATACATGGGTGCGGCATGTGGTCCGACGACCATCGGCACCGATTCCGCCGCCGGCAGCGTATTTGCTCCTGCCCGTGTCTGCGCCAACGCCTCGTGCAGGGTGCGGAACAGGAAGTCGTGCACCAGCCGTTGCTCGCGGAACCGCACTTCATGCTTGGCCGGATGCACATTGACGTCCACCCCGGCCGGATCGAGTTCCAGATACAACACGAACGCCGCATGACGACCGTGAAACAGCACGTCCGCGTATGCCTGGCGCACCGCATGGGCGACGATACGGTCGCGTACCAGCCGGCCATTGACGTAGAAATATTGCGAATCAGCCTGCGCGCGCGACGCGGTGGGCAGGCCGACCCAGCCAGACAGATGCAACCCGGCCATGGCGTGATCGATGCGCAAGCTCTGTGCCGGAAATTCCTCGCCAAGCACCTCGGCCACACGTTGCAACTCGGCCTGCTCGTTGCGCGCAGCCTTCCAGATGCGCACCGGTTTGCCGTTGTGGCTGAGCCGGAATTCCACCGAACTGCGCGCCAGTGCCAGCGATTTCAGCAAGTCGTCGATATGGGCGAATTCGGTGCGTTCGGCACGCATGAATTTCCGCCGCGCCGGCACGTTGTAGAACAGGTCGCGCACTTCGGCGCTGGTGCCTTGCGGATGCTGCGCGGGGCGCGCCGCCTGCAGCTTGCCGCCGTCGACTTCGATGCGGAACGCGGCGTCCTGATCGCGCGCTCGCGAGGTCAGCGCGAAACGCGATACCGACGATACCGAAGCCAGCGCCTCGCCGCGGAAACCCATGCTGGCGACATGTTCCAGATCGTCGAAGCTGCCGATCTTGCTAGTTGCGTGCGAAGCCACCGCCAGCGGAAGCTCGTCGACATGGATGCCGCCGCCGTCGTCACGTACGCGGATCAGGCGGGCGCCGCCTGCCTCGATGTCCACCTCGATGCGGGTGGCTCCGGCATCGAGACTGTTCTCGATCAGCTCCTTGACCACCGAGGAAGGTCGTTCGATAACCTCGCCGGCAGCGATCTGGTTGATGAGCTCGGGAGGAAGCAGGCGGATCACAGTCATCCGCGAACTTTAGCAGCGAACGACGGTGAAGCTGTCGATGACGCGATGCTGACCGGTTCGGATCAACCGGCCAGGTCAACCTGTCAGATCAGCCGGTGGGAATGGCCAGCATGGTGCCGGCATGCACCGTATCGGTATTCAGTTGATTGGCCGTTTTCAAAGCGCCCACGCTTATGCCGTATTGGCGGGCAATGCTGCGCAGGCTTTCGCCACGGCCGACCCGGTGCAGGTCACGTACGCCGGCATCCGCCGGAGGCGCCGGCGGGGGATTGCTGGCCAGCGTGACGCGGCGGGCGCTGGCCGGCTTTGTCGCAGGCTTCTTGTCGACATCTGCGGGCTTGCTCGACGCCAGCTCGACACTATTGCCATTGCGGCGCGCGGCTTGCGCCGCAAACCAGGTGCCCGGCGGCGGCGTCGATTCGAAATAATTCTTCACTCCGCTCATCACCGCTTCGGCGAGCTCTTTCTGATGGTCGGGGTCACGCAACTTGCGTTCTTCGGCCGGATTGCTGATGAAGGCGGTCTCGACCAGGATCGACGGCACATCCGGCGAACGCAGTACCACGAAGTTCGCCCGTTCGACATAGCCGCGATGGGTCGGCCCGAGCAAACCCAGCGCCTTGAGCACGTTGCCGGCGACCATGTCGCTGGCCTGCATCGCCCAGCCTTGCTGCAGATCCAGCAGCACCTTGGCCAGGCCGTCGTCCTTGTCGTCCAGCGTGATGCCACCAATCAGATCGGAGCGGTTCTCGCTGTCGGCGAGCCAGCGCGCAGCCGTGCTGGTCTTGCCGCGCGGCGACAGCACCCATACCGACGAGCCCTTGGCGTCGTCGCTGGTAAAGGCATCGGCGTGGATCGACACGAACAGATCCGCGTTGTTTTCGCGGGCGATGCGATAGCGCTGCGTCAGCGGAATGAAAAAGTCGCTGTCGCGCGTCAGCACGGCTTTCATGCCCGGCTGACGATTGATTTCCGCCGCGAGATTGCGCGCCACCGCCAGCGTGACATTCTTCTCCAGCGTGCCGCCGGGTCCGTGCGAACCGGGATCCTTGCCGCCATGGCCGGCATCGATCGCCACCACCACCGCGCGCTGACCGTTGAGCATGGCAGCAGCCTGCTCGGTGGCGACGCGGCTGCTGCGGCTGGGATTGCCGCTGTACTTGGGAACTTCGATCGGCGCAGGAACCTCTGGCGCGGGGGCGGCCGGAGTGGTTTCGGCTACGCTGGTGCGATCGCTGTCATCGTCTTTGCCATTACCTTCCGTGCCATTGCCGTCTTTGCCGGGATAGAGATCCAGCACCAGCCGATAATCCGTGCCGCTGGTCGGCTTGAGCACAAAGCTTTTCAGGCGACTGCCCGGATCGATTCTGGCGGTCAATTGCAGGTGATCGCCGATGCGGGCATGACTCATGCCCCTCAGCAGGCCTCGTGCGACCGGATCGGAAAAATCGTGGTTTACGCCGCTGCCGGGCAGATCGACCACGATCTGGTCATCTTTCTGGCTGACCGTGTATTGCAGCGGGCCGGAAGCGTCGAGAACCACACGGGTGTAATCCGGGCCAGCCCAGACCCGCGCATCCTTCAAATCGGCCGCCCGGGCCGCGCACAGCGGCACAGCCGCCAAGATGACGACGGCAGCAAATCCACCCAATTTGTTCAGGTAACCCCTCATAAGCCGCATTGAAACGCAGTCAATCATCGAAAGCAAGCAGGTTTTTCCTTGAATATCCATAACCTGCAAACCATTCATCAGGCTGTATCAAGTTATCGGCCGCAAGTCGCGCATTCCGAACACATCCTTCCCGGAATGCCGGATCGCCAATTTCTCAAGAGAAATCAGTACTTAGCCGTGCTCAATCCAGCCGCGCGAGCAGTTCTTCGCCACGCGGGGTGAAAGCGCGCAGCAACGCGTGGCGGCCTTGCTCGGCATAGCCCAGGCGCAGCTCAAGATCCGCTGCCGGCAAGGCGCCGGCGCCACGCTCGGGCCACTCCACCAGCACCAACGCGGCCGGATCGGCCAGCGCGTCCAGGCCCAGCCATTCGAGCTCGCCGGGATCGGCGATGCGGTACAGATCCAGATGCCAGGCTGGCCGACCCCGCGCCATGTAGCCCTCGACCAGACTGTAGGTCGGGCTCTTGACCCGTTCGCCCACACCCAGCGCGGTCAGCAAAGCGCGCGCGAAACTGGTCTTGCCGGCGCCAAGCGAACCATGCAGGTAGAGCACCAACCCATCGTCCAGTACGTCCGCCACCTGCGCACCCAGTGCAGCAGTAGCCGCCTCATCGGGCAACGACCATTCCCGCCCGGGTTCGATATGCCCGGTCATGCGTCACGCTCGCAGCTCGACAGACCATTGCCGAGTTCACGCAATGGCGCCAGAAGGTCACTGGCCAGCAGTCCGCGTTCGCCCTGTTGCGCGGCACGATCACCGGCACGCGCATGCAGGCCCACGCCGAGGCAGGCGGCCCGCCATGCGCCGCACCCCTGCGCCAGCAGCGCGGCGACAATACCGGTGAGCAGATCCCCCATGCCACCGGAAGCCATGCCCGGATTGCCCCACGGACAGACGTCCAGACGTCCATCCGGATCGGCGATAAGCGTGCCGGAACCTTTCAGCACGACGACGGCGGCGTACCGTTTGGCGAGCTCGCGCGCAGCGGCAAAACGATCATGCTCGATCTCCCGGGTGGCAACGCCAAGCAACCGTGCTGCCTCGCCAGGGTGAGGCGTCATGACGGTCGATACAGTGAACCGACGCTGCTCACGCGCCAGCAGATTCAGGCCGTCCGCGTCCAGTACCAGCGGCTTGTTCGCATCCAGCGCGGTCAGCCACAACGCATGGCCCCAGGCGGCCTGTCCCAGGCCTGGCCCCAGTGCCAGTACGCCAGCGCGCTCGAGCAGCGGTGCCAGTGCCTGTGGACCATCGACACCATGTGCCATCAATTCCGGCCGCGCGGCATTCAGCGCGAAGACGTGCTCGGCGCGTGTCGCCACGCTGACCAGGCCGGCACCGGCGCGCAACGCCGACTCACCAGCCAGGTGCACCGCACCGGCCATGCCGTGCTCGCCGCCGATCACCAGTACGTGGCCGTTGTCGCCTTTGTTGGCGTAACGCAGGCGCGGCGGCAGCGCGTCGGCGATAAGCAGCTGGGCATCGGGTGACGTCGCCGCATACACGCTATCGGGTACGCCCAGGGTGGCCAGCTCGAGCACGCCGATCTGATCGGCGGCACGGCCGGTGTGCAGCCCGCGTTTGCCGGCGATGAAGGTGACCGTGACACAGGCGCGTATCGCCACGCCGGGGCAAGCGCCAGTGTCGGTGTTCAAGCCGCTGGGCACATCCAGCGCCAACACTGGCCGCCCACTGTGATTGATCTGCTCGATCAGTTGCGCCACCGCCGGCTCGGGCGCGCGGTTGAGGCCGATGCCGTACAGCGCGTCCACATGAAGTTCGGCCGCAGGGAGCACGCCATCGATGTCCCACAACTGCACCTTGCCACCGTCTGCCTCCCATGCCGCACGCGCCAGCGCTGCGTCACCATGTGCCGTCGCACTCAGCGCCACCAGCTCGACCTGCAGCCCTGCCTCACGCGCCAGCACGCCCAGCAGAAAGCCGTCCCCGCCATTGTTGCCAGGGCCGCAATGAATGCAGATATGTTGCAGCTGCGGCCAGTGCCGGCGCAGGCTGTTCAGCGCGGCGCTGGCCGCGCGGCGCATCAGTTCGTGACCGGAAATTCCCAAGGCTGCGAGCGCAGCACGCTCCATGACCCGCAGCTGTTCGACGGTATGGAGATCACGGCTGTACGGGTGGACCGGCATGCGTGAATTATAGGCATGCGCCGCCTCTACAATAGACAGATGTCCAGCACCGGCGTCCGCAGCACACCCGATTACGCAGCCCTCGCCCGCGACATCAAACGTTGGGCGATCGAACTGGGCTTTGCCGAAGCCGGCATCAGCGGCACCGATCTGGGGGAAGACGAGCGGCATCTCGAACGCTGGCTCGAGGATGGCCATCATGGCGAGATGGAGTACATGGCCCGGTATGGCAGCAGGCGCGCGCGGCCGGCCGAACTCGAGCCCGGTACGCAGCGGGTCATCTCGGTACGCATGGATTACATCCCGCCCGGTACCGCCAATGCCTGGGGCGTGCTGGAAGATGCCGAGGCCGGTTACGTGTCGCGCTATGCGCTGGGGCGCGACTATCACAAGCTGATGCGCAACCGTCTGCAGAAACTGGCCGAACGCATCCATGCGGTGATCGGCGACTTCGGCTATCGCGCTTACGTGGACTCCGCGCCCGTGCTGGAAAAAGCCTTGGCGCGCAATGCGGGGCTGGGCTGGATCGGCAAGCACACTGTGCTGATCAACCGCCGTGCCGGCTCGTATTTCTTTCTCGGCGAGCTGTACACCGATCTGCCGCTGCCGATCGACCCGCCGGCCAGCGCGCACTGCGGCAGCTGCAGTCGCTGCATCGAGATCTGCCCGACCCAGGCCATCCTCGGACCGTACCGGCTGGATGCAAAACGCTGCATCTCCTATCTCACGATCGAGCTCAAGGGCAGCATCCCGGAAGAGTTGCGCACGCCGATGGGCAACCGCATCTTCGGCTGCGACGACTGCCAGCTGGTGTGTCCATGGAACAAGTTCGCGCAGGAGACCGCCGAGCCGGATTTCGCCCCGCGGCACAGCCTCGACGGCGCGAAGCTGGTCGAACTGTTTGCATGGAGCGAGGCGGAATTCCTCAAGCGCACCGAAGGCATGGCCATCCGCCGCACCGGCTACGAAGGCTGGCTGCGCAATATCGCGGTGGCGCTAGGCAATGCGCCGCCGTCAGCGGGCGTACGCGAAGCGTTGAATGCCCGCGCCGATCACCCTTCGGCGATCGTGCGTGAGCATGTGGCGTGGGCATTGGCGAAACAGCAACGCTGAATGCAGCAGCGGCTCAGGCAGCAGCCATCTGCTTGGGAATCGAGCGATTGGTATGGCTGATGCGGTTGCCTGCGCCAATGTAGACGCAGACCGGCTGATACTGCTCCAGCTCGGCTTCGTTCAACTGCACGAACGCGGCAATGATGATGATGTCGCCGGCCTGGGCGCTGCGCGCGGCACTGCCGTTGACCGAGATGATGCCGGAGCCTTCCTCGGCGCGCAGGGCATAGGTGACGAAGCGCTGGCCGCTGTTGACGTTCCAGGCATGGATCTGCTCGTACTCGCGGATACCCGAGGCATCCAGCAGCAGACCGTCGATCGCGATCGAGCCTTCGTAGTGCAGCTCCGCATGGGTCACGGTGGCGCGGTGGATCTTGGCCTTGAGCATATTCAGGTGCATGACGTTCTTTCCCGCAGGACTCTGCTAAGTCGGCAATTATCGAGCTGATGACGTTGCACCGCAACATCATCGGCTTCGACAGCGATATGCGGGCGCCTCAGTCGAACAGCAAGTTGTCGATCAGGCGGGTATCGCCGAGGCGCGCCGCAATCAGCGCGATCAAGCCCTCGCGCTGACCCTCGGCCGGCTCGGCCAGATCCTCGGCGCGCCGGATCACCGCGTAATCGGGCACAAATCCGGCACGGATCAAGCGTGCGGCAGCGGTCTGCTCCAGCGCCTGCCAGGGATGCCCCTTGCCCATCAGCTCACGCATCTTCAGCAAGGTATCGTGGATCAACGGCGCCCGCGCACGCTCGGTGGCGGACAGATACTGGTTGCGCGAACTCAGCGCCAGGCCGTCGTCGGCACGCAAGGTGGGTGCAGCCATCACCATCACCGGCAACGACAGATCACGCACCATCCGCTCGATCACCTTCAGCTGCTGGAAATCCTTCTGGCCGAATACCGCCAGATCCGGCTGCACCAGATTGAACAGCTTGCACACCACGGTGGCCACGCCATCGAAATGTCCGGGCCGATGCGCGCCTTCCAGCATGTCGGTGATCTGCGGCACGCGCAGGCTGACGCTGTGCTCGGCGCCGAACGGATAGATCGTCGCCACATCCGGTGCGAACAGCAGATCGCACTCCTGCTCGGTCAGCGCCGCCTGATCCTGCAGCAAGGTACGCGGATAGCGTTCGAAATCCTCATTCGGACCGAACTGGGTCGGGTTGACGAACACGCTGGCGACCACCCGGTCGGTACGCGCTCGCGCCAGCTTGATCAGCGACTGATGTCCGGCGTGCAGGTTGCCCATGGTCGGCACGAAGCCCACCGTCTGCCCCTTGGCGCGCCAGCCGCGAATCGCGGCACGCAAGGAGGGCGCGTCTTGTACGGTCTGCATGGGGCGTCGGCTCGCTGCTCAGTTGAAACAATGCTCGGGCGCCGGAAACGCACCGCTGCGCACGTCCGCGGCATACGCCGCAATGGCCGCCGCGACAGAGTCGCGTCCGGCCAGAAAATCCTTGCTGAACTTGGGTCGCTTGCCCGGCGTGATGCCGAGCATGTCATGGATCACCAGCACTTGTCCGTCGCAATGCGGACCGGCCCCGATGCCGATTACCGGTATCGTCAGCGCCGCAGTCACCCGCCGGCCCAGTTCGACAGGTACGCCCTCCAGCACCAGCAGATCCGCACCGGCCGCCTGCACGGCCAAGGCCTCCGTCAGCACCCGATCGGCAGCCACCTGTTCTCGGCCCTGGATGCGAAAACCGCCAAACTTGTGCACCGATTGCGGCGTCAGCCCCAGATGGGCGCAGACCGGAATCGCACGCGCGGTCAGCGCCGCGATCGCTTCGAGAATGTGCGGTGCGGCGCCTTCGATCTTCACCATCGCCGCACCGGCTTCGCCAACCAGGCGTGCGCCGGCTTCCAGCACATGCGCGAGATCGCGATCAGCCATGAACGGCAGATCCGCCACCAGCAAGGTGGCCGACAAGCCACGCGCCACGGCGGCGGTGTGATAGACCATGTGATCGAGCGTCACCGGCAGCGTGCTGCGGTGTCCCTGCACCACCATGCCGAGCGAGTCGCCGACCAGCGCGATGTCGATCCCGGCCGTCTCCAGCTGCCAGGCAAAGCTGGCGTCATAGGCGGTAAGCATCACGATGCGCTGTCCCTGCGTTTTCATCGCAAGCAGGCCCGGCACGGTGACCGGCTTGCGTTCGGGGGCATTCGCGTTCTGCACGTACACGGCAATTCCTGAGAGGATGGCGGGCGCCGATTATGGCTCAAGCAGCCTTGCACAACCGGCAAGGTCGAGTTGCGCCAGCCGTTCCGCCACGGTGCCGTGTCCGGACAGCGGCAACGTGGGCGCGACGTCATGCAGGGGCAGCAGCACGAACGCACGTTCGGCCATGCGCGGGTGCGGCAAGGTCAGCCGCGGATCGTCGAGCTGTACACCTTCGACGTAGAGCAGATCCAGATCCAGCGTACGCGGACCGTTGCGCTCGGCACGCACGCGACCGGCCTGCTGTTCGATCGCCAGCAGCGCATCCAGCAGGGCATGCGGCGACAACGACGTGTCGAGCTGCACCGCGGCGTTGACGAACGGCGGCTGCTCCAGCACACCCCATGGCGGCGTGCGATACAGGTGCGAGCGCCGCAACAGGCGCGTATCGGGCAGGTTGGCCAACGCGTCCATCGCGTCGAGCAACTGTTGCCGTGGGTTGCCGAGGTTGCTGCCCAGCGCGACGTAAGCCAGCGTCACACGGAACTCGATTTTCCGCCGGGCCTGCGACGACGGCGGCGCGGGCGTGGCGGCTTGCCGGCTGCCGGCGGCGCCACGAAGTCGCTGGCGCTGCTGCCGCCACCGGCCGGCAGCGCCGCCGCCAGTACGTCCTGCGGCAATTGCTGTGCGTGCGCCCACCACAGACCCAATTCGCGCATCGCCGGCGATTCGTCGGCACGCAGCAGCAGGAAGTCGAACGCGGCGCGAAAGCGCGGATGCGTCATCAGGCGAAATACCCGCTTGCGCTGGATCTGCTCGAAGCGCGGCTGCAGCGACCAGATCTCTTCCATGGTGAAGGTGAACCGGCGCGGGATCGCCACCCGCTGGCACTGCTCGCCGACTACCTGGGCCGACGCTCGCGCCCATGCCTCGGTGCTCTCCTGGCCGCGGGCGATCCAGTGATGCGCCACGTCACGCACCTCTCCCCACAGCAACACCGCGAACAGGAATGCCGGCGTGACCGACTTGCCTTCGGCAATGCGTGCATCGGTATTCGCCAGACCCTGCTCGACCAGCGAACGCAACGCCTCGTCGCCGCGCTTGAGTGCCCGCGCTGTCGCTGGAAACAGGAATTTCAGCAAGCCACACTGTTCCAGCATGCGGAAACTCTTCAGTCCGTTGCCGCTGAGGAACATCTTCAGCGATTCGTCGAACAGCCGCGCCGGCGCGGCATCGGCCAGCAACGGGCCTAGCGTCTCGAACGGCGCCATCGCCGCCGCATCGATACGCATGTCGAGCTTGGCCGCCAGCCGCGCGGCACGCAGCATGCGCACCGGATCCTCGCGATAGCGGGTGTCCGGATCGCCGATCAGCCGCAGCGCGCGATCCTCGAGATCCTGCATGCCACCGACATAGTCGCGCACCGAGAAATCGCTGATGTCGTAATACATCGCGTTGACGCGGAAGTCGCGACGGATCGCATCTTCCTCGATCGTGCCCCAGATGTTGTCGCGCACGATGCGGCCATCGACGATGTGCCGATCACCCTCGCCGCCTTCTTCGCCGAGGCCGCGGAACGTCGCCACCTCGATGATCTCCGGACCGAACACCACATGCGCCAGACGAAAGCGCCGGCCGATCAGGCGGCAGTTGCGGAACAGCTTCTTCACTTCGTCCGGCGTCGCGCTGGTGGCAACGTCGAAATCCTTCGGTTGCAGGCCCAGCAGCAGATCGCGCACGGCGCCACCAACCAGATAAGCCGTGTAACCGGCCTCGTTCAGGCGGTACAGCACCCGCAACGCCGACTTGCTGATGTTTTTGCGGGAGATGACGTGCTGGTCGCGCGGAATGATCCGCAGCGCTGGCGCGAGGCCGGTCCTTGATTCGAGATTCAAGCGGTCGAAATCCTTGCGGGCGAAGCCGCCCTTGGGTTGCCATAAGTCGCGGCGCGCAGCAGCACCGCGGATCGTCCCGCAGGGCGGTGAGCAGCACCGGCGGGGCATGCTTCGAACGGCATGTCGAGCATTGCCGCGCGAAACAATTCCGTTATACTAGCGCGCCTCGCAAGATAACGCTCCCTTCGTCTAGTGGCCCAGGACACTGCCCTCTCAAGGCGGGAACACGAGTTCGAACCTCGTAGGGAGCACCATTTACTTGTGCAATCTTCCATGATTGCCGTGGGCTGGAAAGGTCCCGACAACTCACGCACCTTGGCTATTGGCCAGATCAGAAGCGGCCATCCATGGCCGCACTCTTCACAAGAGCCTCTCGACCACTTCTCTTAAAGCCGAAACGCCTCCATGACTTTCGTCGTCATCGACAACTGCATCAAGTGCAAATACACCGATTGCGTTGAGGTCTGCCCGGTCGACGCCTTCCATGAAGGCCCCAATTTTCTCGCGATCGATCCGGACGAGTGCATCGACTGCACCTTGTGCGAGCCGGAGTGCCCGATCAACGCGATCTATCCGGAAGACGATGTGCCTGCAGGCCAGGAAGCCTTCGTGGCGCTCAACGCCGAACTGGCCAAGAGCTGGCCGGTGATCACCGAGCGCAAGGACAGCCCGGCCGACGCCAAGGACTGGGAAGGCAAACCGGACAAGCTCAAGCTGCTGCAGCGCTGAGTTCTCGCCATCCATAAACGGAAACGCCGCCCTGGAGGCGGCGTTTCCGTTTATGGTGCCTGACCGACTTAGCTGCCGAGACTGGATTTCAACGTGTCGATCACCTTCGCCACCGCGGCCGCGTTGCCCTCGGCACGGATTTCACTGGCATTGGTGCCGCTGGTGTTGACGCTGACCTTTACCTGATGCGAGCCGGCGCCGCCTGCGGTGCTGGCGGAGTCGCCCTTGTCATGCCCGAACAGCCGACCGAAGAAACCTTTCTTCTTCTGCTTCGCGACAGCATCGGAAACATTCAGCGTGTAGCTGTGCGCGCTGTCGTCGTGACCGACCAGCTGCCCCAGACTGCCGCCTTCCAGCACCTGGCCCACCCGGCGATACGCATTGTCCACGCTGTCAGCCAGCACGAAGCCGTCGGCAATCTGGCCCGTAGCACCGCCGACGCTGGCCGTCGCGCCATTGGCCGTCGGGCGGTTCGCGCCGGGCGGCGGAATGACCAGCGCATCGCTGGTCGAAGGACGGTCCAGGCTCGGCGGAATCTCCAGCGGCGACTGCTGCTGGGCAGTGTCCCACGCCTTGTGCGAGCGGAACATGCCGCAGCCGGAAAGCAGCAGGCCACTGAGGGCCACAGCCGGCAGGGCCACGAGGAGCGAGGTTTTCTTCATGTAGTCAGATTCCGTGAGTAAGTCAGGCAACCGTCAACCGGCCGCAGTCGCCAAGGATGCCAGACTGGACAGCGCTTGGTGCAATCGGGCGCGATCCGGACCGTCGTTCAGTTCCACCAGCGGCAACCTCGGCAGCGCCAGACCCAGCCCCAGAACGGGCAGGCCAGCCTTGACCGCGATCGGGTTGGGCGCGCAGTTCAGCGCCTGCACCAGCGGATCAAGCGCCGCGTGACACCGTTCGGTAGCAACTTGATCGCCATCGGTGGCCGCATCACACAACGCGCGAAATGCCTGCGGCACCAGGTTGGCCACCACCGAGATGGTACCAGCCGCACCGGCCAGCATCGCCACGCCGGCGCTGCCATCGTCGCCGGACAGATAGACGAAATCCGCGCGCACAAGTTCCGCCAGCGCCGAAATCCGTTTGCTGTCGCCAAGCGCCTCCTTGATGCCGATGATCGCCGGATGCTCGCGCAGCCCCGCCACCGTCTCGGGCGCCAGATCGCAGCCGGTACGGCTGGGCACGTTGTACAGCACCACGGGCAGGCCGCCGTGTTCGGCCACTTCGAGGAAATGCCGGCGCAGGCCTTCCTGGGTCGGGCGCACGTAGTACGGCGTCACCACCAGCGCCGCGTCGGCGCCCAGCGCCTTGGCGCGACGGGTCATGGCGACGGTCTTGGCGGTACCCGCCTCGCCGGTACCGGCGAGCACCGGCACCTGCCCGGCCACACGCTCGACGGCAAATGCCAGCAGGCGATCGAACTCGTCGTGCTCCAGCATATGCGCTTCGCCCGTGGAGCCGGCCACCACCAGCGCCTGCGTGCCGCCGGCGAGCTGATAGTCGAGCAACCGGCCAAACGCCCGCAGGTCGAGTGCGCCATCGGCCGCAAACGGGGTGACCAGCGCGCAGATACTTCCACGAATGTTCAAGTCTCGATTCCGCTACAAGGCAAGCCGTGCATGTTACTTGCCGCCTCGCGAGGCGGGCAAGTAAGCTCGATCGGAGTACTCTCACCAGTTACCAACGCGCCGATGACGTCACAGGCAGGCCACTTTTGAAACCCTCTTCCGCCTCTTCTTCTACTCCTTCGGCCGCGCGTGCAGGCAACGACAATCAGTTGCTGATCCAGGCGCTCACGTCATCGAACAAATCGCCGCTGCTGGCGCTGGCCAAGCGTATTGCCGACGCCGGTTGCAACCTCTCCGAATCGCGGGTGTCGACGATCGGCACGGAAGTCTCGCTGATGCTGCTGGCCAGCGGCGCATGGGATGCGCTCGCCAAGCTCGAAACCGCGCTGACCAAACTGGCCCGCGACGAGAGCCTGCGGCTGGTGCACTACCGCACTGGCCCGCGTGAAAACAGCTCGCACCTGCTGCCGTACCTGGTGGAAGTGGTCGCTGCCGACCGCCCCGGCATCGTGGCGCGGATCGTGGAATTCTTCACCCAGCACGAGATCAGCGTGGAGCAGCTGAACTCCACCCGTTACCAGGCCATGCAGACCGGGGCCGATATGTTCCAGGCCCAGTTCACCATCGGCATCCCGGCGGAAATCCACATTGCCGCGCTGCGCGACGATTTTCTCGAACTGTGCGACGGCCTGAACCTGGATGCGATCATGGATCCGGTGAAGTTCTGAGGATCGCGCGATCCGGCGCATCTGACAAGGACTGTTATCGGTAGGTGCGCACGCGCTAGTCTTGCGCCCGGGACTACCGAGGAACGCTGCATTGCCGTCAGTGGGTCGATCCAATCCGGGCGATATCTGCGTACCACCCGCAATGTTTGCCGTCAGCCGGTTCCCGAATTCTCTTTCTCACATGCATGCGCAGCGGCCATTCGCTGCGCAGGAGTAGTCATGCCCGAAGTTGGCAAGAAAGTCCCTGCACTCCACGGCGTCATCGGCGATGGCAGCACACTGAAGCTCGCCAGCCTCAAGGGCCAATGGGTCGTGCTGTATTTCTACCCCAAGGACAGCACGCCCGGCTGCACCGGCGAGGCGAAGGATTTCCGCGACCTGTATCCGGCATTCCGCCGACGCAATGCGCAGGTCATCGGCGTGTCGCGCGATTCGCCGAAATCGCACGCGAATTTCGCCGCCAAGCAGGAACTGCCGTTTCCGCTGGTTTCCGACTCCGATGAAACCTGGTGCCAGGCGTTCGACGTGATCCACGAAAAGGTGCTGTACGGAAAACGCCACCTAGGCATCGTGCGCAGCACCTTCCTGATCGACCCCGACGGAAAACTGGCCCAGGCGTGGCGTGGCGTGAAAGTACCCGGCCACGCCCAGGCCGTGCTCGACGCCATTCCCGCCAAGTGACCGTCCCGGCATTCATGGTTTGCGCCGGAATCGCTTGCCGGCAGCCGGCTGGCAATCCATCCCGGCGCCATCTCTCCGCGGCTCACCGTACGCCGTGGCTCTTTCATCCATCCACCAGCGAGGACACTTCCGCATGACCGGAAGCAAGCGCATCTACGCTCTCGACACCAACGTCCTGCTGCATGACCCGACCTCGCTGTTCCGCTTCGAGGAACACGACGTCTTCATTCCGATGACCGTGCTGGAGGAACTGGACGAAAAAAAGAAAGGCGCCTCGGAAGTTTCGCGCAACGCCCGCCAGGTCAGCCGCTTTCTCAACGAGCTGATCGAACTGGGCAAGCAGCACGATCTGGGTGACGGGCTGGAACTGAGCAATCCGCAAGGCATCAAGCTCAAGCGCGGCGCCTCCGTTGGCCGGCTGTATTTCCAGCACCGCACCAGCAGCAATGGCCACACCAAGGCGGACAACCAGATTCTGCTGGCGGTGATCGAACTGCGCGACCAGAATCCCGATCGGGCAGTCATCCTTGTCACCAAGGACATCAACCTGCGGATCAAGGCGAGCATCAATGGCATCGTCGCCGAAGATTATGAGAACGACCGCGCGCTGGACGACTTTTCCCTGCTTTACACCGGCTCCGCCGAGCTGCCGGAAACCTTCTGGGACCAGCACCCGGAAGTGCAGTCGTGGACCGAGCGAGGGCGCACGTTCTACAAGGTGGATAGACGCGAGGAGGACATCTGGTATCCGAACGAGTGCCTGTTCCTGCCCGGTGAAAACGCGGTCGAACTGCGCGTGCTGCAAATCGACGACACCAGCGCCACGCTGGTGCTGCTGGATGACCACTCCCATGCGAACCATCACGTGTGGGGCATCGGCGCACGCAACCGCGAGCAGAACTTCGCGCTCAACGCGCTGATGGACCCGGACGTCGACTTCGTCACCCTGCTCGGCAATGCCGGCACCGGCAAGACCTTGCTGGCGCTGGCCGCTGGCCTGGCGCAGGTGATGGACCAGCAGCGCTACCGCGAAATCATCATGACCCGCGCCACCGTCTCGGTAGGCGAGGACATCGGCTTCCTGCCCGGCACCGAGGAAGAGAAGATGACGCCGTGGATGGGCGCGCTGACCGACAACCTGGAAGTGCTCGCCAACCCCGAGGACGGCGGCAGCTGGGGCCGCCAGGCCACCAACGACCTGCTTGCCTCGCGCATCAAGATCCGCTCGCTCAACTTCATGCGCGGGCGCACCTTCCTGTCGCGTTACCTGATCATCGACGAGGCGCAGAACCTCACGCCGAAACAGATGAAGACCCTTATCACCCGCGCCGGCCCCGGCACCAAGATCGTCTGCCTCGGCAACGTCGAGCAGATCGATACGCCCTATCTCACCGAAACCACCTCCGGCCTCACCTACGCGGTCGATCGCTTCAAGAACTGGGAGCACTCGGCGCACATCACCTTGCGTCGCGGCGAACGTTCACGGCTGGCGGATTTCGCGGCGGAGGCGTTGTAGCTGCAACTCGGAACCGGTGCTATGGAAAGTCGTCAAGCCCCGCGCCAACTCCGACTTCGTCGACAGTTCGGGCATCCAGCCAGCCGCGCCGCATTCGTGTGGCGTCGCTGGGCATTTCCACCGAGCCGAAGCAGATCGTGGCAAGCGAGTAGAATGGCCGCCTGACCGCTCTGGCATGGTTGTATCCCTCGACATGATTTTCACCCCCCGTCTCGTCCTGCTGGCCCTGCTCGCCTTTTTCGTGCTGTGCGTGCTGCTGGTGCACCTGCGTGGACGCGTGCGGCTGCGCTTCGATCGCCAGCTGGTCGATCACTCGGCGATCTTCGCGCCCTACAACCTGTTGATGTATGCGTTTTCGGCGGTACCGGCACGACCGATTCTCGATCGCCGCGGCTTCCCGCAACTGGATCTGCTGCAGGCGAACTGGAAGCTCATTCGCGACGAGGCGACGCACCTGTTCGACGAGGGATACATCCGTGCCGCCGCGAAGAACAACGACGCCAGCTTCAACAGCTTCTTCAAGCAGGGCTGGAAGCGTTTCTATCTGAAATGGTACGGCGAGCCGCTGGCCTCGGCCGAGGCGTTGTGCCCGCAGACGGTGGCCCTGCTGAAATCGATTCCCAGCGTGAAGGCGGCGATGTTCGCGCTGCTACCGCCGGGCAGCAAGCTCAATCCGCACCGCGATCCGTTCGCCGGTTCGCTGCGCTACCACCTGGGCCTGATCACGCCCAATGCGAGGAGCTGCCGCATCTTCGTCGATGGCGAGGAGCACGCCTGGGGCGATGGCAAGGACGTGGTGTTCGACGAAACCTACGTGCACTGGGCCGAGAACACCAGCGGGCAGACGCGGGTGATCCTGTTTGCCGACGTCGAGCGGCCGCTGCGCACACGCTGGATGAACGCGATCAACCACCGTGTCGGCGCGTTCATGGGCAAGATCACCGCCTCGCCGAACACCGAGGGCGAGACGGAGAAAACCGGTTTCATCAACCACCTGTTTGCGCTCAGCCAGTGTCGCAAGGGTGCCGGCCACCGCTTCAAGGCGGCATTCAAGAGCCGTTACAGGAAGCTGTACAAGGCCTGCAAGTACATTGGCATCCTGCTGCTGATCTGGCTGATCTTCCTCGCACCGTGGCCGCTGTTTCGATAAGAGACGCTCCGCTGAGCGGTCACGTTGTGTGATCCCCGCGCGTCCTGTCTGGACGCCGCAATGGAGAACGCCATGGATCCCAGCACCGCACTGTTCCAGCAGCACCGTCCGCGCCTGTTCGGCCTGGCCTACCGCATGCTGGGCACGCCCAGCGATGCCGAAGACGTGCTGCACGATGCCTGGCTGCGCTGGCACGAGCAGGATACCGACGCACTGGACGATCCGGAGGCGTGGCTGGTCACCGTGACCACGCGCATCGCCCTGGACCGCCTGCGCCGCGCCAAGACCGAACGCGCACACTACCCCGGCCCCTGGCTGCCCGAGCCGCTGGCGCCGGACGCCGAGCAGCCCGAGGTCGAACTCGAGCGTGGCGAGACGATCACCCTCTCCTTCCTGCTGCTGCTCGAACGCCTGGGCCCGGAGGAGCGCGCCGCGTTTCTCCTGCATGAAGTGTTCGATTACAGCCATGCCGAGGCGGCGGCGATCCTGGGCATTGCCGAGGATGCCTGCCGCCAGCGCTTGCACAGGGCCAAGGCGCGCCTGCGCGAAGGGAGGCCGCGCTTCAGCGTGGACGCCATGGCGCAACGGCGCATGCTGGAGCGCTTCGTGGCCGCCATGGCCCAGCCCAACATGGAGGCGCTGCGCGCGCTGTTCGCCGAGGATGCGATCCAGATCAGCGATGGCGGCGGCGTGGTCCGTGCCACCCTGAGGCCGCTCTACGGCGCCGAACGGCTGGCCCGCCTCTATCTGCAGATCGCCCGCAACCTCGGTCGCTACCCCGCGCGCTATGAAATGGCGACCCTTAACGGCGCACCGGCATTGCTGATGTGGGTGGGCGGCGCGTTGAGCTCCGTCATATGGGTCGAATGCGACGGCGAGCGCATCACGGCGATGCACGGGCTGCGCCATCCCGGAAAGCTGGCGCGCCTGCTGGCTGTCACGAAATCGGCAGGATCGGCGTCCTTGCATTGAAACGGCCAATCCCGGCCGTCCTCGAAGCTAAGGAACCTCCCCATGTCGCGTTTCGCTCTCGAACCCCACTATCAAGCCATGATGCCGCTGGTCACCCTCGGCAAGAACATCCGCACCGCTGGCCGCCTGGAACCGGCCCTGATGGAGCTGGTGTTGATGCGTGCCTCGCAGATCAACGGCTGTGCCTACTGCCTGGACATGCATAGCAAGGATGCCCGCGCCGCTGGCGAAACCGAGCAGCGCCTGTACGTACTGCCTGCCTGGCGCGAGACCGCGCTGTTCAGCGAGCGCGAGCGCATCGCCTTGGCCTGGACCGAGGAATTGACCGAGCTGACCTCGCACGAGGCGGTCTCCGATGCGCTTTACGAACAGGCCTGCCAGCACTTCGATGAAGATGCGCTGGTCGACCTGACCTTGCTGGTCGGCGTGATCAACAGCTTCAACCGGCTCAACATCGCTGCGCGCACCATCGGTGGCAGCTACAAGGTCGGCAAGCACGGCTGAGGGACGGCCATGGCAACCGTTCGTCTGTACCGCCACCCCCGCTGCGCCCGATGCGCCCGCTTCGCGCGGTGGCATCGGCGGCTGGACTGGCTGCACCGCTTCGAGGATTCCACGGGCGTTTCGCCCGTGGGTCCGCTGCGTCCGGGCGAAGTCGTGGTGCAGGACCTGCGCTGCGGCACGACGCTGCGCGGCGCCGCGGGATTCACCTTGCTATGCCGGCAGATCCCTGCCTACTGGCCGCTATAGCCGTTATTGCGGGTTCCCGCGCTGCGGCGCCGCGTCGAACGCGAGTTCAGCGGCTGCGCCGGTGCCGCTTGCGCACTGGACTGACGTCCGAACCGGCTGGATCGCACCCGTATGGCCTTCGGCGCCGTACGATTCCGCCGGATCGGACGATCGCCGACGCCCGCGTTCCCCATGCTGGCCGCCCCGACAACCCGACCCGGCAGACCACCATGGCCTTGCGCTTGCTGAAAATCACCCTCGTCATCCTGCTCGTCTTCCTGCTTGCCGCCGCCATCTGGATCGGCACCGTCGGCAAGAATCTGTTCCACACTGCTACCGGCTCGATCAGCCACTCGCTGTGCGCCACCGCATTCCTGTCAAAGCTCGACCCGGAACGCACGTTCGCCGAGGAGCAACTGCCGCTGATGCGCGGCATCGGCGGGGCGATCCACTACGAGGTGGACCACGTCAGGCGCGAAGTGCGCACCTCCGTATTCGGCGACTTCACCGCGCGGGCGGTGTATCGCGAAGGACTCGGCTGCCTGCTCGTACACGGCGACAACGCGGTACCCGAAGCGGCCGGCTTCAAGCCCGCCCCGATCGCCGGCGGCTACTCGGCGAACATCGTCGAACCGACCGACCCCGCGATCCTCCGCGCGCTCGATCGCGCCTTCGCCGAACCCGACCCGGCCCATCCGCGGCTGACCAAGGCCGTGGTGGTGCTGCACGACGGCCAGCTGATCGCCGAGCGCTACGCTCCGGGCTACGGAACGGATACGCCGATCTGGGGACACTCGCTGTCGAAGTCGGTCACCAGCGCGCTGATCGGCATCCTCGTGCGCCAGGGCAAGCTGCAGCTGGACCAGCCGGCGCCGATCGCGGCCTGGCGCTCGCCGGCCGACCCGCACCACACCGTCACCATCGACCAGCTGCTGCGCATGGACAGCGGCCTGCCGTTCGACGAAACCGACGACGGGATCAGTCCGATGACCCGCATGCAGTTCCTCGAACGCGACATGGCCGGGTATGCGGCGCGCATGCCGCTGGCACACCGACCCGGCACCGCTTGGGGCTACAGCAATCTCGGCTACGTGCTGCTCTCGCGCATCGTCCGCGATGCGGCCGGCGGCAGCGCTGTCGACGCCGAACGCTTCGTGCGGCGCGAACTGTTCGCACCGCTGGGCATGCGCAGCGCAGTGATCGAGACCGACGCCACCGGCACGCCGATCGGTTCGGGCAGCGTCTACGCTTCGGCCCGGGACTTCGCCCGGTTCGGCCAGCTCTATCTTGACGACGGCGTCGTCGACGGTCGGCGCATCCTGCCCGAAGGCTGGGTCGACTACAGCCGCTCGCAGACGTTGGTCACCGGCTACGGCGCCGGCTTCTGGACCAACCTGGTGAACAGCAGCCGCGTGCCGGTGTGGAACGCGCCATGGGGCATGCCGCAGTTGCCGAAAGACATGTACTACGCACGCGGTGCGCTGGGGCAATACGTGGTGATCGTGCCGTCAGAGCACCTGGTGGTGGTGCGCATGGGCATCTCGCTCGACTACGGTACCGGCATCGAGGATCTGGTCGCTGCGATCATCGACGCCCTGCATCGTCGGCCGGCGCGGGCATGACCGCCGGCTGCCGCGATGCGCTCAGCTTGCGGTAGCTGCTGGGCGTCTCGCCCACCTGCCGCTTGAACGCGGCATTGAAAGTGGACTTCGAGGTGAAGCCGCAGTCGTAGGCGATGTCGAGGATAGTGCGCGTGTCGCCGCGATCGGCCAGGCGCGCACGCACCGCCTCGACCCGGAGGCGGTTGATGTAATCCCAGAACGTACCGCCGAAGCGCCGGTTGATCACCGCCGACACCAGGTATTCGGGGTAACCGCTGCGCTTCGCCACCTGCCCGATGGTGAGCGCCGGTTCGCGATAGAGCGCATCGTCGCCCAGCATCAGCTGCGCCAGCCGCGTCTCCACCGCGGGGAAACGCGCGTCGTCAGGATCCGCCGTCTCAGGCCGCTCCGCTTCCTCGACCAGTGCGGCCGGTTCGCTCGCCACCGGCGCCTGGTTCAGGCTGAGCCAACCCATCACGCACACCCACGCGGCTATCGCGCCGAACAGCAGGCGGTAGTCGATACCCGGCAGCGTTGCCAGCCACTGCGTGATGGCGATGACCCAGATGACGACCTGACAAGCCGCCATCACGTCGATCCAGCGCAGCGACATGCGGTCGGCATCCGAGCGGCGTTCGCGCAGCCGGCGGCGGTAGCGGTGCACACGCATCAGCGCGGCCGCCACGTACGACAAGCTGTAGGCGAACAGAGGAACGTCGAACCACGAGCCTATGGTTTTTTCGCCCGCCACCCAGCGCGCCGACAGCGCCTGCATCTGCTGGTCGCTCATCAGCAGCACATGCGCATTCAGTGCCAGCATCACGCCGAAGCCGAGCAGGTGAACGCCATCGCGCACACGAAACCCCCGCGCCTCGATCAGCGCACGCACATAGACGTAGAACAAGCTGCCGTAGAGGAACGGAAACAGCGCAACGAAGCGGTACGCCCTGAACCACTCCGGCGACAACGAGTTCCAGTACACCGCCTTGACCAACAGATCCACGCCGGTCAGCGCGACCCACACCGACAGCACCCGGTTCGCCTCGGTGTTGACCGGCCGCCGCCACAACGCCAGCGCCAGCAGCACGGCCTGCACCGCAGCAGCGATGTAGACGAATACCCAGAACACGTAGGCCTGGTTGGGGATCACCTGTGATGGCATCGACGAATTCCGGCGGTCGCTTGGTTCTGGCCGGAAGCCTAGCCGCTTGATCCGTGTCGATCCAACAAAAAAAAGCCGCGGGGCGACCGCGGCTTTCAGGACATCGGAGGACAGCCGCCGGCGTCCCCGGTCAGGCCGCGAGGCGCTTCACGATCGCGTCGGCAAAGCTGCTCGTGCTGCCCTTGCCACCCAGGTCCGGCGTCACGCTGTCGCGATCGTTCGTCATGGTGTCGCGGATCGCCTGACGCAAGCGGTTACCCTTGGCCACCATGTCCAGATAGTCGAGCATGTCGGCAGCAGCCAGCAGCAGCGCGCATGGATTGGCGATGCCCTTGCCGGCAATGTCCGGCGCCGAACCGTGCACCGCTTCGAAGATGGCCGCCGTGGTGCCGATGTTGTCGCCCGGCGCCAGGCCCAGGCCGCCGACCAGGCCGGCGCAAAGGTCGGACAGGATGTCGCCGAACAGATTGGTGGTGACTATCACGTCGAACTGCTGCGGGTTCATCACCAGCTGCATGCAGGTGTTGTCCACGATCATCTCGTTGAACTCGATCTGCGGGTATTCCTTCGCAATCTCGCGCGCCACATTGAGGAACAGCCCGGAGCTGGTCTTCAAGATGTTCGCTTTATGCACCGCAGTGACTTTCTTGCGCCCCTTCTTCACCGCCAGCTCGAACGCGTAGCGCACGATGCGGGTGCCGCCCGTGCGGGTATTGCGGATCATCGAGATGGCGGTCTCGCCATCCTCGGACAGCGTCTGCCCTTCGGAAAGGTATGCACCTTCGGTGTTCTCGCGCACCGTGATGATGTCGATGTTTTCGTAACGCGACTTGGTGCCCGGAAAACTCACCGCTGGGCGCACATTCGCGTACAGATCGAAATGCCGGCGCAAGGTCACATTGATCGAGGTGAAGCCTTCGCCGATCGGGGTGGTCAACGGACCTTTCAGCGCCACCTTGTGTTCGGCAACCTTGTCCAAGGTCGCCTGCGGGAGCAGCTCGCCGTGTTTTTCCAGCGCGGCCATGCCGGCATCGACAAAGTCGTAGCTCAGACCGCAATCCAGCGCGTCGAGCACGCGCAGCGTGGCAGTCATGATCTCCGGGCCGATGCCGTCGCCGGGGATCACGGCAATTGTCTTGCTCATGGGGGAACTCCTGATAACTGAAACTGACAAGCGGCAAGTGCAGAGGGGGAGCGCCGAATAAAACCGGGCACGTGCCGAAACTTGTCAATTATCCCCGATGCTACGCCATGCGAACAGGGCAAAGGCCTCGCCACCCGTTGCAAATACTCGTACGCAGCATTGCAAAAAACCGCAGACGTTCGCGCCAGAGGGACGCTCGTCTGCGGCTATTTCGTCGACGTGGCCAGTTTCAAATTGGATCGATGCCGGCGTGATCGGCGCAGGCGGCCGTATCGTTGCCGGCACCCGACTCGAGCTGGTCGAGCAGATCCACCGCCCGGCGCAGATGCGGGATCACGATCGACCCGCCTACCACCAGACCTACGCTGAATACCTCGAAGAACGCATCGCGCCCGACACCGGCCTCCTTGCACTGCGCGACGTGATAGCTGATGCAGTCATCGCAGCGCAGCACCAGCGAGGCGACCAGGCCGAGCATCTCCTTGGTCTTCACGTCCAGCACGCCGGCCTTGTAGGTCTGCGTGTCCAGCGCAAAGAAGCGCCGCACGACCTGATTGTCTTCGGCCAGAATGCGTTCGTTCATGCGCTGGCGGAACGCGGTGAATTCGGCGAGCTTGTCGCTCATGCAGTCTGCCCCAGCAACTGCGTCAACTTGCCGCTGAGGTCGGCCGCGACCAGATCGTCGTAGCCCCCCAAGAACTGGTCGTTGATGAAGATCTGCGGCACGGTGCGGTGTCCGCCGCTGCGCGCCAGCATCGCGTCGCGCTGGGCCGGATCGGTATCCACGCGTACCTCGCTCCACTCCAGTCCCTTCGACTTGAGCAGGTTCTTGGCCGCCACGCAGTAAGGGCACACCGCCGTGGAATAGACCTCGATCTTGGACATCACAACACTCCGCACTTAGGGAAAGGACCGCCATCAAATGGGGCCGGACCGACACCAGCTCAAGCGGCCCGGCCAGACTGAACTGAAGCGGCGAACCACGGTCACAGTGCTATTGTCTCCCACCGATGACCATGACACCACGACGACCCGCTCCGCGTCTGCTGACGGCCCTGATCTGCGCCGCACTGGCCTGCACCGCCGGTGCCCAGCAGGACGTGCGGCTGCCGGACCTTGGAAGCTCCGCGAACGCGCTGATCTCGCCGCAGGAAGCGCAGGATTACGGCGCCTCGATGCTGCGCCAGATGCGCGCGCTCGACATGGTGGTGGACGATCCGTTGCTGGACGACTACATCAACGATCTCGGCTTTCGCCTGGTCGCCCATTGCGACAAGCCGAAAGACCACTACGCGTTCATCGTGGTCAAGGATCCGGAGATCAACGCATTCGCGGCACCCGGCGGATATATCGCGGTGAATTCCGGGCTGCTCACGATCACCCAGGACGAAAGTGAGCTGGCCGGCGTGATGGCGCACGAGATCGGCCACATCACGCAAAACCACTTGCAGCGTGCGTTCGAGGACTCGAAGAAGGATGCGCCATTGATGGCGCTGGTGCTGCTGGGCGCCATTGCCGCCGGTGCCGGCGGCCACAGCGGCGATGCGCCGATGGCGGTGCTGGCTGGCGGTCAGGGTCTGATCGCGCAGAAGTCGATCAATTTCACCCGCAAGGACGAGGTCGAAGCCGACCGCGTCGGCATCCAGACGCTGGCCAATGCCGGTTTCGACCCGAACGCGATGGCCAATTTTTTCGAGCGCATGGAAGACGCCATGAGCGCCGGCGCCGGTGGTGAGGACGTGCCGGCCCTGCTGCAGACCCACCCGGTGACGACCATGCGCATCAGCGACGCCAAGGCGCGCGCTGGCGCGCTGATCGCCGCGCAGAAGCTGCGCCCGTCCGGCTCTACCATGGACAAACTGCAGTGGGAAAAGAGCACGGCGCCGATGTTGTTCGTGAAAGACCCCAGTGCACTGATACCGGCAGCAAAAGACGGCAAGCTGGATACCTATGCGCTGATGCGCGAACGTGTGCGCGTGCTGGCCGGCGATGCCCCCAAGCTGGCCATCTACTACAGCTCCAGCCTGCAGCACCAGCGTGGCTTCGACACACCGGCGAACCGCTATGGCTATGCGCTGGCGCTCACCCGCAGCGGCCGCGGCGCGCAGGCGATCGACCAGCTGCTGCCCTTGCTGCAATCCGCGCCGGACAACCTGATCCTGAAGCTGGCGCTGGCCGATGCCCGCCTGCAGGCCGGCCAGCGGGGTGCCGCGCTGGCCCTCTACAACACGCTCAATACACAGTCGCCGCGCAACCGCGCGGTGGCGCTCGCTTACGCCAAGGCACTGACCGTCGAGGGCGACAAGGAGCAGGCGCGCCAAGCCGCGAATCTGTTGCGGCCGCTGCTGGACAATGCCAGCGAGCCGGAAATCTACAGTACCTATGCCCGCGCCAGCGACAAGGCCGGTGACAGCGTGCGCGCCGGCGAGGCCTTTGCGGATGCCAGCTACTACTCCGGCCGCCCGTTCGACGCGATGGAGCAGCTCAAGCGCCTGCTCAAGCGAGACGACCTGGATTACTACGCCCGTGTGCGCATCCAGGCGCGCATCGCCGAACTGACCCCGCTGGTGCTGGAGCTGCACAAGCGCAAGATCCAGACCGACGACAACCCCGACGGCAAGCAACAACTGCAGCCGCACGACCATTGCAGCGGGCGGCTGTGCTTCGGCGTCAGCGCCGGCCCTGCCGGCACGGACTCCGGCGCAACGCCATTCGACGCCTACCCGCATCAGTGAGCATCGAACCGGTCACACTGACCCGTGTCATCGACGCGTAACATTCATCCGTTGCAATATCCCCGTCATAAGCCATTGGCAGACCACGGCGTGCACAAACGCATCCTGATCGTTGAAGACGAGACCTCGATTCGCGAAATGATCGCCTTTGCCCTGCGCAAGGCCGGCATGGACGCGATGCAGGCGGCGGATGCCCGTGCAGCCCAGTTGGCGATCGCCGAGCAAGTGCCCGACCTGATTCTGCTGGACTGGATGCTGCCCGGCACCAGCGGGCTGGAACTGGCCCGGCGCCTGCGCAAGGAAGAGCTCAGCCGCGAGATCCCGATCATCATGCTGACCGCGCGTGGCGAGGAAATGGATCGCGTCAACGGACTGGAAGCCGGTGTCGACGATTACGTGGTCAAGCCGTTTTCGACCCGCGAGTTGATCGCACGGATCAAGGCGGTGCTGCGGCGCAGTCACGGCGACGACGGCTCCGGCATGGTCGAGGCCGGCACTCTGCGCATCGACGGCCCGGCGCATCGCGTGTTTGCCGGCGATGAACCGGTGCCGATCGGGCCGACCGAATACCGCCTGCTGTATTTCTTCATGACCCATGCCGAACGCGTCTATTCGCGCACGCAATTGCTCGACCATGTCTGGGGCGGCAGCGTGTACGTGGAGGAGCGCACCGTCGACGTGCACATCCGGCGCCTGCGCAAGACGCTGGAGCCGTGGAAGCTCGACGATCTGGTGCAGACCGTGCGCGGCACCGGCTACCGCTTCTCGACCAGCGTCTGAGCCGGCCGGTGTGCTTGCGGTGGCGCCGGCTTTTACCGATGCTGGCGCCTTGCCTTCCAAGCGCTGCGGCGCCACACCCGAATGACCCAGCCTGCAACGTCTTCCTGGAAATTGCCTGCCGCCCTCGCAGCCGCCGTGTTCGTCGGCGCCGTATTGGGCTGGTTTGCCGGGGGGCATGTCGCCACCGGCGTTGCGCTGGTCGCATTGGCCGAAGTCGTCTTGCTGCTGACTCGGATCCGTCATCAAACGCTGCCCATGATGCCCGCACCGGCTGCCGTCAGCCCTCTCCAGCATGACCGTTTCATGACGCGTTCCCGACGCCTTGCCGCCAATCTGCGCGATCTGCGCAACGCCGCCAGCCAGTTGCCGGATGCGGTGGTGCTGATCGACCAGCAACAACAGATACGCTGGTTCAACCACGCCGCCGAAAACCTGCTGGGGCTGCGCCGGCCACAGGACCGCGGCGTGTTGCTGCAGCAGCGGATGGCCGATTCAGAACTGGCCGGCTGGTTGCGCGATGGTGCGCTGGAGCCGCTCAACGACGCGACCGCACCCGGGCAGGCCGACAGCCAGCTCAATGTCAGCATGCTGCCGTTCGGCGACCACGAACAATTGCTGCTGGCGCGCGACATCAGTCATCTGAACCGGCTCGAACAGATCCGCCGCGACTTCGTGGCGAATGTCTCGCACGAATTGCGCACGCCGCTGACGGTGATCCACGGCTATCTCGAACTGATCGATCCCGAAGACGTACCCGAACTGGCGCCGGTGCTGGGCGAGATGCGCGCGCAGTCAAAGCGGATGGGGCAGATCGTCGAGGACCTGCTGACCTTGTCGCGGCTGGAAACCCAGCATCAGATCGCCGATGAACGGGTGCCGATGGCGTCGCTGCTGGCGACGGTGCGCAAGGAAGCCGACGCGCTCAGTCAGGGGCGTCACCGTATCCTGCTCGAATCCAGCGCCGAGGCGGACCTGCTCGGTTCGCCGAAGGACTTGCACAGTGCGCTGTCCAACCTGGTCAGCAACGCGGTGCGCTACACGCCGGCCGGCGGCACTATCACGATCCGCTGGCAGCGCGAACCCGGCGGCGCGGTGTATTCGGTCAGCGATACCGGCTTCGGCATCCCGGCCACGCATCTGGCCCGGCTCACCGAGCGTTTCTATCGGATCTCTTCCAGCCGATCGCGCGACAGTGGCGGCACCGGGCTGGGGCTGTCGATCGTCAAGCATGTGCTGAACCTGCATCAGGCGCAGTTGCAGATCGAGAGCGCGCCGGGTGTCGGTTCCACCTTCGCCTGCCACTTCGGTCATGCACGCTTGCTGACTCCCGGCGGCAGCGACGACGGCTAAGACCCGCGACGGCGTTTCCTTGGCCGGCGCCATGGGCCAGAATGAGGCATGCATCATCCATCGCCTGCCCTGCCCAGCGAACCCGACCTGAGTGCCCCCGGCCTCTACCTCAGCCGCGAGCTGGCCGCGCTGGAATTCAACTTCCGAGTACTGGCGATGGCGCGCGACCCCGCCGTACCGCTGCTGGAACGGTTGCGCTACCTCAGCATCGTGGCCAACAACCTCGATGAATTCTTCGAAGTGCGGGTGGCGATGCTCAAGCACCATCATGCCTACGGCTCGGCCGCACCGGGACCGGACGGCATTCCCTCCGGCGAATTGCTGGCGCGGATACGCACCCGGGTGCTGGACCTGGTCGCCGAGCAATACGCCGCCTGGCAGGAACAGATCAGCCCGCAGCTCGATGCCGAGCAGGTTCACATCCTCACCCGCAAGCGCTGGACCCCGCGCCAGCGCCGTTGGCTGCAGGGTTACTTCGAACACGAAGTGCTGCCGGTGCTGTCGCCGCTGGGACTGGATCCGGCGCATCCGTTTCCGCGCATCCTCAACAAGACGCTGAACATCGCGGTGGTGCTGAAGGGCCGCGACGCGTTCGGCCACGAAGGCCACATGGCGCTGGTGCGCGCGCCGCGTTCGCTGCCGCGCATCATCCGCGTGCCGGCCGAAGTCAGCGGCCCGGGCGAGCATTTCGTGTTCCTGGCCGAATTGCTGCAGGCGTTTGTCGACCTGATGTTTCCCGGCCTCAAGGTGGTCGGTTCGTACCAGTTCCGGGTCACCCGCAACAGCGAGCTGATCGTCGAGGAAGCCGAGGTGGAGAACCTCGCGCTCGCCCTCAGCGAGGAATTGATCGGCCGCGGCTACGCGAGGCCGGTGCGGCTGGAAATCGCCAACGATTGCCCGAAGGCGATCACCGCCATGCTGATCGAGAACTTCCAACTGGAAGAAACCGACGTGTACCGCTGCGACGGTCCGGTCAACATCATCCGTGCCGGGCTGATCTACGACTGGCTGGATCGGCCGGAGCTGAAGTTTCCCCGTTTCAATTCGCAGCTGCCCCCGGCGCTGGAAAGCAACCGCAACAAGTTCGACCTGATCGGCCAGCGCGACGTGCTGCTGCACCATCCCTACCAGAGCTTCGCCGCGGTGATCGATCTGCTGCGCCAGGCCACCGCCGATCCGCAGGTGCTGGCGATCAAGCAGACCTTGTATCGGGCCGGCGAGGACACTCCGCTGGTCGGCCTGCTGGTGGAGGCGGCCCGCAACGGCAAGGACGTCACCGTGGTGATCGAGCTGCGCGCGCGTTTCGACGAAGAGGCCAATATCCGCCTCGCTACCCGGCTGCAGGAAGCCGGCGTACAAGTGGTCTACGGCGTGGTCGGCTACAAGACCCACGCCAAGATGATGCTCATCGTGCGACGGGAGGGCGAGACGCTGCGCCGCTACGTGCATCTGTCCACCGGCAATTACCACCAGGCCAACAGCCGCATGTACACCGACATCGGCCTGATGACGGCGAACCCCGAGATCGGCGAGGACCTGCACAAAGTCTTCCAGCAGTTGTCCGGGCTCGGGCCGATGATCGAGCTGAAGCGGCTGCTGCATTCGCCGTTTACGCTGTACCCGAGCGTGCTCGCCAAGATCGAGCGCGAGATCGCACACGCCAAGGCCGGGCGGCCCGCGCGCATCGTCGCCAAGCTCAATGCACTGAACGAGGCCCACGTGATCGAGGCGTTGTACCGCGCCTCGCAGACAGGCGTGGAGATCGACCTGATCGTGCGGGGCGCATGTACGTTGCGCCCCGGCCTGCCGGGCATCTCCGAGCGCATCCGCGTGCGCTCGATCGTCGGCCGCTTTCTCGAACACAGCCGGGTGTACTGGTTTGCCAACGACGGTGACGCGGAACTTTATTGCGCCAGCGCCGACTGGATGGAGCGCAACCTGATGCGACGGATCGAGGTGGCCTTCCCCATCCTCGATCCCGAGCTGGCGGCACGGGTATTCGAGGAAACCCTGGCCAACGGGCTGGCCGACAACACCCAGGCCTGGCTGCTCGGCAGCGACGGCCGCTACGTGCACGCGGAGCCTGGCGAGAATCCACCGTACAACGCCCAGCAAGGCCTGCTCGACAGGTTCTGCCAGTGAACCGGCTTCGCATCCGCCTCACGCACCCATGCGAGAATTCGCGCTTCGTCGTTGCGGGAGCGTGGGAGTGAGTCCATCCGAACAGACACCGATCCGCGATGGCGAGCTGATCGCCGCCGTGGACATGGGCTCGAACAGCTTCCACATGGTGGTGGCGCGCATGGAACACGGCGAGCCGCGGGTGATCGACCGCCTGCGCGACACCGTGCGTCTGGCTGCCGGCCTGCGTGCCGACGGCACGCTGGACGCCGAACGGCGCGCCCGCGCCATGGCCTGCCTCGCCCGTTTCGGCCAGCGCATCGCCGGGCTGCCCTCGATCCGGGTGCGCGCGGTGGCCACCAATACCGTGCGCCGGCTGGCCTCGCCGCACGTGTTTCTGACCGCCGCGGAGGCCGCGCTGGGGCATCCGGTCGAGGTGGTGTCCGGCCGCGAGGAAGGCCGCCTGATCTTTCTCGGCGCCGCCCACGACCTGCCCGCCTCGCGCGAACCGCGGCTGGTGATCGACGTCGGCGGCGGCAGCACCGAATTCATCATCGGCCGCGGCGTGGCCCCGCTCCACACCGAAAGCGTTCAAGCCGGCTGCATCGCCTCGACCTTGCGTTTCTTTCCGGGCGGCAAGCTCACCCGCAAACGCTGGCAGCGCGCGCGCAGTGAAATCGGTGTGCTGCTGCAACAGTTTGCCGAGGACTACCGCGAATCCGGCTGGCAGGATGCGTACGGCTCCTCCGGCACCGCCAAGTCGATCGGCGCGGTCGTGCAGGCGATGAATTTTTCCGATGACGGCATCACCCCTGCATCGCTCGCTGCGCTGCGCGACGCGCTGATCGAGCAGGGTTCGATCAGTACGCTCAAGCTGCCTGGTCTGATCGAGGATCGCGCGCCGGTGATCGCCGGTGGCGTGGTGATCTTTGAAGCGGCCTTCGCCGCACTGGGCATCGAGCGGCTGCGCGTGTGCGAAAGCTCGATGCGCGAAGGTCTGCTGTGGGATCTGCTCGGCCGCGCCGGCGGCAGCGATCCGCGCACCGCCAGCATCGACGCCTTGGCCACCCGCTACGGCGTGGACCGTGCCCAGGCGCGCCGGGTGGAATCGACGGCTCTGATGCTGTTCGACCAGGTCGCGCGCGCGTGGAAGCTGGACGCCGACGCCCGCGAGTGGCTGTCGTGGGCTTCGCGTGTGCATGAAATCGGCCTCGCCATCGCGCACAGCCAGCACCACCATCACGGCGCCTACATCCTGCGCCATGCCGACCTGGCCGGCTTCTCGCGACAGGAACAGGAGCTGCTGGCCGCGGTAGTCGAAATGCACCGACGCAAACCAGACAAGACGAGGATTGCCACGCTGCCGCAGCGCTACCGCCAGCTGGTCCGCTATACCACCGCACTGCTGCGCCTGGCTGTGCTGTTCCGGCGTGCCCGTCGGGCCGAGTCGCTGCCGCAGATGCGGCTCGCCGCCAGCAGCAAATCGTTGCGCCTGACCCTGCCGCTGGCCTGGCTGGAACAGCATCCACTCACCGAGGCCGACCTGCAGCAGGAGCAGGCGCCGATGACCGAGCTGGGCCTGAAGCTGGACATCAGCAGCAGCTGATGGCGCCGCTGATCGCGCCAACCCGGCAAACCAGGCCACGTCGCGGCCGCGTATCATGCGCGGACGCCCAAACTGTTTGACGCCCATGTTGAAATCCCTACTCGCCATGCTGCTCCTGATCCTGCCGCTGACGCTGACGGCACAAACCGCCAAGCCGGCGCCGCCAGCCGCCGCTGCCGCCACGCCGCCACCGCAGGTGCTGCTACGCACCTCGCAGGGCGAGATCACGCTGGAGCTGTACCCGGACAAGGCGCCGAAGAGCGTGGCGAACTTCCTGCAGTACGTGCGCGACGGCTTTTACGACGGCACCTTGTTGCACCGGGCTATTCCCGGCTATCTGGTGCAGGGCGGCCTGTATACGCGCGACCTGCAGCCAAGGCGTACGCGACCGGCCGTGTCCAGCGAGGCGGACAACGGCTTGTCCAATCTGCGCGGCACCGTGGCGGTCGCCCGCGGCGCCGACCCGAATTCCGGCACTGCGCAATTCTTCTTCAACCTGGTCGACAATCGCCGGCTCGATTTCGTCGGCAACCAGAGCGGCCTGACTTGGGGCTATGCCGTGTTCGGCAAAGTGATCAAGGGCATGGACGTGGTCGACAAGATCGCTGCTCTGCCTACCCGCGCGCTGGGTCCATTCGCCGGTGACGTACCCGATCCGCTGGTACTGATCGAAAGCGCCCACGTCGTCGGCGAGGAAACTCCGGCCCCGGCCAGCAGCACGGCGACACCCGCCAAGGCCGCGCCTGCCAAGCCCGCGACCAAAAAGGTCAGGAAAGCAGCCAAGCCCTCCGGCAACGGTTGATCGTCCCGATGTCCACCCTGTTCATCTCCGACCTGCACCTGGATCCCAGCCGGCCGCGTATTACCGAGCTGTTCGAGAACTATCTGACCAGCGACGAGGTTCGCCACGCCGACGCGCTGTACATCCTGGGCGACCTGGTCGAGGCATGGCTAGGCGATGACGACGACGCCGAACTGCCGCAGCGCATCGCGGCCGCCACTCGCGCCGTGCGCGACGCCGGCGTGCCGGTGTATTTCATGGTCGGCAATCGCGATTTTCTGCTGGGTCAGGCGTTCGCCGAACGTGCCGGCATGACCCTGCTCGACGACGGCACCGTGCACGAGATCCAGGGGCGCCCGACCCTGCTCATGCATGGCGACGTGCTGTGCACCGATGACATCGCCTACCAGGCCGTGCGCCGGCAGGTACGCAACCCCGAATGGCAGAAGCAGATCCTGTCGATGCCGCTGGAAGCGCGCCGCACTTTCGCCGCGAAGGCGCGTGAAGACAGCAAAGCGCATACCGGCAGCACCATGGAAAGCATCATGGACGTGAACGGCGATGCGGTGGCCGAGGCCATGCGCAAGGCCGGCGTGACGCGGCTGATTCATGGCCATACGCACCGGCCGGCGGTACATGCGTTCGAGCTGGATGGAAAAGCAGCCGAGCGGATCGTACTGGGAGACTGGTATGAGCAGGGATCGGTGTTGCGGGTAGACGACGGCGGCGCCGAATTGCGCGGACTGGCGGTCGGATAGCGCACATCGCGCCATGCTCCAGGGTTGACCGCTACGCCTAGCAATGTTGGCATGACGTACCTGCTCTGGCTGTGGCGCTTCGTTCGAACTGCGCTCACCGCCCATACACGTATCAGGCTGTAAGACGTGTCGCGTCCGTGATCGACGGCTACGAGCCAGTCGTGCGCACTGGTGCGTGTGCGTATCGATGAAACGCGTTTCCGCGACCCGGATCGACCTGCTGAACTATTTGCGCCGCAAGGTGAACTAAGCGGCGGACCCGGCGGCATGGCCAGCCGGTTCGCGCCACGAAAGTTTGCCGTAATGCGACCCGCCCAGAATGGCCCCGGTCACGTCGGCGCCACCGGCGCCGTGTCCCTCAAAGGAAGCTTTGCCATGTGTGGAATCGTTGCTGCCGTTGCCCAGCGGGATGTCGCGCCGCTGTTGATTGTCGGCCTCAAGGCGCTGGAATACCGCGGCTATGACTCCTCCGGCGTGGCCGTGCTCGATCACGGCGCGATCCAGCGCGTGCGGGCCAAGGGCAAGGTGCGCGAGATGGAGGCGCTGTACCTCGCCGCGCCGTTCCCCGGCGGCACCGGCATCGCCCATACGCGCTGGGCCACACACGGCGTGCCGAACGAGGC
>Ga0209026_1000404_pt1 | contig 38293 bp, 27 predicted proteins | sample AraplaCL_Col_mCL_FD_184262 | JGI IMG/M metagenome (GOLD analysis project Ga0209026, IMG submission 184262) | Arabidopsis root microbial communities from the University of North Carolina, USA - plate scrape CL_Col_mCL (SPAdes) (version 2) | ecosystem: Host-associated > Plants > Roots >... | reverse complement strand
GATGCAGGTAAAATACATCTCAAAGGACTTTTGCCCATGATAGTTTTAGCAGGTGAGACTTATTATTATTTCAAGGGCACGTGGTATAAGCAAGGACTATCTGACGACCTTTTCACAGAATATTAAAAATCAAACAAATCCGAAACGGCGAAGTCCTCTTGAGCACCCTTAAAAGCAAACAACAGCAAAAAATCCCAAATTCGATATTCGAAATCATTCTACCCTCTTGACATTCAAATATAAATGCGTATATTTGCATCATTATAACGAATACAGGAGAGGGGACAATAGTCCCCTCTTTTATTTTATCAAAATAAATGTCTGAAAAGAAAATCGAACAACGGGTAAGGATGCTGGTGGAGGAAAAAATTTCCGACCGGCCAGACTTATTTGTAGTTGATATAAAAATGATGCCTAACCGTAAACTCATGGTTTTGGTTGATGGCGAACAAGGCATAGGTATTGCCGACTGTGCTGCGATAAGTCGTTTTGTAGGTTTTAAGCTGGAAGAGGAAGAAGTGATCGCCGAGGCTTATAACCTGGAGGTTTCATCGCCGGGGATCGATACGCCGCTTACGCTCACCAGGCAATACATTAAAAACATTGGCCGCGAGCTGGGTATTAAAATGCTGGATGGCACCAAACGTGAAGGCAATTTATTAGGTATAGATAACGAGGTAATAACAATAGAAGAGAAAATAAAGGCTGTACGCAAAACAGCCGGCGAAAAAGGTAAAAAGGCCGAGGTTATTGAAAGCCGGATACCTTTGAGTGAAATAGCAGAAACAAAAGTTTTAATATCATTCAAGTAAAGCAATGAGCAATATTAATTTAATCGATTCCTTTCAGGAATTTAAGGATTTCAAGAACATCGATCGTCCAACAATGATGAGCGTACTGGAAGATGTTTTTAGAAGCATGATCAGGAAAAAGTACGGAACAGACGAAAATTGCGACGTTATTGTAAACACCGACAACGGGGATTTGGAGATCTGGCGTACACGTGTGGTAATGGAAGATGGTTTTAGTGAGGATGATGACCTGGAGATTGAATTAGCCGAAGCTAAATTGCTTGATCCGGATCTGGAAGTTGGCGATGAGCATATCGAATTGATCACATTGGAAAGCTTTGGCCGTCGTGCAATATTAGCGGCACGCCAAACTTTGGTGTCTAAGATCCTGGAATTAGAGAAAGACGAGATCTACAAAAAATATAAAGACCGTGTTGGCGAAATTGTAACCGGCGAAGTTTACCAGGTTTGGAAAAAAGAAACTTTGGTGCTCGATGACGAAGGTAACGAGTTGTTATTACCTAAAACCGAGCAGATACCTGCCGATTACTTTAAAAAAGGCGATAGCGTTAGGGCGATAGTTCACAAGGTTGATATGCTGAACAGCAATCCTAAAATTATCATTTCGCGTACAGCACCTGAGTTTTTACAGCGTTTGTTCGAGATGGAAGTACCGGAGATCTTCGATGGATTAATTACCATCAAAAAGATCGTTCGCGAACCGGGTGAGCGTGCTAAAGTAGCCGTTGAATCGTACGATGACCGTATCGACCCGGTTGGTGCCTGCGTTGGTATGAAAGGTTCACGTATCCATGGTATCGTTCGCGAGTTGAAGAACGAGAACATCGACGTAATTAACTTTACCAACAATCTGCAACTGTACATCCAACGTGCATTGTCGCCTGCCAAAATAACATCTATTAAATTAGACGACGAGAAAAAAACTGCTGCGGTTTATTTAAAACCCGATCAGGTTTCGTTGGCTATCGGCCGTGGCGGACATAACATAAAATTGGCAGGAAAATTGACAGGATACGAAATTGATGTTTACCGCGAAGCTGATGAGCAAGAGGAGGATGTGGACATCGAAGAATTCTCTGACGAAATTGATGGCTGGATACTGGACGAATTTAAACGTATTGGTTTAGATACGGCAAAATCTGTACTGGCACTCAACGTTGGCGAACTGGTAAAACGTACCGATCTGGAAGAAGAGACTATTAAAGAAGTACTTTCTATTTTACAGGCCGAATTTGAATAAAACAGAATAACCAAATTAAAAAACGTATTTTTGCAAAAAAAAGCGGATAACAAATATTAAATGTCAGACGACAAATCGATAAAATTATTTAAGGCAGCAAAAGAACTAAACATTGGTACAGGTACCATAGTCGACTTTTTAGCGTCAAAAGGTTACAAGATTGAAAAGCAACCTAACGCTAAGATCGAGGGTGAAATGTACGATGCGCTCCTGAAAGAATTTCAGGTTGACAAGATCATTAAGGAAGAGGCCAAACAGATCAGCATCGGAAAGATCCGGCGCGAAGAGACCGGCCTGCCTGAAAAAGTGGAGCATCATCCGCGTGCCAAAGACTTTGAGCACGAAGAAATTTTAGTTAAAAACTTACACTCGTACACCCCGCCTCCAACACCTGCGGCACCGGTTGAAAAACCGAAGCCAGAGCCTGTTGCTGAAGAGCGTGACGAGGCTAGTTTGCCTGGTGTTAAAGTGGTTGGTAAGATCGACCTCGACAATCTTGGCGGTAACCGTACCGAAAAGAAAGTTGAAAAAGAGGTTGTTGCCGAAAAACCTGCAGAGGTTGAAAAGCCAGCTCCGGCTCCGGAACCTACTCCTGTGGCAGTAGCCGAACCGGTTAAACAACCAGAAGTAAAACAACCTGAGCCTGTTGCAGAAGCACCGGCACCGGTTGTTGAAAAACCTGTTGAAGCACCTGCGCCTGTTAAACCAGAGCCGGTTGCCGAAGTGGAAACTCCTGCCGAAGATGGCGAGGATGATGTAATACGCGCCAAAGCTGAGCGTTTAACCGGCCCCAACGTAATTGGTAAGATCCAGTTACCGGTGGCGCCCAAGCGTAACCAGCCTGTAGCATCATCGGCAGCAAGCAGCGCCGCCGACCAGCGCCGCAAACGTAAACGTAAAGAAAACGGGCCTAACCCGGGTGGTGGCCAGCAACGGCCGCAAACCGGCCAGCCAGGTGCTCCCGGACAACCGGGTGCAGGTGCCCCGCCGCAAGCCGGTGGCAGCCGTCCAGACTTTAAAAAAGGTGGCAGCAATATTCCGCGTCCCGATTTCAGGAACAAGGGCCAACAGCCGACATCGGCCGGTGGTACTAAAGAAGAACCATCAGAAAAAGAAATACAAGACCAGATCAAAGCAACACTTGCCCGTTTAAGCGGTGCAGGTAAATCGGGTAAGTTTGCGCAACGTGCAAAGTTCCGTCGTCAAAAACGTGATGATGTTGCCGCAGCTTCTGAGCAGGACGCGTTAGACCAGGAATTACAATCAAAGGTTTTAAAAGTAACCGAGTTTGTAACAGCCAACGAGTTAGCATCCATGATGGATGTATCTGTTACACAGATCATCTCGACGTGTATGAGTTTGGGTATGTTCGTATCCATTAACCAACGTTTGGATGCCGAAACCCTAACCATTGTTGCCGAAGAATTTGGCTACGAAGTTGAGTTTGTTAAACCACAGGACGAAGAGGCCAATCTGGATATACCGGATGCCCCTGAAGATCTGATACCACGTGCGCCGATCGTAACGATCATGGGCCACGTCGATCACGGTAAAACATCGTTACTCGATTTTATCCGTAAAACAAACGTAATAGGCGGCGAGGCCGGTGGTATAACCCAGCACATTGGCGCTTACGAAGTAACGTTAAAGGATAATCAAAAAATAACATTCCTGGATACACCGGGTCACGAAGCGTTTACCGCGATGCGTGCACGTGGTGCCCAGGTAACGGATATTGTGATCATTGTGATTGCTGCTGACGATAGTGTGATGCCGCAAACCCGCGAGGCCATAAACCATGCGCAGGCTGCCGGTGCACCGATCATCTTCGCATTCAACAAAATTGATAAGCCAGGCGCTAACGCCGATAAGGTACGCGAGCAATTATCGACCATGAATATTTTGGTTGAAGAATGGGGTGGTAAATATCAAACCCAGGAAATATCTGCTAAAACTGGCTTAAATGTCGACCTGCTTTTAGAAAAAGTATTGCTCGAGGCCGAATTGCTGGAGTTAAAAGCGAACCCTAACAAACGTGCCGTAGGTACCGTTATCGAGGCTGCTTTAGATAAAGGCCGTGGTATTGTTACCACCGTTCTGGTACAGGCAGGCCGTTTAAAAGTGGGCGACCCGATATTAGCCGGTTGCTACAGCGGACGTGTTAAAGCATTAACCAACGAGCGCGGACAAAGAGTTGAGTCGGCAGGGCCATCAACACCGGTACAGGTGTTGGGTATGCAGGGCGCACCTACCGCGGGCGATAAATTTAACGCCTTAGAAAGTGAGCCTGAAGCACGCGAGATTGCTAACAAACGTTTGCAGTTACAACGCGAGCAGGGCTTACGTACTCAGAAACACATCACACTTGATGAGATCGGCCGTCGTTTAGCGATAGGTAACTTTAAAGAGCTGAATATTATTGTGAAAGGCGACGTGGATGGTTCGATCGAAGCGTTATCCGATTCGTTACTGAAACTATCAACCGATCAGATCCAGGTGAACATCATATCCAAAGCTGTTGGGCAGATATCCGAGTCGGATGTATTGCTGGCTTCGGCTTCAGATGCGATCATCATCGGTTTCCAGGTACGCCCTTCGGGCAGTGCGCGTAAGCTTGCCGAGCAGGAACAAATTGATATCCGTTTATACTCTATCATCTATGACGCTATAAACGAGATCAAAGCGGCGATGGAAGGCATGCTTGCACCAACGTTTGAAGAGAAAATAGTGGCGAATGTTGAGATACGCGAAACCTTCAAGATCAGCAAGGTGGGTACAATCGCAGGTTGTATGGTGTTAGATGGTAAGATCACCCGTAACAGCAAGATCCGGATCATCCGCGAGGGTGTGGTAATTTACACCGGCGAACTGGCTTCGTTAAAACGCTTTAAAGATGATGTGAAAGAAGTTGCTACCGGTTACGAGTGCGGTTTGAACATTCAAAACTTTAACAACATTGAAGTAGGCGATATTGTTGAAGCTTATGAAAACGTAGAGGTAAAACGCAAGTTGTAATACTTTGCTATTAAAATAGAAAGCCGCTTAGTAAACTAAGCGGCTTTTTTTATGGTCAATTATTTTTAGTAGAAATTATAGCCGTAATCCTGGTTAAAGGCCGGGCTCCATAGCGGGTGGTTCAGGTTACCCGGGTGCGGGCCTACAATACCGCCGCCGGTATCTGATGCGGCAAGCACTACATAAACAAAACTTCCAGCGTGATAGCATGGCCAGTACATTACCAGGTTAACATCATCCTGTAAATAGTATTTGGCGTGTTGTACCATACCCAGCCCGGCGTTATTATACAACATAGATGCCCATAGCGACGAATGTGTACCCAAAGGCGATGAGCCCGGGGCATATAACACCAGGTTGCCATCGGTTTGGAAATACAGCGCACCTGCGGTATGCCCCTGCGTTCTGCTCGACCATACACCGGTTTCTGTTCCGTTCGAATTTTCCCTGTATAGTACCAGGTTACCATCTGTCTGCAATGTAAGCCTGCAAGTGTAATTTGGTGAGTAAATGGACGCACCAACGGTTAACACAGGCTGAGTATCGCTTACGCCGATAATAACTGCACTACCGGTTGTAGGAGTTTCATAATTAAACTGGGTGAACAAATAGGATGATGGAAATCCATCGTGCGGTTCTACGCCTCCATAAGGGTATAAATATTGAAATGCTGCCTTGTCAAAATCCGACAGGGAGATATACGAATTACCGCACTGGCCGCCATTCATAATTGAAGTTGGGTCAGGATCGTAGTTGTACTGATTAGGCGTTCCTGGTAGCGGATCGGCCCCGAAACTGCTGCCAGCCGGGTCGGTACCGGATGTCGGCTCACCGGAATAATACCAGTTTGTATGCCTGAAGCCAATGGTATGTCCCAGTTCATGGCTGATCACGTATTGTATCTGCGCCGAGGTAAAGCTTAAAGAAGCCATAAAGCTCGTAGCAATATATATCTGCGAGCCTGGCAGCCCGTTAACCGGGAATAATGCTTCACCACATACGCCTGAGCCCAAACCGCTGTTGTCACTAATGGTAATATTGGGCGATGGGCCGGAACCGTTGTACAAAGTAAACGTCAGGCTGCTCGAAACGCTGTTCCACTCGTTCATGGCGCCTTGTATCTCAGTCTGGTAGGCCGACATGGAAGGATCGATCTGCACAACTACATTGCTGATGCTCACATAGCTCCCTGTACCGCTTTGTTCGGTTTTTATCCGTGTTGTAGGGAGTTTACTCAGCTCGAGTTTCTTTTTCGACGCATCGATAGTTACCCGTTTATCGAATAAGATATCCCCGTCTACTACATAATAATTTCCGATGTCTTTAATATCACTTTGCCTGTAACCGAGGCTTTTGATATACGTTACCACATCATCCTGCGATACAGGAGTAAAACTTTGCTTTTTACAAGCAGTGATGGCCACAGCTAACGTTAGGCATAGCAATGCCATCCTTTTTCCGAAGGTAGTTTTTTTAATTTTCATGGTAAAAGAGGTTGTGATTAATATTATATAAAGTAATATAATATTAATTTTATACGAAACGATATTTTACCAATATGACCTATCTGTCTGTATACAGGTAATTTAGAAACAAAAAGAGGCGCTTAGTTTACTAAGCACCTCTCCGTATTATATTATTAAAATAACCTAATGCTATTGCCCCACTATCCAACTTATCTTCTTCGGCCCTTTGGCTATCAGATACGATAAGCCTATCGAAAGCCCATAAGCCAAAACAAACTGCATCAGCGACATGCCGAGCATTTGCCACATCGGGCGGTAGTCTTCGTTATGGTAGCCCAACGGCCTGAAGATCTCGGGCACTACGTGATTGAGTAAAATGTGGTGCAAAAAGTAAATGCCGAAAGTAAGCATGCGAGGCTTAAACAACTCGGCATGAAATATTTTGTAATATTTAAAAAACAATACAAAGCAGGCCAGCGTGTATAAAATATTAGTAAAACGCAATGTATTCAGTGCTTCGGGATTGTGAGCGACAGTCATAGCCATGCTCTCCCAGCACGATAAAACATAGGTAACCAAAAATGCCAGTGCGAAGTACCAGCCTGATGTTTTAGTAACCCAATTGTTGAATGCCGAAAAGTTTTTGTTGATCTTATAGCCAAGCCAAAGGTAAAACACAAAGCCTAGCAACGCAGTGGTATGCCCTGGCGGTATCCAATCGTAATACAAGTTTACCGAATAGAATAACGAGAAGGCACCAAGTATAGCACCGAAAATAAGGCTGTTGATGTATCTGCGGAACAGCAGTAAAATGCCGATACATATCAGGAAGTTAACAATAAACCACAAACTGGTTAAAAACAAGGTATCATATACCTGCATAAAAAAAGTACCCCAGGGGTCGGTTACCAAATCCTTCATCCCAAACTTGGCATATACAATGTACATATTGAGGTAGTTGAGTGCGATGGCTACCACAAACCAAAACACCCAGGGTTTGAAGGTGTTGCCCCAGCGGCGCTTCATATACTCGGCCGACGAGTAGGTTTCAAACTTATCGCCAATTAAAAAACCCGAAACCAGGAAGAAGATAATGGTGCCATATTTAAAAAACTGTATGGTGGTAACCTGTATTAACTGATCGGAGAAGCTGGTGAAATTTTTGCCTAATAATAGTGAAGAATGTTCCATCACGATGGAAACCATCGATATAAACCTTAAGGCATCAATAAAATCGTATTTGGTAGTACTGGCGGTTGCTGTCGGCATTATTATTTATTAACTGTTGGATGGTTTTATTAAACCAAGGTTTAACCGTGTAAACCTATATTAGTTTGATGATATTAAAATGAAATTTTAATATCTCTCCCGGTATTTTGTGCTGATGGATAACTTGTCAAGCAATTAAAAAAGGGGATGGCCATACAATATGTGCCATTTTAAATCGCCCGCAAAGAAAGCACTATTAATTTGCAGGGCAAAAAATATATGAATGTTGTGCGTAAAATGTTTGCTATTAAAATAATTGTGTCTTACTTTATGCCGCTTAGTAATTTTAAAATCTTAATATCTCACAATAAAAAAAATGGAAACAGCACTTTGCAGGGTATGTGATACACAATTAAAGGGCGGGTTTACGTTCAGAGAAATGATGTTTGGCTTTAGAGATAGGTTTAACTACGGCCAATGCCCTAATTGTCAATCACTTCAGATTTTACAAGTACCTGCAAACATAGATAAGTATTATCCCTCTTACTATGTGGCCTTTGCCCAAGAAATCGCATCGTTAAAAAGGTTGCCATTTTTAAAACGTGTTTTTGTTAAATCGCGGATAAGGAAAAAGTTTGAACAAGGCAGAAATCATGAACTTGAATATTTAAAGCCTATAAATATAATGCCTGATGCCCACATACTGGACATTGGTTGTGGCAGAGGGGCATTAATCTGCGGACTTTATAATTTAGGATATGAAAAAGTTGGAGGCGTTGATAAATTTATTCCAAGTGAAATAGATTATGGTTACGGCGTAAAAGTGCAAAAAAAAGACCTTTCGGAGTTAGATTCAAATGCTTACGATTTGCTGATGATGCACCATGTTTTAGAACACATGGACGAGCAGGTAAAAGAACTGAAAGAATGCTACCGATTACTAAAAAAGAATGGGGTATTGTTGATCAGGATCCCGGTTATTGGTACCGCCTGGGACATCTATCAGGAAAACTGGGTTCAGTTAGATGCTCCCCGGCATTTTGTACTGCATACCTTAAAAAGCATGAATATATTGGCCGAAAAGACTGGCTTTGTAATCGAAAAGACGATATTCGATTCGAACGAATTTCAGTTTTGGGGTAGTGAGTTGTATAAAAAAGACATACCATTAACTTTACCCGATACGCATGAATGGTATCCCGTCAATAAAACATTTAGCAACGAACAAATAGAGCGGTATAAACAGGAAGCCATAAAATTAAATGTTGAACAAAAAGGCGATGCCGCAATGTTTTACCTTCGTAAAAAATGATCTCGATAATCATCTCCTCTGCAAATAAGAAACTGTTAAGCCAGGTTAGCGAAAATATTAAAAGTACCATCGGTGTTGAATATGAGATTATCGCCTTTGATAATAGCACTGGTGCTAAAGGTATCGCCGAAGTCTACAATCAAGGGATAAAACAGGCGAAGCACGAAGTTTTATGTTTTATGCACGAAGATGTTGAATTGCTAACCGCGAACTGGGGCGTTATTGTGAAAAACGTTTTTGAGCAGAATAAAGACGTGGGACTGATTGGACTTGCAGGGAGCAGCTACAAACCACTTACCCCATCGGGCTGGAATGGTATAGGCAATGAGGAGTATCATATTAACCTATATCAGTCGTATAAATTTATCGAAAAGGAACCGGGATTGAATTACCATAACCCAACCAATAAATACCTGGTGCAGGTTGCTTGTGTTGATGGCGTTTGGATGTGTACTACACGGGCTATCGCACTTGAGCATCTTTTTGACGAAAGCTTCACAGGGTTTCATGTTTACGATATTGACCTATCGTTAAATATCGGCCGAACCTACAAAGTAGCGGTTACATTTGAAGTATTGCTTGATCATTTTTCGGAGGGCAATTACAATGCTGACTGGCTTAAGGATACCATTAAGCTACACGAAAAATGGGAGTCCATTTTACCCGTGAATATAACAGGGAAGCCGGCCAAGGAAATCATCAGCATTGAACGCCGAACGTTTAAATATTTTATCGATCTGCTGCTTAAATTCAACTTTCCGCTGAAACTTGCAACCCGGTTTTTAAAACGGAACAACAGGTATTATAAACTAAGCCCGTTGTTGTATCTCAAACTAAGGTACTATATCCTGAAAAAAAACCGAAAAAAAATAGGTAATTAAATGATATAACCCTGTTCCTTAAATATCGATCGCCAAAAATCAAGGTTCTTATCCCAGGCATGGCAGCCAAAAGGTAATTTTCCGCGCGTGAGTTTTAACGATTTTTGCGGTGCATGCTCAAATGCGAAATGCGAGGCTTTTTTATAGCCAGGGATATTTAGTAATCGTTTTTTGCGGTTTGCCTCGATGCTCCAAAAAGCATCCTCGTTGAGATAATGATCGGTGCTGGCAAGGTAAGGCTCCATTTGCGGCTTTAGCCGGATGCTTAACTCGTGAAACTTTTTAACCCGGCGGAGTGAAAAGCCACCATTGCCAACCCGGTTAATAAACTGCATATCGCTTGGGCGGCCATTCTTCTGTACATCAAACCGGGTGTGGTACAGCATTTGTATACGCGATTTTACAGCTTTCAGCAGGTCGGGATAACCGTGTATGCGTAACCACGGCGCGCCGACGTAATCAATATCCTGGTTGCACCAGTAAGGCAACTCATCGCGAAAAGCAAAAGCATCCAACTGGTAAATCAAGATGTATTGGTAATTTAAAAACGCGGCGTAAAACTCATCGCTCAGCATTAAACGGTTATAACCGTGTATGCTGGCAAAGTAGTCATCGTTAAACGAAACAGTTTCGCTAAAGTTATATTTGGCTGTCATTTCGGTAACATCCAGAGATTGCGGCTTTACCAATATCTTGTCGTACCCGGCAAAAACTTTTTGGCATTGTTGAAGCGCTACCTCTTCTAATGCCGAAACGGTATTCCGGTATACCGGTACAACAATGGCTACTTGTTTTTGCTCGCTCATAGGTTAGGCTTCGCTAAACGTCTGCATATCTATCAGCTTTTTGTACAAGCCGCCGTTACTCATTAATTGCTGGTGACTGCCTTGTTCAACAACCTGCCCATTTTCCAGAACGATAATAATATCGGCGCTTTGTATGGTGCTTAGGCGGTGGGCAATAATGAGCGAGGTTCGGTTCTTCATCAGGTTATTTAAGGCATCCTGTACCAGTTTTTCCGATTCGGTATCCAGAGCCGAGGTTGCCTCGTCAAGTAACATGATCGGCGGGTTATTCAGTACCGCGCGGGCGATACAGATCCGTTGCTTTTGCCCGCCCGAGAGTTTTGAGCCACGGTCGCCGATATTGGTTTGGTAGCCGTTATCGGTAGTGAGGATGAACTCGTGCGCGTTGGCAATTTTTGCCGCGGCCTCAACTTCTTCTAAAGTAGCATCAGGCTTACCAAAGGCGATGTTATTAAAGATGGTATCGTTAAACAGGATGGATTCCTGGTTTACAAAACCCATTAATGCCCGTAATGATTCGGCAGTAAGCGAGTTAATATCCTTCCCGTCAATTACAACCTGTCCCGATTTAGGTTCGCTAAAATGTGGTATCAGGTCCATTAAGGTTGATTTGCCACCACCTGATGGCCCAACCAAAGCAACTGCTTTTCCTTTCGGGATAATAAGGTTGATGTTAGTTAAAACATTCTTTTCGTTATAGGCAAAGGTTACGTTCTCAAATTGGATGCTATCGTTAAAACTATCAATTATCGTGGCGTCAGGCGCATCAACTATCATTGGTTTCTCATCAATCAAAGCTAAAACACGTTCGCCGGCTGCGATACCCGAGTGGATGTTACTGAATGAATCGGAGATGGCTTTTGCGGGGCGTTGTAATTGTGAGAATATACCTATATATGCTATAAAATGCCCTGCATCGAGGGTAGACTGTTTATTCAATATCAAATATCCGCCGTACAGCACGATGAACGCGATCATCGTAACAGACAAAGTTTCTGAAACCGGCGAGGCTAACTGCTGCCGCCTTGCCATCGACCGTGAGATATTTGAATAGTTTTCGTTTTCTCTGTTAAATCTATCTTTTATAAAACCGAGTGCGTTAAAGGCCTTGATGATCTTTATTCCAGATAGCGCTTCATCCAAATAACTGATCATGTTTGAGTAAGATTGCTGCCCTGCTATGGCTTGTGACTTTAACTTTTTTACGATGCGCGAAATAACGAATGCCGAAATTGGGATGACCAATAACGAAAAAAAAGTAAGTTTAGCCGATATGTTAAACAGCGCTACCATGTATGCGATCATGGTAACAGGTTCTTTAAATATAACCTGAAGGGTTCCGGTTACCGAAAACTGCACTACCTGAACATCCGAGGCTACTTTGGATATGATATCGCCCTTGCGCTCATTACTAAAATAACCCAGGTGCAGATCCATCACATTATTAAACACCGTTTTCCGGAGATTTAATAAGGTGTGCACCCGGAGGTTTTCCATGGTACGCTGAGATAGGTACCGAAACAAATTGCCTAAAAAAACAAAGGCTACGATAACACCGCAAACAAACTTTAATGCGCCCCAAGGCCCACCGTAGTTGTTGATATAGTATTGCATGTAATACTTAAACATCTCCGGCATATGAAAAATTGACGGGGCAGGTCCGGTTTGTATAACTTTTACTACCGGGCCGGTTGATGCAAACAGTGCATTTAATAACGGGCCAAGCAATACCAGCACCATGGTGCTGAAAAATACGTAAAGCAGGGTGAATATAATATAAGGTATAGCAAACTTTTCGATGGGCTTGGCAAAAGAGAGCAGGCGGAAGTACGTTTTCATTTAAAATTATAAGCTGGCAAAATTAATCAATAGTTATGGATATCAGTAGCCTATAGCTTAAACCTTACATTGAGCTCATTATTGCACTTATATATTATCGCCTAAAATTGTCCGGTTGTATCGCTGACTGTTCGAAAACGGACGGTTTTGAAATATCTATAAATTTTTATTTTGCTGAAAATCAATATTTTATAATAAGGGTATCAATATTGGCATAGTGTGCCAAAACAGTACAACAACATGACAACGATTGATAAGCGTTTAAGCGAAATGTGGGCAGGATGCCTTAAAAACGACCGTAAACAACAAGAGCTTTTATACCGTACCCTGGCACCTAAAATGCTGGCTGTATGTATGCGTTATGCTCATGACAAAGACGAAGCGCAGGATATTTTGCAGGAAGGTTTTATAAAAATGTTTAATAATGCGCATAAATACCGCGGCGAAGGCAGCCTTGAAGGCTGGATACGCCATATTATGGTGAATACCGCTATATCGCGCTACCGCAAATTAAAGCCAATGGTTTTGGTGGATGAATTGCCGGAGCAAAATGACTACTGCGGCAATGGCTACAACGCCCATGGGTTAGAGGTTAACGACCTGCTTAAAATAATCCAAAAGTTACCGCAGACCTACCAATCGGTGTTTAATATGTATGCTATTGAAGGATACTCGCACCAGGAAATAGGTAATTCGTTAGGGATAAGTGAGCTGCTGTCGCGCACCAATTTGTGCCGGGCACGTGCTATTTTAAAGGAAAATGTAACCCGGTTAACCAGCGGCAGACATTGCGTAGCCTGCTAAGTACCCTCGTACAATGCCATGTATTGCTGCGCCGTGCGTGCCCAGGTAAACAGGGCGGCGCGTTGTTTAGCAGCTTCGGCTAAATTGTTTTGGTGAAAATGCTCCAGGCCTTCGGCTAATACCTTTTGCATGGCTGTGGGTTCAAAACTTTCAAAGTAATAGGCTACATCGCCGCCAATTTCGGGTAGCGATGTGAGGTTTGATAGAAAAACGGGTTTGCCAAAATACATGGCCTCAATAACCGGCAAGCCAAAACCTTCGGCCAGCGATGGAAACACCAATGCCTCGCAGTTTTGATAATACCAGGCCTTGTCGGCATCACTCACCGGGCCGGCTATGATAATCCGGTCGGCGCAGTTAAATTTTGCCGCCTCTTCCATAATCTTGTGCTGATAATCGGTTACTGTTCCGGCGATCACCAGTTGGAGATTGTTGTGTTGGAATAATGCGGGTAGCACATGGAAGTTCTTTTTGGGTGAGACATTGCCTATCGTAAACAAAAACTTTTTCTGCGGGATGTTTTGTGGTTGATGACCGGCAACTGGGATAAGTTTATCTGCACCATTGTAGATCACACTTAGCTTATCTTTTGCCTGCGGGAAATGCTTTACAATGTCGTCGGCGACAAATTGGGATATGGCAACTATTTGATCCGAGTTATCAATATGCCTGCCCATTGTTTCAAAATAGATGGGTAACAGGCGCGCATCGTCTTTCAATTCGATGATGGGATTCAGATCGTGAATGGTCAGTATTTTCCTGGCGTTCACCAATTCAGGTTTCAGGCGGCAAAACTGGTCGGTAAAATGCACCACATCGTATTTACTCCGGCCGGGGAAAAACAGTTTGTGCATTTTGGCTAAAAAAACCAGCGGTACTTTACCGGCAAATATTTTGCGGTTTTTAAACTTGAGGTAAAAGCTAAACTTAAACCTGTCCTTGTTCTCCTGCAAAAGAGCGTTACCCAGCCCCTGTCCGAAATAGAATAAGCCGGTATTCGCGTTTTTCATCGAATCGAAAGTGACCAGCACTTTTGGTTTTTCTTGCTTACTCACACTACCCAGGTTTTAATTTTATTGTAAACTTCGGTTGCGGCAATCACATCAAGTTCGCCTTCCGGTGCCTGTATATATTCAGCCTGTCTGCCAATTGGTCCCCAGCGGCGGGCATGTATCGAGCCGATAGATGGGAATAGCCCCAATGTATGTATCCCGGTTTCGGCGGCAATATGCAATGGGCCCGTTCCGGCTGCAATCAGCCCATTGGCCTTAGCTATAAACTTTACCAATTGTTCGAGGGGCATCGTGCCTGTCATGTCAATAATGCCATCCGGCAAACCGGCTATCCAATCTTTTAATAAAGCTTTTTCTTTTTCGCTTCCGCTGATGAAGACCTTAAATTGTTGAGGAGGCAACAAAGAGATCAGTTCGCTAAACCGCTGCAAACTCCACTCGCGGCCGCTTCCGTGCGATTTGGGATGAATGATTAGATTAAACTTTGTGTGATCGAATAGGTCCGTAAACTCTTTTTGTAATCGGCCTTTAGGTTTAAAATCATAATATTTCGGCAGCTGCGGCACATCGGGTATAGCCATAATCCCTAAACCTTGTAGCAAAACAATGTTTAACTGTGCTTCGTGCAAAAGCGATTTTTTGCGACTTAGTTTAACCAACTTATTACAAGTGAGCCAATGGAATACCCGGTTGGTTGTACCGATACGCAATTTAATGTTAGCACTTTTGGCCAGGACGGCAATCTCTTTACGGGGAAAAACATGGATGATAATGTCGATATGTTTTGCCTTTAGTGCCGATATCTGCCCGGGCATTGGCAAAGCCTTTAACTCATCATAATTAATAAAGGTATCAACTGCTGCACAGGCGTTAATTATTGGTCCGGTGTACGTACGACCCAGAAACGAAATTTTAACATCCGGATAAATGCTTTTGAGATACCCGCACAATGGGAGCGTGAGCACCACATCGCCAATGGCATCGGTGCGGCTTATTAAGATATGCTGATTTTTAATGGTGCTCAACTTACTTTACTATTTTGTAATTTCTGTATTCGCCAATGCGCCAGCCGGTGAGCATTTCTACAGCCTGTAGCACTTTTCGCCTCATATCCATTTTCATTTTGATCTTAGCAGGGTCGAGTTTCCAGTTCAGGGCGGTTATTCGTTTCTGCATCACTGCCGGGTGCGTTCCCGTAAAGGGTATCAGTTTATCGGCGTTGCTGTAATCAAACTCGTAGGTTTCGGGTATGTTGGCGGCTATCCAGGCCTCATCGTGGTAAAACCGGCTGAAGTTGCGCAACTTATTCTCGATAACCTTTGGTTGCTTTACCCAACCGTAATGATAGATATAAGCATCGATCAGTTTTACGTTAATCTTACGGTCATCCCACCTAAAGCCCTGCGCGTCGCGGTAAGCATGGATGTGTTTGTTGTTTCGCACAATGCGGATCTCGCGGCGGTACCACCTGCGCGAATGGCTGTAATAATCGTAAGAGCCATAAAAATGCTGATATTTAAACAGCAAGCCCTCGATTTTGGTATCGGCCAGGTTATCTTCCATCTCTTTTTTGATGGTTGGCAGATATTTTTCGTGTACGCACTCATCGCCCTGGATATAAAAGGCCCAGTCGGCATCGGGTGAGATGTTGTTGAAAGCTATATCGGTTTGTTCGGCAAAGACAGCTCCGCCCTCGCGTTTGCTGTCATCCCAAACGGTGTTAATCACCCTGATCTTGGGTGAGCCGATGCTTTCTACCAGTTGCGCGGTAGCATCGTCGCTGTTGCCAAGGGCTATCACAAATTCATCGCACAAAGGCAATATCGAGGTAATGGCTTCAACAACCGGATAGTCGTTTTTTACTGCATTCCTGATAAAGGTAAAACCGGCAACTCTCATTCTTTTAGGTATACTATATTATATAGGTGTAAAGGTATGCATTGGCGGCTTAACAATTAAATTGCATAAAAAACGAAACAATAATGAATAAGCGCTTAAATTAGCCATCGGTAAACCAAATTTTAAATGCCATCATCTGCTTCTATCGATTTTAAATTGCTTGCCAGGCGATTGACCATGGTTGAGAACGACCTTGCCGGGGCTGAAGATTATTTGAAAAGTTTGCATATAGATAATGAAGTACCAGTGATTGGCATAACAGGGCCACCCGGTGCAGGCAAAAGTACCCTGGTTGGCGCGTTGATTACCGAATTACTTAAGCAAAATAAAAAGATAGCCGTACTGGCAGTGGATCCAACTTCGCCGTTTAATATGGGTTCGCTGCTTGGCGACAGGATACGCATGGCCGAGCACTTTAATCATCCCGATGTGTTTATCCGTTCGATAGCTAGCCGGGGTTCGGTTGGTGGATTAAGTGTTAAAACTATTGAGATGTGTGATGTAATGCGCGCCGCCTGTTTTGATTATATTATAGTAGAAACGGTTGGCGTGGGGCAATCGGAAATTGATATAGCCGGATTAGCCGATATAACCATGGTTGTGCTGGTGCCCGAGAGTGGCGATGAGATACAGCATATCAAATCGGGCCTGATGGAAATTGCTAATGTTTTTATTGTAAATAAAGCCGATAGGGACGGTGCGGATGCTTTTGTAAGTAACATAAAAAAAATGGTGATGCAGAAACATGCCGACATTCCGGTTTTTAAAACGGATGCAGTACATGATATAGGTATTGCCGAGATTGCGGGCCACCTGCAGCAGGCAAATTTGGCAGTAAACAGTAAGCGACTGTTTTTATTGACCGAAAAAGTATACAGACTTGTACAGCATAAAAGAATGCAGGGCATTGAAAAAACGAAGCTCCAGCAGTTAATCGCTGAAGCTTCGCAGAAAAAAGACTTTAATATATACCGTTTTGCCGATAGTATCAATTCGATGAATTCATAATATCTTCTATTTCATCTGCCTCGACAGGTATAGCTGCCATTAAATCGATATTGCCGGCTTTAGTTATTAATATGTTGTTTTCGAGACGAATGCCTAAACCTTCCTTGGGTATATAGATTCCCGGCTCGCAGGTTAGGATATTGCCCACCTGAAATTTTTGATAGCGACTGGCAAAATCGTGCACATCTAAACCTAAATGATGCGATGTGCCGTGCATAAAGTATTTTTTATAGGCGGGCATGGCCGGGTTTTGCTTTTCAACATCGTGCTTGTCCAACAAGCCTAACTTAATAAGTTCTCCCGTCATTATTTTTCCAACCTCTTCGTGGTACTCGTTCCATACCGCTCCGGCGACTATCATTTTTGTCGCTTCTTTCATTACGTGCAGCACAGCATTATAAACATCGCGCTGGCGTTGGGTAAAGCGGCCGTTTACCGGGATAGAGCGGCTCATGTCGGCGTTATAATTGGCGTATTCGGCGCCAAAATCGAATAAGATCACATCGCCATCCTTACAAACCTGGTTATTATCGTTGTAATGCAGCACATTAGCATTGGGCCCTGACGCGATAATGGGGTTATAAGCATGCCCTGTTGCCCGCTGCCTTATAAATTCATGAATGATCTCGGCTTCTATTTCGTACTCTGTAACACCGGGCTTAACAAATTTAAGTACCCTTTTGAATGCGTCGTTAGTTATATCGCAGGCTTTTTGGGTCAGCTCAACTTCGACGTCCGATTTGATAACCCGCAGGTCGCGCATAATGGGTGCACTCCTTAAATAAGTATGCAAAGGGTATTTTGATCTGAGCTTCTCAATAAAGCGCATATCCCGGTAAGGCACCTCGTGTACGTACCGGTCGTTCTCGTTGGTGTTCAAGTATATATTATCCGCATAGTTTATAATACTATGTAAAATACTATCAAAATCCTGAAGCCAATAGATGGAGGTTATCCCGGATGCTCCCTTAGCTTCGTCTTTGGTATATTTATGTCCTTCCCAGATAGCGATATGCTCGTCGGTCTGTCTTAAAAAAAGTACTTGTTTGTATAGGGGATTAGGACAATCCGGGTATAAAAACAAGATACTTTGCTCCTGATCGATACCCGATAAATAGAAAAAGTCGGGGTTTTGCTTAAAAATAAAGGCTTGATCACCACTTTTTGGAAATTCGTCGGCAGAATTAAAAACAGCTATGGAATTTGGTTTTAGTCGTGAAACGAAATTTTTTCTATTATTACTAAATAAATCCGGACTAATACGTAAGTATTTCATTATTATTGAGGTATTTAATTTTTCCTAAAACCTTTTTTATATTTTTTTGTCAAAGAATATAAATAATTTGGAACAATGTTTGGTAATGATTTCAAACATAATAACTAAATTTGAAAAAAAATCACAATTAAAATTGTTTAATCTTAAAACTATGAATTATTCTACATTAAAGAAAACAGCCGCTTTGTCAATTGTTTCTTTGATGGCCGTTGGAGCAGCAAGTGCTCAATCGTCATCAGATTCAACGGCTAAAACTTCTGCCAAGATATTTGGTGGAAGCGGACAGTACAACACCTGGACCTTAGGTTTAAACGCTGGCGTTACAAGTAACATGGCCGTTATCGGTGGTGTTAACAATTTCAGTACATTGGAGATCGGCGCAGGTGGTTTCTTATCATTAAGAAAACAAGTGGCTCACTCATTTGGTATCGAAGGTGATTTTGGCGTAGGCCAGGTTAAAGGCAGCAGCTCTTATGCTGTAGGTGGCACATATGCCAGCTTCCCGGTTTACGGATTTTCAACAACTTACTACTCTGGAGGTCTATTAGGCGTTATTAACGTAGCTACTGTCGATTTCCTGCGTCGCAAAAATGCTATCAACTTCTTCGTTGAAGCTGGTTTAGGTGCACAGTGGTATCAGGTTACCTACAAAGGCAATCCTAACACCAATCCACAGCCGAGCCAACCTATGAGTGCAAACCATGTTGACAAACACACTGTATTTGAAGCCTATGTACCAACAGGAGTAGGTATCAAATGGAGATTGAGCGATTCTTGGGGCTTTAACTTAGGTTACAACATGTACTTTACAGATGGTGATATATTTGACGGCGACAAATTAGTTGGCGTACCTTCTCACCGCGATAAATACACTTTAGGTTATGCTGGTCTTGAGTACACATTCGGTTCAAAATCTAAACCAAACTTAGAGTGGGTTAACCCGGTTGCCATGATGTATGATGAGTTGAACGATCCTACATTGAAACAAGAAGTTGAAGCTTTAAAAGGTCGTGTATCAAATGTTGAAAAAGCAGTTGATGATCTGAAAAAAGATTCTGATGGTGACGGTGTTGCTGATCAATTTGACAAATGCCCTAATACTCCGGCTGGTACTGTAGTTGACGGTTCAGGTTGCCCATTAAAAACAGGTACTGATACTGCAACTGTTGGTAAAATGATCCGTGATGCTATGGGTAGCGGAAGAGGTACTGGTACAGTAACTGGTACTGCTTACTCAAACATCCAATTTGAATTTGATAGCTCAGTGTTACGTACTTCATCTTACCCGGTATTAGATGCTACTTCTGCTGACTTACGTTCATCTGGTAAAACAGTTTGGGTTAACGGTTATGCTTCATCTGAAGGTACTGCTGCTCACAACATGCAATTATCTAAAGATCGTGCTAACTCAGTTAAAACTTACTTAGTAAACTCTGGTGTTGACGCGAAACACATTAAAGTAAAAGGATACGGTGAAACCCATCCAATTGCTGATAACTCAACTGAAGACGGACGTGTATTAAACCGCCGTGTAGAGTTCAAAAAATAATTAGCCTTAAAACTAATTCTTAAAAGTCCTGCCAGTAATTGGCAGGACTTTTTTATTTTACAGAAAATCTGAATTGCAAATGAGTACTCCCGGGCGGCAAATAATTCATCAATGGTTTAAGCAAAAAAACTGGCAGCAGTTTGCTTTTCAGCTGGAGATGGAAGAAGCGTATCTTTCCGGATGCTCGGGTTTATTAAACGCCCCGACAGGCAGCGGTAAAACCTTTGCCATGTTTTTGCCTTTCCTTGTCGATTATATCAACAACTATCCTACCGATTATAAAACCCGGCAAAATAATGGCCTGATGATGTTATGGATAACACCCTTGCGAGCCTTAACCAATGATATCCGCAAAGCGATGCAGGAGGTTTGTGACGACTTGGAACTGCCCTGGAAAATCGGCACGCGTACAGGCGATACACCTGCCGCCGAAAAGCAAGCTTTAAAGAAAAAATTGCCTGAGGTATTGCTGACTACCCCGGAGAGCCTGCATTTAATGCTGGCACAAAAGGAATATCCTAAAGTGTTTAAAAGCTTGCAGGTTGTGGTAACCGACGAGTGGCACGAGCTTTTAGGCACCAAGCGGGGCGTGCAGGTTGAGCTGGGGTTATCGAAGTTGAAGAAGCTGAATCAAGAATCAAGAATCAAGAATCAAGAAATGGAAAAGCTCTTGGCTCCTGACTCTTGGCTCTCAGCTCTTAAAATATGGGGTATCAGCGCTACCATTGGAAACCTGGAGCAGGCAGCAGAAGTGCTATTGGGGAACGATATGCCGGCTGACCGGATAAAGATGGTGAGGGCGAACCTGGAGAAAAAAATCGTGATCGAATCGGTGATACCGGAGAATGTGGAAACTTATTCGTGGGCGGGACATATCGGGCTTAAGCTATTGCCACAGGTAATTGAAATTGTTGAGCGCAGCAAAACCAGCTTAATCTTTACCAATACACGTGCTCAAAGTGAAATATGGTACCACGCTATTTTAGACAAGTACCCAGAATACGCCGGTATTATGGCTATGCATCATGGTTCGCTTGATAATGAGCTGCGCAATTGGGTTGAACAAGCTTTACACAACGAAGCGTTAAAGCTGGTGGTTTGCACCTCGAGTTTGGATTTGGGAGTTGACTTTAGGCCGGTTGATACCGTTGTGCAAATTGGCAGCCCGAAGGGCGTTGCCCGATTTATGCAGCGCGCTGGCCGTAGCGGGCACCACCCCGGAGCAATATCCAAGGCTTATTTTGTGCCAACACATTCGTTAGAGCTATTGGAAGGCGCAGCATTAAAGCAAGCCTTAGTTAACGGGGTTTACGAAAGCCGCGACCCTATACTTTTGGCTTTGGATGTATTGATCCAATATATGGTGACCCTGGCCGTATCCGATGGGTTTACTGCCAACGAACTATTTAAAGAGGTTAAAACCACTTTCGCTTTTGCCGATCTGAAACGGAGCGAGTTTAACGAATTGCTCGATTTTGTTACCAACGGTGGTAAAACCCTGGCACAATACGATGAGTTTTTGAAGGTAGAATTGGAGAACGGATTATATAAAGTGAACAACCGCCGTGTGGCCATGCGGCACAGGTTAAGCATCGGTACCATTACCAGCGACGTAAGTATCCGCATCAGATGGTTAAGCGGGGGGAGTTTGGGAACGATCGAAGAGTCGTTTGTATCAAAACTAAAGCCCGGTGATAACTTTTGGTTTGCGGGGCGCAGCCTGGAATTTGTGCGGTTTAAGGAGATGAGCGCTTATGTGCAAAAATCGAACAAAAAGAAAGGGATGATACCCAGCTGGATGGGAGGGCGTATGCCGCTATCGTCGCAATTATCGGCCGTGCTTAGGGATAAGCTGGACGAGGTTGCCCGCGGCGTGGAAAACGGCGTTGAGGTGGAAGCCTTGCGGCCCTTGTTTAATATACAGGCGGCCGAATCGCATTTGCCAAGGCGCGATGAGTTTTTGATCGAATCGTTCGAATCGCGCGATGGGCATCATTTGTTTTTTTACCCTTTTGAAGGACGACTGGTGCATGAGGGGATGGCATCGCTTTTGGCTTACCGGATATCAAAGATCAAAACAGCCAGTTTCTCTATCGCGATGAATGATTATGGGTTTGAATTGTTAACGGATGATCAGGTACTTTTAAAGGAAGCGTTGAACAGCGACTTGTTTACCATTGATAATTTGCTGAACGATATACAACACAGCCTTAACGCCAACGAAATGGCGCGGAGGCGTTTTCGGGATATTGCGCATATCGGCGGGTTGATATTTACCGGTTATCCCGGGCAACCGGTAAAAAGCAGGCACTTGCAGGCATCATCGTCGTTGTTGTTTGATGTATTCAGCGAGTACGAGCCAAATAACTTGCTGGTAAGACAAGCCTATAACGAAGCATTGGCTTTTCAACTGGAGGAGTTTAGGTTGCGGGCGGCATTGCAGCGCGTAGCCAAGCAAAAGATCATTATTAAGGTTACCGATAAGCCTACGCCTTTTGCCTTCCCGATACTGGTTGATAGCTTGGGGCGTGAAAAATTTACGACTGAATCGCTTGAAGAACGGGTAGCAAAAATGGCCAAGCAGTATGAGAGGGATACTAAATGGGAGAGTAAAGGTTCGCCGAAAGGGAAGCGGGCTAAGTAGGCCGGCGACACCATTCTGTATAAGGCTTGACTAAATACCATTAATTAGACTTGTACGCCTGGATTGTAGTAGTGGACGATTTTAATATAAGTTTGGTAAAACCAACGTCAACATCATACTTGCCGTTGTAAACTGCTTGTAAGGTATCTGATTTCGAAACGACAATGGTATTGTCATCCTCATTGAACTTCCAGTAGCCAATAACACTCCTGCTTTGAATTCCAGGCAAGAACAAATAGTGATTTGCCCGAAGTTCTATTTGTTCATTACAAAAACTAAATCCGGGAATATTCACCTCTATCCTCAATCCATCTGTTTTTGGTCCAACCAAAGCGCCTTTATAGTAAATTTTATCTACACACCAGGTGTTTTTGGTTAATAGTTCAATGGTTGATGGCTGGAAAAAGAAGTAAAAAATAAGTCCTAAAACGACAACTATGGCCACTGCCAATATCAGGAGGCGTTGCAAAAGCGAGCGTTTTTTAATAAATCCAATTTTTGAAGTTTGCTCGTCTATTTGCTTTAGCAATATGTTCCGGGAGGCATCTGTATTCTCAGAATAGCCGTAATCTTTTAATATTTCAGCTGCCCGTACACTGTCACTTTCTTTTACCTGCACCTTTGTGCCCCCAAAGGTGTTTGAGTATTGTGTAACCTGGATGGTGAACTCGTCTTTTAAAAAAACCTCAATGCCTTCGGCTTCAAGATAGTTACGAATAGTATACACCTCCTGAATGTAATAACCGGTAAATATGGTGACAAACTTGTCCATGATATAAAGATTACCATAATATACTATTTTTTAAACCACTTCCGGCTGGCTACCAATAACCCGAATTCTTGAGCCGGTTGTTTCTCCATCGATTTATGATGGATCTTGTGCGCGCGACGGATGCCCGAAAGATAAACGTTGTTACTTTTAAAAGCTTTAAAACGGTTATGGATAAACCAATCGTGAAAGATAAAATAGATGATGCCGTAAAGACTGATGCCTGCGCCGATCCAAAAACGGCAGTCTAAACTTAAATGGCCGAGCCACATCAGCCAAAGGGCCGTCATCGCGAAAAGCAGGCTGAAAAGATCATTCAACTCAAACCAGCCATGCCGTTGTTGATGGTGTGTTTTGTGGATAAACCACAACAGCCCGTGGAAAAGGTATTTATGGATAAGCCAGGAGAAAACCTCCATGCCGGCTACCGTTACTAAAACAATTCCCGTGTTGATGAGAACGCCCATTGTTATAAAGTTAAAAAGTTGTAACGTTTGAAGGTTAAAAAACTTTCCATCAATATTACAACTTTAAAACATTTAAACTTTCCAACTATATATGAATAGGACGATTCTCTGTCGCCGCCAAGCAAGCTTCACGCATGGCTTCGGTGTAAGTTGGATGTGCATGGCTCATGCGGGTAACATCTTCGGCGCTGGCGCGGAACTCCATGGCGCAAACGGCTTCGGCTATCATATCCGCAGCACGCGGACCGATAATGTGTACGCCTAAAATTTCGTCGGTAACGGCATCGGCCAATACTTTTACAAAACCATCCATATCGCCGCTGGCAACCGCACGGCCGCTTGCACGGAACGGAAACGAACCGGTTTTGTATTTTACGCCGGCGGCTTTCAATTGCTCTTCGGTTTGGCCTACGGCAGCAACTTCGGGCCAGGTATATACTACGCCTGGGATCAAGTTATAATTGATGTGCGGTTTCTGGCCGGCGATCAACTCGGCAACCATGGTGCCTTCGTCTTCGGCTTTGTGGGCCAGCATGGCGCCGCGGATCACATCGCCAATGGCATAAACGCCTTTTACGCTGGTTTCCATGTGCTCGTCGACGGTGATCTTACGTCCGCGTTCTTCAACCGTGATGCCGATCTTATCCAAACCTAAGCCATCGGTATAAGCCACACGGCCAACGGCAACCAGGCAATAATCGCCCTTGAGTTCCATTTTTTCACCTTTGGGGTTATCAAAGCTTACAGTAACTTCTTTACCTTTTACGCTGGCGCCGGTAACTTTGTGGCCTAGGTAAAACTCCATGCCTAATTTGGACAACACTTTTTGCAGCTCTTTGCCCAAGCCTTTATCCATAGTCGGGATGATGCCATCCATAAACTCGATAACCGATACTTTGGCGCCTAAGCGGGCATAAACAGACCCTAACTCCAAACCGATAACGCCGCCGCCGATGAGTACCAGGTGTTTAGGTACTTCGGTTAAGGTTAAAGCTTCGGTGCTGGTGATGATGCGTTTTTTATCAAGCTTGATAAAAGGCAGGCTTGATGGTTTTGAACCGGTGGCGATGATGATGTTCTTGCCGGTTATCTCTTGCGTAGTACCATCTTCTTTAGTGATGATGATAGTGTTCTTATCTTTAAATGATCCCATGCCCTGGTAACCATCTATTTTATTTTTTTTGAAGAGGAACGATATGCCTGCTGTGTTTTTTGCTACCACCTCGGTTTTGCGCTTCATCATTTGCGCCATGTCAACCTTAAGATCCTTTAGCTTAATGCCGTGGCTCTCGAAAGTATGGCCGGCATTGTGAAAATGCTCGCTCGAATCTAACAAAGCTTTTGAAGGGATACAGCCAACGTTTAAACAGGTGCCGCCGTAGGTAGCGTATTTTTCGATACAAGCGGTTTTTAAACCCAGTTGGGCGCAACGGATAGCGGCTACATAGCCACCAGGGCCCGAACCGATAACAACAACATCATATTGCATAGTATAGTGATTTTACGTGCCAAAGTTAAACATTATCACATGCTAACGAAATCAAAAGAGCGTCAAGTTTGGGTTTTTATGACGGATTATGGGTAGCCCCTATGGGGCAAAGGGAAATCGGGTAATTTTCTACAAACAGGTAGTCCCTAACGGGACATTACGCGCCGGGATGTTGCTCCTTAAATATATCAAGATTGTGATACTTAACTTTAGTTAGGTTTACCTAAATTAGCTTCGTAAACTGACCCACAAAACAACATGAAGAAAACGCTACTCGCATTTTGCATAGCCTTATTATGCACCGGCGCTTACGCCCAGCGCCCCACGGCGGCTCCTACCCAGCAGGAAATTGACGACGCTGCCTACATTAAGGACAACTACACTAAAATGGAAAAACAGGTACCCATGCGCGATGGAAAAAAGCTGTGGTGCTCCATTTATGTGCCTAAAGATCAAAGCAAAAAGTATCCTATCCTAATGACCCGAACGCCGTATAACGCGGCTCCTTACGGTGATGGCATGAAACGTACGTTGGGTCAGAACATGCTTTTGGCGCGCGAAGGTTTTATTTTTGTGTATGCCGATGTGCGTGGCCGCTGGATGAGCGAAGGCGATTTCGTGGATGTTCGCCCGCAACTGAACAGCTACAAAAGCAAAACTGATATTGACGAAAGTACAGATACTTACGACACCATTGATTGGCTTGTAAAAAACGTGCCAAACAACAATAATCGTGTGGGTATTGAAGGGATATCGTACCCTGGCTTTTACTCAACGGCATCGCTGCCTAACGCGCACCCGGCGTTGAAAGCGGTATCGCCGCAGGCGCCGGTTACCGATTGGTTCGTCGGCGATGATTTTCATCATAACGGCGCCTTTTTTGAGATGGACGCGTTTGCGTTTTTAACTGGATTTGGTGTGCCTCGTCCGAAACCCATCACCCCTGATCAATTTAAAAACGGCGTTAAATATACCCAACACGATAACTATAAATTTTATTTGGAGATGGGCGCTTTGCCAAACTTCAAAAAGAAATACCTGGGCGATTCGGTTAAATTTTGGAACAATATGATGAACCACCCTAACTACGATTCGTTTTGGCAGGGGATGAATATTCGTCCGCACCTGGTGAACATTAAACCTGCTGTGCTAACTGTTGGCGGATTTTTTGATGCCGAAGATGCCTTTGGCGCACAAAACGTTTACAAAGCCATCGAAAAACAAAACCCGCAAACGGTTAAAAATATGATCGTGCTTGGCCCGTGGTTCCATGGCGGATGGGAGCGAGGCGATGGCGATACTTTTGGCGATCAAGCCTTCGGACAGAAAACCAGCGTATGGTTCCGTGAAAATGTAGAGCTACCGTTTTTTAACTATTACCTGAAAGATAAGGGTACGATGGATCTGCCCGAAGCGACCATTTTTATAACCGGCAGCAACGAATGGCACAAGTTTAAAACCTGGCCACCTGCAAATACCGTCGAGAAATCGTTATACTTGCAAGCCAACGGTAAAATAACTTTTAACAAGCCGACTTACGATGACAGCTTTGATCAATACGTAAGCGACCCTGCCAGCCCGGTACCTTACCAGGATGGGATACAGGAGCGCCGTACCCGCGAGTACATGATAGACGACCAGCGTTTTGCAGAGCGAAGGCCTGATGTTAAAACTTACCAGACCGAGGCGTTGACCGAAGACATGACTTTAACCGGCCCGGTACTGGCCGACCTGTTTGCCTCGACCAGTGGTACTGATGCTGACTTTGTGGTGAAGCTGATCGACGTTTTCCCGGATAATTATCCAAACCCGGTGCCTAATCCTAAAAACGTAACGATGGCCGGTTACGAGATGCTGGTGCGTGGCGATATTTTCAGGGGCAGGTACCGCAACTCGTACGAAAAACCAGAAGCTTTTGAGCCGGGCCGCATTACCGAAGTAAAATATACCATGCCTGATGTTGGCCATACCTTTAAAAAAGGCCACCGCATTATGATCCAGGTGCAAAACTCATGGTTCCCGCTGGCGGATAGAAACCCGCAAACTTTTGTAGATATTTACAAGGCTAAGGATAGTGACTTTAAAGCGGTTACTATGCGGATCTTCCATGATAAGGAAGCGCCATCGAGCGTGAAGGTGACGGTGTTGGAGGAGTAGATTGATTTCATCGATTTAAAAATAAAAAGGCAGCCGAAATATTGATGATTTCGGCTGCCTTTTATCTGAAATCTACTGCGCCGGTTTTCTTTTAACCCTTGTATTTAGCTCGCTTACAGGCATGGTGATCATCCGGCCGATGGGTTTGTTATTGCGATAGGTGATCACACGCATCAGGCTGGCATCTTTAGGTATGATGAGCGGCGCTGTATATTTCGGATAAAACCTGTCGGGATACGAATTATCGAAGCTGTAGTAAATGTCTAACCCGTCGATCTCGGTGTTTAAGGCAACCTGTAACTGGTTATCGGCAGTAAGCGACGTGGTGAAGGATGGGTCGTACATGGCGGGTGAGAACTTGATCTCAGCTTCGTCAAGTCGGGTAAAATGCTTTTCTACGCGTTGGGCAAAGTCGGGCCAGTTTTTACTGCCTCTTGCCGACCACACAGCCTCTGAGATAGCCATAGCCCTGGGCCATATCATATACTCCACCTGGCGCATGTTGTACACCTGTTCAGTCCACAGGTTGGCCTGGCCGCCCAGTATCAGGTGCTCGTCGATAGTATCGGTTGGGATAGAGTCGAACTGGTAGGATTTGCTGAGGCGCAGGGTTGCATAAACGTGCGGCTCCATTACCCTATCGGACTGCATATAATCCAGGTAAGCAAAATCGGTGGGGCTCATTACTACGTTATGGCCTTGTTTAGCTGCCTCGATACCGCCTTTTACGCCACGCCAGCTCATTACCGCAGCGTTGGGGCCAAGGCCGCCTTCCACTATCTCATCCCAGCCCATAAATTTTTTACCTTTCGATTCGACGATCTTTTCTAATCTTTTCTCAAAATAACTTTGCACCTGCGCCATGTTTTGCAAGTTTTCGCGCTGCATCAGAGCTTTTACCGAGTCGCTTTTCTGCCAGAAGTTTTTGGCGCATTCATCTCCCCCCATATGTATATACGCAAAAGGGAACAGCGGTGCCACTTCGCCCACAACCTGGTCCAGGAAACTGTAAACACGTTCGTTGGCCGGGCAAAGGGTATTATCAACCAGCGCGGTAAGCCCGCCGCTAAAATTCATGATCCGCTCTCCTGAACGCACCTGGTAATGATCGGCACCCGGCGTGCACGATAATTCGGGGTATGAGGCGACTGCTGCTAAACTATGGCCGGGCACGTCTATCTCGGGCATGATATCAATAAAGCGGGCTTTGGCGTAAGCTACCAGTTCGCGTATATCATCCTGAGTATAATAGCCGCCGTAGGTGCGGGGCTCATCAGGCGCGGGTGCTGCGAAAGAGCCAAAATCGCCAACTTTGTTTACGCGCCATGCGCCCACTTGTGTTAGTTTAGGCAGGCTTTTTATTTCGATGCGCCAGCCCTCGTCGTCAGCCAGGTGCAGGTGCAGCAAGTTGAATTTGTAAAGGGCCATCTCATCAATAAAGCGCATCACCTCGGCTTTTGTAAAAAAATGGCGAACAACATCGAACATCAAACCCCGCCAGGCGAAGCGTGGATGGTCGGTTATCTGCAGGTATGGTACGCCACGTTTTCCGCCCGCTGTTATAGTGCTGTTCGGCATTAGCTGAAGCAGGGTCTGCACGCCATAAAACAAACCGGCCGATGTGTTAGCCTTAAGTACTACACCCTGGGCGTTGCTGGTAAGGTAATAGCCTTCGTTGCCAATAAGGGTATCGGCTTTACTGAGCAATTTCATTTTAATGGCGCCTGTTGTGCCTGATTTTACAGTTGACTTAAAGCCAAGGTCAGTTAATTTTTTTGATAAGTAGCCTGAGGCGGTGTTAACGCTGGCAGGTGCACATATGGTTAAAGTTTTAGGCAGCAAAAATTCGCCGGGGCGCGCAGTTAACTTTACAGGCTTGGGTATGATGGCCGGGATGTTTTGGGCATAAGTTATCAGGCCAAGCAAACAGCAGCAGATAAGGGTACAAATTTTTTTCATGGTAGAAAAATTGAGATGTTGACGAATTTTGAGGATGAAGATAGAGTTTATAGGCGGTTATTGCCACTGATGTGCTATAAATTTACAACCAACGAAACAGCCAATTGCAACCTGCCATTATTTAAGAATGAGTGAGCTCCAGCCTGATTTGTTGTTTGTTTTTAGTTCCTTTTTACGCTCGTTCATAACCCTTTTTACGCGATCGGAGTAAGCCCAGCAGGTACTTTGCCTGATCTGCAACTTTTCGGACAGTTTGGGAGATGATATAACGCCTTTTGAAAAATAGATCAGATACACCATGTAAAATGCTTTGTTAAGCGGGATCTTGTTGTTTTCGAAAATAGTATTGAACATGGGCGACTCCTTATAGCGGCATTTGCTACATCGTCGGCTATGGTTAACGTCGTCAACAGCGTAGTGATCGTTACCGCATTTGGTGCATTGATAACCTTTTTGCCATTTCAATTCGGCCAGGAATTTCAAACACGATTCCTGGTCGGGGTATTTAACGCTAAATTCTTCAAAGCTCAGTTCGGTAAGCATAGTCCGCGCCGTATTGACTGTTTCGATATTTGATTTGAGACTGATGTTGTCTTTTTCGAGGAGGACGTTCATCCTGGAGATCTCTTCGGCTTGTTTTTCGAGCAACTCATTTTTGTGTTGCAATTCCTGATTTTGAGCCTCGATCAGCGCTGATTTTTCGAATACCTCCTGTGATTTGAGGGCCAACGCGGTTGATTTAAGCACCACTTCTTTAGTGCGTTTAGTCACTTGTATTTCCAGCTCTTCATTCAATGCATCTTTAAGTTTAGCATTTACGGTCATTTGCTCCATTATCTTTCGCTGGGCCTCGTCTTTCTTTTTTTTCAGGATCCGGACCTGATCACCGATGGCGAAGGACAGGAACACCATTTCTAAAACAAAGCCGAACACCAGACTATAATGGCCAAATACGCCAGGTAAAAAACGGGTGTAGCCGTATACGCTCAATATTTTGACAATAAAACCGGTAAACAGAAACGAGTACCCCAAAACAAAAAAACGTGCCGGCCTGAAACCATTTTTCCAAATATAAATGCCTGTAAAAAATGCCACGGTTAGGGGTATCAGCTCCAGGATCTTATAATTGAATAGCGCGGTATTGAACAGGCAAAAGATAAAAAAGCCCGTGCGCAGGCCAAGCATAACTTTAATTACCAGATCGAGCCTGGGGGCTTTGGCTTTGACATGCAAAAGCTCTCGGGTAAATACGAGGGCGAAAATGCTCATTGCAAATAGTGGGAAACCGAATGCGAATTCGTTATAAGCAGGGTAGTTTGGCCAGATATATTGAAAGGCGATCCCATCAACGGACATTTCATACAGGCCCACGCTTAAGATATATAAAACGTAAAAAAGATAGCGCCGCCTGCGGATAGCAATGAACATCAGTAGATTATGAAAACTGAAAATGATGATCATACCATAAAATAACCCGAAGGTTAAATATTCGGTTAAGGCATATTGTATAAAGCGCTCAATGGTGCGGTAAACAATAATGATGTTTGCGCCCTTGCTTGATTGTACCCTGAAATAATAAGTACGCTGACCCTTTAACCGCGAATTAATAGGGAACTCAAAGTTTTTATGTTGGTACAGCCGTTCTGTAAACTTATATCCCGCGCCTGATCTTATCACAGTGAAGTTACCGTGACCATCGGGTAAATACGCAGTAATGTTTTCAATCGTTTGATCAAAGAACTCGAATATGCCGTTATTGTCGTTTTCGATATCGAGCTTAACGCGATACCAATAAACCGATTTAAGATTGTAGTTTTTAGGGTAATAATTTTTTGCAACCTGGTATTGGGTACTAAAGGCAGGATTATCGGCCTGGGCTATAGTTAGCTTGCCCTGCGGGTCCTCGAGGTACTCAACTTCGTCCGAATGAAAAATATGTTCATCAGTGTTATTGTCTGCCAAAACGGACTGTTGCCCGCGTGCGCCTACAGCCACAAAACACAGAAGAATTGTAAAAAAGATCTGTAAATATTTTTTTGAACGCATGTTAATAGGAAAGCAGGTGGTTTGTAATGATGCAAATATAAGTAAGCGAGCTTATATTACAGACCAATTGATGTAACGATGGCGCGTAGCCCTGATGCCTGCCGGAAAGGACATTTGCTACTGCAATACGCATAGAAATCCAACACACAGGGGGATAGTCAGTCTTAGTTATGGGATACCGGTTTTATCAAAAGAAAGTCGTAAATTAGGTGTTGGTTTATCAGTTCGCAGGTTACGGCGGACAAAGTTCAACCACTGCGAATTTGATAATGGAGTACCGGTAACTGAACAATAAATACCCATAAATACCGATGTCTTTGAGGAAAGCGTTGTGGATTTGATAAACATAGCGATGGGTTTCAAACCCATCGCTATACGAAAAGAGATGTGAGGAGACCATTGCCAAATTGACAATGGAGAACAAAAACTAAATAGAAGAATACCCATAAATACCCATGTCTTCGCGAAAAGCGTTGCGAATTTGATAAAGAGATTAACTGACCACAATGAAAATACAACGCCTCATCGCTTGTACGCTTGGGCTTAGCTTAAGCGTTTTAACCGCCAGCGCACAGCTGATGCAACCCAAAGCAACGTTTACCCGTGCCGATACCTTGCGGGGAAGCCTGACAACCCCCTATCGTACCTGTTACGACTTAAATTATTACCATTTAGATGTGAAGGTGGATATCGCGCAGCGGTTCATCAGTGGCAGTAACTTGATCAGGTTTACGGCTGTGAACGATTTTGTTAAGCTACAGATCGATCTGTTCGCCAATCTGAAAGTTGAAAAGATCATCTACAAAGGCAAAGAACTGCCTTATACCCGGGAGTTTAACGCGGTGTTTGTGACTTTCCCTAAAACGATAAGTAAAGGCAGCAGGGATGAGTTTACTGTTTACTACTCAGGTAACCCAACCGTTGCCATCCGTGCGCCATGGGATGGCGGCTTTGTGTTTACTACCGATTCTCTCGGCAAGCCCTGGGTAGCTACCGCCTGCCAGGGCATGGGCGCCAGTGTTTGGTGGCCGAATAAAGATCAGCAAGCCGATGAGGTTGACAGCGCGCTGATCAGCATCAGCGTACCGACAGGTTTAAAAGATGTATCGAACGGACGTTTGCGTAAAGTAACCGACCTGAAAAATGGCTATACGAAGTTCGATTGGTTTGTTGGCAACCCGATCAATAACTATGATATCACAGCCAACATCGGCGATTACGCACACATCAGCGACAGCTATGACGGCGAAAAAGGTAAATTGACTCTGGATTACTGGGTGCTATCCTACAATGTAGAAAAAGCTAAAAGGCAATTCGGCGCAAATGTGAAGCCCATGCTGAAGGCTTTTGAACACTGGTTTGGCCCGTACCCATGGTATGAGGATGGTTACAAACTGGTTGAGACCCCGCATTTGGGTATGGAGCACCAGAGCGCCGTGGCCTATGGCAATAAATTTGGCAATGGTTACCTCGGTCGTGATTTGAGCGGTACCGGCTGGGGCCTTAAATGGGATTATATTGTGGTACACGAAAGCGGGCACGAATGGTTTGGTAATAACATCACCAGCAAGGATATTGCCGACATGTGGATCCACGAGGGTTTTACGGATTATTCGGAATCGTTGTTTATTGACTACCATTATGGCAAACAAGCCGGGGAGGAATATAATCACGGTTTGCGCCGGGGCATAGGTAACCAGGAAGCTGTTGTTGGTCCGTACGGGGTGAACAAAGAAGGCTCCGGCGATATGTATAGCAAAGGCTCGGTGCTGTTTAATATGATCCGTACCGCCATTAACGATGATGAAAAATGGCGCCAGGTACTACGTGGTTTAAATAAAACCTTTTACCACCAAACGGTGACCTATGATGATATTGTGAACTATGTGAATAAAGAATCGGGGATCAATTTTAGTACTGTTTTTGACCAATACCTGCGTCATAAGGGTCTGGCTACGCTGGAGTTGAGGTTTGATAACGGCCGTGTGATGGCCCGCTATATTGCCGAGACACCTGGTTTCACCATGCCGGTAAAAATACGTGCAAAAGGCGGCGAATATAAAATGATCACACCGACCAGCAGGTTTCAACCATTTGACCTGCCGGGGATAACCAAGGATAATTTTGAGGTGGATACCTTTAATTATTATATCGGGGTGCTGGTGGACTAAGAAAGAATCAAGAGGCAAGAACCAGGAGTCAAGACAAGGAAATCAGCAAAATTGTCATCTCGACCAAGGGGGGAGATCTTCTGTAGTATACTTGTATAGAGCAGAAGATTTCTCGTCGCTGCGCTCGCTCGAAATGACAAATTTGCTTGATGTGTAACCGACGGACATAAAGCAACGTCTTACTTTAAAAATCACAAGATCATGAAATCACTGACCAGAATATTTTTCGCGACCGTAGCGTTTGTAGCATTTGCAACGCTGACAACCAAAGCAAGCCGGATAGAGGACCGCCATTTAAGTGGCTTTAATGCCATTAGCCTTTCGGCATCGTACGATGTGTTTATTACACAAGGCACAGCCGAATCGGTTAGAGTTGAAGCATCCGATGAGGACCTGGAACACATCGTCACCGAGGTGAGCGGTGGCGTTTTAAATATTTACGAAAAGCACAACCACGGCCTGCACTGGAACTGGGGCAGTAAAAAACAAGTAATATACGTTGTTGCACGCGACATCAACAGCATTAGCATTAGTGGGTCTGGCGATGTGTTTTTTAAAAGCGGTATCAATACTGCCAGCATGAAGATCAAGGTATCGGGCTCGGGTGATGTTGCCGGCAGATTGAATGCCAAAGCACTGGAGGCAAGTATTTCCGGTTCGGGTGATGTGAAGTTGTCGGGCCGTGCCGATGAGAGCAATGTGCGTGTTTCGGGTTCGGGCGATTTTGAAGGGCGCGACCTGGTTACCGCCAGCACCACGATTAGGGTAGTGGGCTCGGGCGACGCGACCGTAAATGCCAGCGTTAAAGTAGATGCCGCTGTTTCAGGTTCGGGAGATATCCGTTATACCGGAGGCGCTAAACAGGTTTCCGTATCAAAGGCGGGTTCGGGCGATATACACCGGATGTAAGAGCCCCTCCCAAACCCTCCCCGGTAGGGAGGGCTTTTAAAATCATTTCAGAAAGTCTCCCCTTCCGGGGGAGATATAGAGGGGGCTTCCTTCTTTTTTGGGCGTTCCCTGCGGGCCGGGCTATCCGTTCATACGCCTGCAGGCATTACGCACAAGGGCCGGTATCCACTGCTATCCCTAATGCGAACTCTTACTTCACTTCACCGTAAACCCAATGGTTGCGCTGTTTTTTGATCCCGGGAAAGGTATGGTACGGATAGAGAAGAGCAATTCATATTTGCCGGGTTTATCAGGAACTTTAAATTTGAAAGGAATGATGGCATCATCATCTGAAAAAATCCCGGAACCCACTTTTGAAGCAAGCTTAATATCACCGTTTTGGAAAAAGCAAGCTTCCAGTGATGTTGGATTATTAGATTGACCAACATTCGGAATCCGGCTTTCTATAAGCTGTAATCCCATGGAAATCGTTTCCCCGGGTTTAGCCGTTCGGATATCAGAAAGAACACCGATCTCTGTTTTTTGGAAAGTCTGCACATCTTCAATCCAACCCGTATACCATTTGCGACCGTACAGTGCTACCAGCGAATCGGTTGTGGTGCCGGGTTCGTAATACTCCGACATGTAGAGTGCCTTTTTATGCTGCATGCTGTCCTCGATCGGCCACATATCGTATTGGGTTTTGCGGTAGTAGCGGGTATCGTACGAGATAGCTTTGAGCGAGTTGCTGTAGTAATTGTATTTGGACGGGTCCTGGAAGCCATCGCGAATGATGACATAATTATTGCCAACAATATTGTGCACTTGCTTGGTCCATTCGCGGAAGCCATAGTAGCTTTCAAATTGCCCTACTTTCATCACAAAAGGCAATTGTACCATCAGCGCAAAGCGGATGAATAGGATCAACGCCGTATTGGCAACCGTAAGCATAAAAAACCATTTAGGCGGATAATTGGATTGTTTGAAGCTGATCAATACCAGCATAATGAGGGGGACGTAGGCAACCAGCGTCCAGTGCATTTGCACGTTGCCTTTAAAGGTATTGATCCAAAAGAACAGGAAGGTGCCGATGGCGTTAACCACTAAGGCGCGGATAAAGGTATCCTTGATCTTAACTTTCGCGGCAGCGTAAAACAAAAACCAGCCGATGAGTGGCCCGGCCATAGCGAGTTGGCCCAAAGGGTAATTGAGCGTGAAGGAGATGTCGTATTTTTCGGAACGGTCGACCAGGTGGTACTTCAGGGATGGGAAATCGTGATGGAACTGCCATAGCACGTGCGGCATAAAAAGTATTGCGGCTAATATGGCTATCAACCAAAAGCTTTTACGTTTGAACAGTTTGATGTTTGAACAAAGCGTTAAACCAATAACAAGTATGCCGTGGTATTTACTGTATAATAAACAGGCGGCGATGATGCCTAAAGCCAGCGCCAGGCTCCATTTATCGTTTTCGATGTATTGCTGGTAGCAATAGTAGAACAGTACGGTAAAGAAGAACAGGGGCGAATCGGGCGTGGTGGTAAAGCCATACATGTGAAAGATGAACAGGCCGGAGGCTATCGCAATGAACCATTTGGCCTCAACCGCGTATTTTTTGAGGATGAGCCATAGCAGGTATAAGGAAGCCGAATTGGTGACCACGGTGAGCAGGCGCAAACCTAACTCGTTATGCATGATACTATCGCCAATGCGGATGAAGATGGCCACCATGGGCGGGTGATCGAAATAGCCCCAGTCTAAAAAACGCGAGTACACCCAGTAGTAGGCCTCGTCGCCATGCAGCTCGAGGGTGTACGATTGCAGGGCGTTGAGTATCGTCCAAAACAGTAAGAAATACCAGATAGGCTTGTTGGACGACGAACTGATACCTGTTGGCGACATTGAACTGTTATTTGAGCACAAATAACCTAAAAATTATTGTGCTAAAGAAGAGAGGCCTTTATTGTGCCTGATTTACCCTCGGTATTTCACTCAATTCAACCGGAGGTAAACAGGACTTATTTTTATTTGACCGCAGCTTTAGCGATGCCGCGTGGCTTTTTATAACGGCCTTTTTTGCGTTTGCCCAACCAGATGATAAAACCGGTTATGGGTAGGCTGGCGCATATCAGCGATGCTAAAAAGGCAATGATCTTCCCGGTGAAGCCCAGAATTTGACCAACGTGGATATCGTAGTTCATCTCGTTCATTTTCATACCCGCGCTTTTTTGGGTGTGCGGCTGGTATTGCAGCAGTTTCCCTGTGTGCTTATCGAAAGTATAGCCATCGCTGTGGTAAAAATGCAGGCTTTTGCGATAGGCGGTGACGCCCACAGTTCCGGCCTTTTCGGTAGGGTCATAGATCAGGAACATTTGTGCATCGACTGAATGTTTTTGAGCGAACACGAATGCCTGATTGGCAACTGGAGGGATAAGGCTACCTTTAAAAAGCGTGTCCGACTTAAACAAAGCTTTTTCTGTAGGATAAGCCTTACCCAGATTCGCTGCCGTGTAAATACCCTCGCGCATCCAATCGAAAGCTATAGATAAACCGGTAATAGCCAATATCAGGGCGATGCTCGTAGCGTAGAAGCCCAGCACATTATGCAGATCGTAATTTACACGGCGCCAGCGGCCGTTCCATTTGATGGTGAAACTGCGTTTACGGTCGGTTTTGCGTTTGGGCCACCACAGTATGATGCCGGTTGTCATCATCCCAATGAAAATGATGACCGATATGCCTACGATCAGGCTCCCTATTTTGGGGGGCAGTAACAAGTACAGGTGAATGTACTCGACAATGATAAAGAAATTGCGCTGGGGATTTTCCTCATGCAAAAACTGACCGGTGTAAGGGTTATAGTACAGATATACAAAACCCTGTTTATCCAGATTGGCCATCAACACCGCCGGGCGGTCTTTGCCGTAATAATAAGTATAGTTCACTACAGCCTTGGGATACTTCTGTAAAGCAGTAGCCTTTAGCGCCGATGGATTAAGATATGGCACCCCTTGTGATTCTACTTTGCGATAGCTGTACAGAACATCCTGTATCTCATCCTGGAAACAGAAAATGCAACCGGTAATGCTTACAATAAACACCACCAGCCCGGTTATAAAACCGAGCCAGCGGTGTATAAAAAGAATCTTCTTTTTAACACTCATTACTAAAATCTGAAGGATACGCTAGCAATGTATTGACGTAACATTTGCGGGTCGACAGTGGTGTAGCCTATCCAGTATTCTTTGTTGGTGAGGTTGTTTACATTTAAACCAAAGCGGTATTTACTGGTGGTATAGAATGCGCCGGTGTTGAACACCGTGTAAGCCGGTAAAGTAAACGTGCCGGTTGAGTTGTTAACGATCAGGTTATCGCTGGCATAGTTACCGCCAAAGCCAAGGCCTAAGCCTTTAGCCGGACCGTTAACCAGCTGATAGCTCACCCAAAAGTTGGCCTGATCAGGCGAACCTGCAGTGGCAGGGCGACGGCCCTCATCGTAACCGGTTGATTTGGTGATCACGCTGTTGTTGTGCGAGTAGCCGGCGACAATGTTTAGCCCGCTTAAAGGGTTGGC
>Ga0209026_1000402_pt1 | contig 38524 bp, 29 predicted proteins | sample AraplaCL_Col_mCL_FD_184262 | JGI IMG/M metagenome (GOLD analysis project Ga0209026, IMG submission 184262) | Arabidopsis root microbial communities from the University of North Carolina, USA - plate scrape CL_Col_mCL (SPAdes) (version 2) | ecosystem: Host-associated > Plants > Roots >... | reverse complement strand
CTTCGATGCGCTCAAGGATGCGCTGACCACGCCTGTCATCTTCGATGGCCGCAATCTCTACGATCCCAAGGTGATCGCCCGCTACGGCATCGAATATTTCTCGATCGGCCGGATGGCGGCATGACGGTTTCAAGCGGAATTTTTGTGCCGACACCTTGCCAAGTACGAATATCCGCCCTGTCGCATGCGCCCTGGGCTGCAATGTTCGCACAATCTGCTTGTGCTGACTGGCGCTGTGCGGCCTGTCAGTTGTTTAAAACTATGTTCGCCACACTCTCTACTCTGCTCTCAATCGATCTCGTGATCTCGATTTTCAAGAGATTCAAGCATCGTCGAGAATATACTTCCAACTTCCTCTGAAATTTCTTCCAATGAGATTCCAGCGTCTTCTGCGTCTCTTGTTAGTCGTGTGGCGAGGTCTTGGGCCAACGTAGCATCGGATGACGAATAGTGCGGCAGATTGCCATCCATCCATTCATGCAGGAATTTTAAACCTCGGGCGCTCAATATAAACCGTTCTCAGGTTGCATTCCATGATAGTCTGCAATCAAACTCGACGAACTTATCCCCACTAATAATTTGCTGACGCCGGAATCGTTCCCTATTCAAACGGGCAAACTGGCCTTATTATCTGCGCATGGAACAACGACACGCCATCCGTCGGGGAACGGACAAGCTTTGGGAAGTCTATGATGTAGACAACCAGAGAGTTTTGCTGGTTGACGGGATTGCTTTGGCACATCTGCAGACAGATGAAGCCTTGGACGCTTTGGAGTTGCTCGAAGGCGGCTTCCTCGTTCCGGGTGACATGCCCCTCACAAGCTGAGGCATTTTCCAACCACCGTTCGTCCCTCAGAATCGATGTGAATGCTTGCTACTGTTTTCACCTGAGGCGCGCCTGCCTCAGGCACCCACTGCTGTCGTAAGCCAATTTTCAGCCCCCACATAGTTCGTTCGCATGTTTCGCTGGGAGCTCGCCCGATTGCATATGGCCGCCAGCCGGCAAGTCCCCAACCCCGAAGCCGGCTAGGCCCGGCGGCTAACCCCTGCCACCTGAGCCGCTGGGCCGCCCGTTCAAGCACGACACCGTTGCGGCCTTCCCAGAACGTAGCGCATCCATCCGTTAGGAAAAGTGAACCACCTCACATTGCGCCGACGCAGGCTGCTGGGTCAAATTCCGATCATCAAAGCAAAGGTGCATTCTGGCACTATTTGCTACTTGGTCTTCATTCATTTGACAGGTGCGTTTGCCTGCTGAATAGCGGCAGTAGAATAATCACAGGCGCTATCTGCTGCGATTTGCGAATGCCGCCATAGGCTTCGATAAGGATCTGTCAATTTTGTCACGCGCGGATTTCTATCCAGTTGCGGCGAGGACGACCTTCCCCATCACTTTGGTTCTGGTTCTCCTACTTGCGCTCTTACCCGGCCGCATCCTTGAGATGTTTGGCTTTGGTTTTACCTTTAGTCACGACAAGCTCAACCATGCCTTCGCCTTCGCAGTTTTGGTATTACTCGGCTGCCTTGGCTGGCCCGGGCAAAAGGTCAGGCTGGTCGTATTCCTCCTTGCTCTGGGGGGCGCGATCGAGGTTCTTCAGGGCACGCAATTGGCGGCACGCGATATGGACCTGCTCGACTGGATCGCTGATTGTGCAGGTGTCATGTGCGGGCTGATCATTGCTGCCTGGACAAAGAGTATCGCTGATCGATTGGACTAGGTGTCATAGGCACGGACCCACGCCCGTGATGGCTTGAATGGCCTCGTTCGCGCAAGCCGCCAGTTTTTTCGAAAACACGCTTCTTAGATATCGCGATACCGAGACTCCGGCGCGATCACCCCATCTCGCAGGGCACATGGAGAGCGCTCGCCACCACCAAGCGTAGCGAAAAGTTTCGATATGCACCGCGAGCACCACCGGCATCATCAGAATGATCGATGAAATGGTTTGGGTGGGCGGTGATAACTGGCACTAACCTTAGCGTGGGTCAGTCATGTCACCAGCCTATTCAGGATCAGAACGCACGATTGAGGATCCGCAGACGGATTTTCGATTGTCGGCATTAGACAAATGGTCAAATGTCCCGGATTATGCGCTGGACCAGGGCGGCCCTGTCATGCGCCCGTATCAAAGGATGGACATCGATTTCGCCGATGTTGCTATCCTTGACCACCTGAGAAGCGTTGCCGCTCAATATCCCGGAAAGCTGGCGATCAGCGACGGCACCAGTCGCTTTACGTACTCGGAACTCGTGTTGGCTGTTGAGATATTGGCCAGCCGGATCATCGCCATCACGCCGTCCGGACATGCCGTCGGTATTCTTTTAGCGAACTCGGCGTTTTTCCCATTGGCTATGCTGGCATGCATGGCGGCGGGGCGACCCATGGTGCCTCTCAACACCAGGGATCCGGACACGAGGACCAACACGATCGTAGCCGAAGCGCGGCTGTCCACCGTCATAGGCGATGGCGATGTCCGACCGACGGGACTGCCGCGCGTCGTAGGTTGGATCAATGTTGCGTCCCCCGGCGCGCCGAAAACAAATCGGGTTCCCCAGCTTTATCCGGTATCCGTGGATTCGCCGGCGATCGTGCTTTACACCTCCGGCAGCACGGGTCGACCCAAAGGTATCGTCAACAGTCAGCGCAGTCTTCTGTGGCGCGTTCAGCAATACGTAAACGCCTGCCACATCAACGCGCATGATGTGTTTTTGCCGCTGACAGGACCGGCAACGATCGCCGGATGTCGCGAGGTTCTCGCAGCTCTTCTCACCGGCGCTACACTGCATCTGCTTGAGGTGGAAGCTATCGGCCTGCGCGCCGTATTGGCGCGGATACAGACCGAGGGCGTGACCGTCACCTATCTCGTGCCCGCCCTGCTCCGCGCACTTATGGCGAACAAACCGGAAGACGCCTTCCGGACGCTCCGAGTCGCGCGGATTGGAGGCGAGCAGGTTTCGTGGGCTGACATAAAGCTGCTGCGCGAAGCTATCTCCGAAAGCTGCCTCGTCCAGATTGGATACTCATCGACGGAGACGACTGGCTCGCAGTGGTTCTTGCCTGCCGATTTGCCAGAACAAGGCTCTTCGGTCCCTGTTGGCTGGCTTCTTCCAGGAGTTGCGTTCAGGATTGTTGATGAAGGCGGACGCCCGGTCGCTCCCGGCGACACCGGGGAGCTCCTGATAAAAAGCCCTTATGTGCTGCTTGGCCACTGGGAGAACGGAGCCGTCGAACCGGTAGCATCGGATCCGGACAACCCGTCTCTGCGCATCTTTGAAACTGGCGACCTCGTCCAATTGGATGATCGTGGCCTATTGCGGATCGTAGGCCGTAAGGGACGTCAGATAAAAATCAATGGCCGGCGTGTTGAACCTGCGGAGTTGGAGCGAGTGCTGCGTGGCGCGCCGTCCGTTCAGGATGCGGTTGCGATTGTAACAGCAGCTACCGAACTCATCGCATTCGCCGTACCCCGAGGGCCTGCCAGCTCCAACTTTGCGGACGACCTTCGTCACCTTACCAGAACAATGCTGCCGCCGGCCCTATGTCCTTTGAGGTTGCATGCCATCGCCGAAATTCCACGCCTGCCCGGCGGGAAGATCGACATGGCGAAGCTCAGGGAACTGGATAGTTCGACCGTGAGGCCGAGCCAGATCGCCCCGATCTCGAATGCAGGGCACGAGCAGACTATCCAGCAGATCGTGCAACGTGCCTGGACAAAGATCCTGAACACGCGTGTTGCGGCGGGACGTTGGGATGACGCCGGCGGCGATTCGCTAAAGCTATTGCATTGCGTGATGGAGATCGAAGGCGTTCTTGGCCTGGAAATCGATCTTGAGCCTTTCACCGTCGGAATGAATTTCGACGAAATGGTAAAGGCCGTTTCAGCGCAGAAGGCAGGCAACGACCAGGCTGGTGCGCGCAAAGAGCATCCGCCAATTCTTTTTCTACTCCCCGGGTCTGTCGGTTATGGCCCGAGCCTTGCCGCCTTCGCGGCCTCGATGGGCAAGACCGCCAGGGTTATCCCGATCAGGTACCCAGCGTTGGCACTGATATTGCAGGGGAAAAACTCGGTCGGAGACATGGCTGAAGCCGCGCTCGACCAAATTCGACGCGCGCAGCCCGAAGGCAACGTACGCCTTCTCGGTCATTCACTTGGTGGCGTCGTTGCTTTTGAGGTTGCCGCAAGGCTGCAGGCAGCCAATCGGAACGTGAAATTTCTGGGGATCCTCGACACAAGCCTTCTCGGTGAGCGAAGCACTTACCGAGAGACCATCATCCGCACATATCATCGCATTCGAACCAATCGTATGACCGCCAACCGCATGGCATGCCGCGCGGTCGCCAAGGTCATTGTGAGATGGGGATACGAACAGCAATTCGCCCGCATGCTCGATCGCTATTCCCAAGGGAATTTCAACGCCACCAGCTTCAGGGCAAAGCTGGAACTTCAAGAAGTATTGCGCGCCAAAGCCTTCTTTCAGTGGCTGCAGGCGCCAAGGCCCAGACTACCGATTACGGGTACCTTGTTTCGCTGCGCCCGCCCTGGAATGCCTCGGGACATCGGGTGGGATAGCGCGTTCGCAAATCTGGATGTGATCCCAATTGTCGGCAGCCACATCGACATGGTTTCAGAACCCAATGTCGGGTCGAACCGCCCACTCATCGAGGCGGCCGTGGCACGAACTTATCTGCCAAATGAATCTCGCCAGGGGGAGGTACAGCCATCGACGTGATCTCAGGGTTTGGCAAGGACACCCTGATGCTCGATGCTCGTGTTGAGGTCGATCGCATCACAGAGGCCTTGCGCCAACAGGTCTTTGGCACATTGCGGCGCCGCGGCGTGGTTGTCGGCCTTTCCGGAGGCATCGACAGTTCCGTCGTCGCGGCCCTCTGCGTCCACGCGTTCGGTAAGAACAAGGTCCTCGGACTATTCATGCCGGAGTCCCATTCGTCTGGCGACTCGCTGCGGCTTGGCCGGGTGGTTGCATCGCAGCTCGGCATCGATTCGATCCTCGAGGACATCACGCCGGCACTGGAAGGCGTCGGTGCCTATTCGCGGCAAATCGAGGCGATCCGAACTGCCGTTCCCGCCTACGGCCAGGGCTGGAAGTGCAAATTGGTGATGGCCTCGGTTCTGGAGAACAACGGCCTCAACATCACCAGGCTGACCGTGGAAGACCCAGACGGCAATGTCGACACCGTAAGACTGCCATCCGCGGCCTATCTGCAGATCGTTGCCGCGACAAACTACAAACAGCGCGTAAGAAAAATGACGGAATATTACCACGCGGACCGTCTCAACTACGCAGTGGCAGGCACGCCAAACCGGCTGGAACACGACCAGGGTTTCTTCGTCAAACAGGGCGATGGAATCGCCGACGTGTTGCCAATCGTCCACCTCTACAAGACGCAAGTCTATCAACTGGCAAAGTATCTGGGCATAGACGCGGAGGTCCAGCGCAGGCCGCCGACCACGGATACATTCTCGATGGCGCAGAGCCAAGAGGAGTTCTATTTCGCGCTACCGTATCACCTGATGGATTTGTGTCTCTATGGCCTGAATCACGGAATTTCCGCCGCCGAGGTCGCAGCGGTAGCTGGCCTTACCGCCGATCAGGTCCAGAAAGTCTTCAAAGATATCGAAAGCAAGCGGCGCGCAGCGCGTTATCTTCACGCGAGACCCCTGCCCGCCGTCCAGATGGACGAGGGGTGACGGCGTGTGCGGTATAGCCGGAATCGTGGCCTTAGACGCTGCCGCGGCGCGACCTTCGCGGGAGGGACTCCTCCGTATGGCGAGCGCCCTCACCCATCGCGGCCCGGACGAACATGGCCTCTACCGTGACAATCGCGCCGGGCTGGCCCATGCACGCCTCTCCATCGTCGATCTTTCGAGCGGTCAACAACCGCTCGCCGACACAGACGGCAAGACCTGGATTGTCTTCAACGGCGAGATTTTCAACTACGTTGTACTTCGCGAAAAGCTGATCGCGCTCGGCCACCGCTTCCGCACCCACAGCGACACCGAAGTGGTGATTCATGCATATCGCGAATGGGGCGAGTCCGCGTTTGAGCGAATGAACGGCCAATGGGCGATCGCGATTTGGGATTCACTGGCCGGTCGCCTGGTCCTGTCGCGCGACCGGTTCGGCATATGCCCCTTGCACTTCTGCGAACATGCTGGTCGGTTGTATTTCTCCAGCGAAGTGAAGGCCATTTTCGCGGCGGACACCGCTTTGCCACGTGCCTTCGATCCTGCAGGGCTTGATCAGACTTTCACACTGTGGACTGTGGTTTCGCCGCAAGGCGTGTTCAAGGGAATTCGAGAACTCAAGCCAGGGCACGTCCGCGTCTATGAAAACGGCACTGTCCGTGAGCGAGCCTTCTGGAAGCCTAGCTACCCAGAAGGTGAGCGTCATGACTTTGCCGGGACGCTCGATGATGCTGTCGACAAGGTACGCGAGACGCTGCAGGCCGCGACGGCGCTGCGGATCGAACAGGCCGATGTGCCTGTTGGCTGCTATCTCTCCGGCGGGCTGGACAGCTCGCTTGTCGCCATGCTGGCCAGGGGTATCGCCGGGGACCGCTTCCGCACTTTTTCGTTGCGGTTTGCCGATGCCGAATATGACGAGACCCGGTACCAGCGGCTGGTTGCAAGTGAGACCGGCAGCGAACACCACGAGGTGACGGTTTCCCGCAGCGACATCGCTGATGTCTTTCCCGAAGTGATCTACCATACCGAACGCCCAATCCTCAGGACCGCGCCGGCGCCGCTTTTCCTGCTTTCAAGATTGGTGCGTAAGCACGGCATCAAGGTCGTATTGACTGGAGAAGGCGCCGACGAAATGTTCGGCGGCTACGACCTTTTCCGGGAAGGCAAGATCCGCCGCTTCTGGGGCCGCCAGCCATCCTCGACAAGACGTGCGCGATTGCTCGAACGCCTCTACCCTTATCTCACTCGCTCGCCGGTCCATCAGCAAGCCATGGCTCGCCAGTTCTTCGGGCGCGATATCCATGCCTATGAGGCGCCAGGCTTTGCGCATGACACCCGCTGGCGGACCACCAGCGCTGTGAAGCGCCTGTTCTCGGCCGATATGCGCGCGGCCACGGAACTGAACAACACGGTATCGGAACTTCTAGGTCGCCTGCCCGAGGAATTTTCACGTTGGGGATCTCTCGCGCAGGACCAGTTCATCGAAATCCAGACGCTGATGTCGGGCTATCTGCTCTCCTCCCAGGGAGACAGGATGCTGATGGGAAACTCTGTCGAAGGGCGCTTCCCCTTCCTCGACGATGACGTTGTGAAACTCGCGAACTCGCTGCCGGCCAATTACAAGCTGCGCGTGCTGGATGAGAAGCACGTGCTGAAACGAATGGCCAAGCCAATCCTGCCGCCTGAAGTCGTTGCTCGCAAGAAACAGCCCTATAGGGCACCGAATGCTCAATGCTTCTTTGGCGAGAATGCGCCAGCCTATGTGCGCGAGGCACTTTCGCAATCGGCATTGCGCGAGGCAAATGTCTTCGATCCAAAATCCGTGGCGCGCCTGCTCGACAAATGTGAGGCCAGGACGGTGGATCAGGACCTCTCCAATTCCGACAACATGGCGCTGGTCGGCGTGCTGTCAACTCAGCTCCTTCATCAGCAGTTCATAGCGAGCCGCCCTGGCGGCACCCAAAAGATCAAGCTCAGCGTCGATGTCGACAATGAGATCAGGGAAGAGGTCCTGGCATGATGCACGGCGCGGTCCCCCTTTTGCATGACTATCTCAGGCATTCGGCCGACCGGCTGGGCGACAAGGTGGCGCTGGTCTGCGGCGGACAATATCTGACCTATGCCGACATCGAGGCGCGTGCCAACCGCGTGGCCGGCCACCTGGCAGATGCCGGCGTGGCTCGCGGCGACCGGGTGATGATTTTCGCCGACAACACTGTCGAGACGGTCATCAGTTTCTGGGCTGTCCTCAAGGCGAATGCCGTGGTGTGCATCGTCAACCCGCTCACCAAGAGCGACAAGCTTCATTACCTGCTCAACGATTGCCTGCCGACAGCGCTGATAACGGACAACCATCTGACTTCAGTTTTCAGCGAGCCAGCTCGGAATTGCCCGTCACTGCTGCGAACCATCATCTCCGGGTCGATTGATGATGCAGAGTTGGAAAGACTGCCGCGCGCGGTGCGCTGGGATGTTGCGGTTACCGGCGAAAGCGAGGTACCGGCACGCAGCTGCATCGACATCGATCTTGCCGCCATAATCTACACGTCGGGTTCCACCGGCGAACCCAAGGGCGTGATGCTCACGCACAGAAATATGATGACGGCGTGTACCTCGATTGCCTCATACCTTGAGCTTGAGGAAAGCGAGGTGATCCTGAATGTCCTGCCGCTCGCGTTCGATTATGGCCTTTATCAAATGATCATGGCGTTTCGCACAGGCGCCCGGCTCGTGCTCGAACGCTCGTTTGCGTTCCCCGCCCAGATTCTTGGGCTGATCAAGCAGGAACGTGTCACGGGTTTTCCTGGCGTGCCGACGATCTTTGCGGCGCTGTCGGAGCTCAAATCGCTGAGAGACCAGGATTTTTCGAGTATCCGCTACGTGACGAACACCGCGGCTGCCCTACCGCTGAAACATATCCTCATGCTTCAGGATCTTTTTCCCAGTGCCCGGATCTACTCGATGTATGGGCTCACTGAGTGCAAGCGCTGCACCTACCTGCCGCCGAAGGATCTCGAGCGGAAGCCCCTGAGTGTCGGAATAGCAATCCCGAACACGGAAATGTGGATTGTCGACGAGGATGACAAGCGGGTCGGCCCCGACGTCGTTGGCCAACTCGTCATCCGCGGCGCGACGGTGATGAAAGGTTACTGGGGCAAGCCGGAGGCGACCGCAAGGAAGCTCAAACCCGGTCCCCTACCGGGTGAACAGGTCCTCTATACCGGCGACTACTGCCGAATGGACGCGGAGGGATACCTTTATTTCGTAGGTCGCGGCGACGAGATTATCAAATCCAGGGGAGAGAAGGTCGCTCCCAGGGAGGTCGAGAACGCGTTGATTGCCATTCCGGGGGTACGGGAGGCCGCGGTGATCGGCGTTCCGGACGAACTTCTCGGGCAAGCTGTAAAGGCTTTTGTCGTGATGGAGCAAGGCAGGTCCAGCGATGAGAGACAATTGCAGAAGGAGTGCCAGAAACGATTAGAAAATTTCATGGTCCCAAAGTCGATTGTTATCGTATCCAGCTTGCCAATGACCGATACCGGAAAGTTGAAGAAAGCGGCCTTGTCATAAGACGTTTCTCACAAAGAGATGCCCAATCCGTACACCAGTGGAGAAATCAGATGCTGTCCAACAAAGAAACAGAAGACATCTATAGCGCAAAAATTCGTGGGTTTTTGGCTTCGAATTTCTACGTAGCGGACGCCGAGGCCCTGGAAAACCACACCTCGTTACTTGACCAAGGCATCGTCGACTCGACTGGAGTGCTCGAAGTCATCGGCTTCATTGAAGAAACTTTTGGCATCGTCGTCGAGGACAGCGAACTCTTGCCTGAAAACCTCGATTCAATTCACGGAATTGCACAATACGTCATCCGAAAAAAGAACTGATTACAGCTCGTTCAAAGCTTTTCTCAGAGCACGATATCCGGGGGGAGTGCTTGTCGTGAGCCAAGAAACCATTGCCAAGGACACTAACAGCGGTGGACGCGCCACCTTAATGGGGCAGAACCCGCTCGCCAAATCCGCAGCGCCCGTGCCGCGACCTCAATCGGAAGTTCTTGGCGCCGTAGCTCTCGACGCTCAGGAAATCAGCGTCGAGGAGGCCTACAGCAAAGGGCATACCACCTTCATGGGGCTGGAATTGCTCGTAGCACCTGGGGCGCTCGTACCGCGACCTGAGACGGAATTGCTGGGCAAATCCGCGCTCGATGCATTGGATGGGTTGACGGTTGCGGAGCCCCGGATTGTCGACATGTGCTGCGGCGCCGGCAATCTGGCTTGCGCCATCGCGCATTATGCCTCCGCTGCGCGGATATGGGCGAGCGACTTGACCGATGGATGCGTGGAGGTTTCGCGGCGCAATGTGGCCTTTCATGGGCTAGCCGATCGCGTTTCGGTGCATCAGGGCGACCTGTTCGGGGCTTTTTCGAGCCTGGAACTTGTCGGCACGATCGACATGATCGTCTGCAACCCACCATACATTTCGGAAAAGCGCCTCGATAACGACCGCGCCCACTTGACCGACCTCGAGCCGCGTGAAGCCTTTGCGGCCGGGCCCTACGGCTTGAGCATCCATATGCGGGTGATAAAGGAGGCGCAGCGATACTTGCGTCCCGGAGGCATCCTGCTCTTCGAAGTCGGCCTTGGTCAGGATCGACAGGTCATGGGTCTGCTCGAGCGGTCGAAAGCCTACGAGGACATGAGGTCGATAGCCAATCAAAGCGGTGAGGGCCGTGTCGTGGTCGCTCACATGAAGAGGCTCGACCAAACGTACGTGTCGAGCGGCTGATCAGATCACGCCCCAACTCAGCGGACATGCAAACGTGTCTCGACAAGACGCCATATCGGCGTTTGTTACATGGCGGCGCAAAGCCCCTTGGGTCGATTATCCCCAGGTTGATTCACCATTTTGCGTCTGGACGTCACGATTTTGCTGCATTTTGATTAAGATTGGCGAAAGTTAGCTTGGCTTAATATTCGGGGTGGGCAGGAATCAAAACGAAAGGCAAGAGCTTGCCCTACGCTTACAGAGCCATCGAGCTCGTGCGACAATCCCGAGCCGAAGGTCGCACTTCGTGACAGAACTTCGCACGCCGCATTTGCCCTCAGCCATGGCAGGCTGTTGGCATGGACTGGTTGGCGTCGGTCTCTTCTCGGCAGTGATAAACGTTCTAGCCCTCACAGGCTCCGTCTATATGCTGCAGGTCTACGACCGCGTGCTTCCTTCGCAGAGCGTTCCAACGCTTGTCGGATTTACGATCGGCATGCTGGGCGTTTACGCCATATACGGCCTGCTCGATTTTGTGCGGCTTCGCCTGCTCGTTCGAATAGGCAACCGCCTTTACAGAAATCTGCAAAAGAAGGCCTTCACCATATCACTGTCGGCACCGTTGATAGCTGGCGCGGATGCAGGCCGGGTACAGCCGCTTCGTGATTTGGACCAATTGCGAGGCTTTCTATCCGGCATGGGGCCGACCGTTTTTTTCGACGCCCCATGGATGCCGTTCTATATGGTGATCATCTACCTGCTGCATCCTGCCCTCGGGATACTGGCGACCATCGGCGCCGCAGCTGTCGTACTCTTGACCGTGGTCGCGGAAATTGTCGGTCGCGGACCAGCAACGCGCGCTTCTGAAACACTTATCGCACAGCGCATTCTTGCCGATGCAGGCCGGCGCAACGCGGAAGTCGTCCAAGCGATGGGTCTCTCCGCCAGACTCGGCCGGCGCTGGGAAGAAGTCAGCCATGCTTATCTCAAGAACCAGGAACGGCTTTCCGACATTGTGGGCGGAACAGGGTCCTTGTCGAGGACGCTCCGTATGGCCCTGCAATCGAGCGTGCTCGGGCTCGGCGCCTATCTGGTCATCGGGGGCGAGGCTTCGCCCGGCGTGATCATCGCATCTTCCATCTTGCTTGGCCGGTCTTTGGCGCCAGTCGACGCCGCGATCGCCAACTGGCGAGGATTTCTGGCTGCTCGTCGGGCCTATTCCGACCTGGCAGCGGCGCTCAATGCGTTCGGCAACCCAAAGATTCCCATGGAGCTGCCGCGTCCACAGGGGCAGCTTTCCGTGGAGGAATTGACGATAGCTCCCCCAGGCGCGCAACGGCCAACGGTTCTGAACGTAAGCTTTCGCCTGGCAAGCGGCGCCGGCATGGCAGTTGTCGGCCCTAGCGGCTCCGGCAAGACTACACTGGTGCGTGGGTTGGTGGGTGTATGGGCGCCAATTCGAGGCGCCGTCCGACTGGACGGCGCGGCTCTGGATCAGTGGAACTCGGAAATGCTTGGCGCTCATATCGGCTATCTGCCGCAGGACGTCGAGCTGTTCGATGGAACGGTTGCCGACAACATCTCGAGATTTGGGGGCCAGAGCGACCCTAAAGGCGTCATGGCGGCCGCTCGAGCAGCCGGCGTCGACAAGATGATCATGCGATTGCCGCAAGGGTTTCAGACGCGCATCGGTGAAGGCGGGATGGCGCTATCGGCGGGACAAAGGCAGCTGGTGGGATTGGCCAGGGCACTTTATGGCGATCCGTTTCTCGTCGTTCTCGACGAACCGAATTCCAATCTGGATTCCGACGGCGATGTTTCGTTGGCCGGGGCGATCCTGGCGGTGCGCCAGCGTGGCGGCATCGTGATCGTCGTCGCGCATCGCCCTTCCGCGCTCGTCAACATCGATCAGGTGCTCGTCATGGCGAACGGCATGATGCACGCCTTTGGCCCGAGAGAAGACGTTCTTGCAAATGTGGTCCGGCCCTTCCCGCATGCGGAGAGGCCGACGGTCGTTCCGCTACAGAAAGGCGTTAGCGGTCATGCTTGAGGACTTGCTCCGTGTCTGACGCGATCATTTCCACCTATGCCCGGGCTGAAAACACGGGCCCATGGTTCGGAACGAATCCGAGCATCGATTCGGATGGCATCCGAGCGAACCTACTCCTGGGTCTGGCGACGACCGCGCTGTTGATTGTCGGCGGAGGAACGTGGTTGGGCGTGACCAAGATTGCTGGCGCCGTCATTGCGCCCGCGACCGTCGTGGTTGAAAGCAGCGTAAAGAAAGTCCAACATCGGACGGGCGGCACCATCGGCGGGATTTTCGCGCAGGATGGGGATCACGTCCGTGCCGGCGCCATATTGGCCAGGCTTGACGACACGCTCACCAGATCCAACCTGCAAATCGTCAGTGAAGATCTTGACCACGTCACTATCCGCCTGGCGAGGCTTGAAGCAGAGCGACAAGGCCTTTCTGAAATGCAGATACCAGCCAACCTGCGGGTCCGCATGGACGACCCGAGGGTTGCGGCGCTCGTCAACGGCGAACGCAACTTGTTCGAAAGCCGTGCCACGGCTTTGGCTGGCCAGAAGGCGCAATTGCAGAGCCGCGCGCTGCAACTCGGACATCAGATTGATGGCCTCAAGGCCCAGTTGGCTGCCACGAATGATTCTCTGGATCTCCTCACCCACAGCCTTGCCGACGTCCAATCTCTCTATTCTCGGAAGCTGGTGTCCAAAGAGCGACTAAGCAATGTCGCCCTCGAAGAGGCTCGTACTCGCGGTGAGTCGGGTCGACTTGTCGCGGCAATCGCCGAGGTGCAGGCCCACATCAGTGAAACGGACTTGCAGGTGCTTCAGCTCGATGAGCAAAAGCGCAGCGATGTCACAAACGACCTCCGCGAAAATGAAGCCAAGCGTACCGAGCTTGAAGAGCGCAAGATCGTTGCGGACGACGAACTTGCGAGGACCGATATCCGTTCCCCTCAGACCGGAACGATACAAGAATCGTCGATACACACTGTCGGCGGCGTGATCGGGCCTGGAGAGGTGCTCATGGTGGTCGTGCCCGACACCGACAATCTTGTCGTGGATGCGCTCATTCCACCAACCCGGATGGACGACGTTCAGCCGGGGCAGAAAGTATCAATCCGCTTTCCGTCTTTCGACGTGGGAACGACGCCTGTCTGTGAGGGGTCCGTCAAGCGAATCTCCGCGGATCTGATCAAGGATCAGGAACACCAGCTCTCCTATTTCTCGGCGCGTATCCACGTCGACAATCCGGCAACCTGTCTGAAAGGTGATAAAGTACTCAAACCAGGCATGCCTGCAGAGGTTCACATAAGCACCGGCGAGCGCAGTGTCTGGTCGTATTTGTTGAAGCCTCTGATCGACCAGGTGTCGCGGGCCTTCAAATAGTTGGTTTGCCCGATCGAGCCAGGCTCCAACCGGCTCAAAGCCTATTGAACCGCCACACCTTCGAGGCCGCTGCTGAACCTGACCTCAATCGTATCTCCCGGCAGCACCTCCGTGTCTTGCTCGACAGGCTGCTTTCGCCATTCTTCGCCGACCTTGCGGACGATCGTGATCTGAGCCCGGATGGTTTCGCCGCTGACCGACAGCGGCTGCGACGACGCTCCCGCGGGCTGCAGCTTCTGGCTGGCGGCCTGAAGCCTTGCGGTCGTGTCGGCAAGGCGCACATCGGTGTCCTTCAGCTCCGTCAGCAAGCCGATCTTTCGCGCGTTTTCGTTACGCTCGCGTTGCCGCAGGAAATCTTCCTGTTGACGCCGAGCCCGCATGAGCTCGACCGATGTCTGGAGCGCCCCGTTGGAGGAGAGAAGCGCTGAGCGCCTGACGTCGGAGAGCCTGGCGTTGGTCAGATTGCCCGCCTGGAACAACTTCGTCACCCTTGCCAGATCATCTTCGTCCGCCTTAACTCCATCGTTTTCGACCTGTTCGCGCTTGGTTAGAACGTCGACTTGCGCCGCGGCATCGTTTGCGCCCTGATCAACGTAGCTTTGCTCCTGCTGGAAATTGTCGAGGGAAAGCTTCAACGATTCTGCCTCCGCCTTTGCGATCGCCGAGCTGAAGGCGGCAGACAAAGGTGACCCTTGGGGCGGCTTCATATCAAAACTTGCCTGATCCTGCAGTTCGGCACGGATACGAGCACTGTGGAAATAGTCCCGGGTGTATTCCCCCCAAAGCGATTGATAGTCGCGCTGCAGGTCTACCGGATCAGGGCCGGCCTGATTTGCACGTGAGCGCAGAAGGCTAAGGCCGCCCGACACTGCAACCGCCTGCCTCACGGTCATGAGAGGCCGATACGCCTGCTGACCGGGCGTTAATACGTCACCCGTCACATAGATCGGACGATATTCCGCAACTATGGCCGTTACGTCGCCAGGCTTAACAATGATCAGCTGCTCCCGCCCGTCGGGCAGACGCTGGTGGAGTATCTTGGTAGGCAGGATTGCTGCCATCTGGGTCTGCAGTTCGGCGGGCGTCAGGCCGCCGACCGGTATCATTCCGACCTCGGGAAGCGCGATGGTGCCGTCCATCTGGATCACGGCGCGTTGCGTTCGTTCTGGTATCGACGAGATTCCGATTTCGACGATGTCGCCAGGAGAGAGTCTGTAAGCGCCCCCAGCGTCTGCTGCGCAGGCAGTATCCACGGCGGCCAGCATGCCAAGCGCTACAAAAAAGTTCCGCTTCGTGAATGCCATCGTGACATCTCCATTCAGTTCGACTTCGGCTCTTGCGACCAGTCGACACGGGTGACGAAGTCATAAACAGGTCCGCCGGGGACACCCCAGTTGCTGGACCAAATTACCTGGGTGCCATCAGGGGATGGCGAGGCATGGGTCTCGCTTCGATAGTCAAAATCGATGCTGCGCGTTTGCGCTATGCGCCGAACCTCGCCGCTGCCGTCGAGGCGCAATGCAATCACCTCTCGTGCATAAGGCGCCATTTCAGGACGAGCGGAAACCTCATCCGGATTGCCGCCATAGCTGAGGAAGACCCAGCCGGGTTTGGCCAACGCGCGCAGCGAGGCATGGGAAGCTTCGCCGTACTTCATGAGGGCAGTCACCTTCCCGTCAGACAACCGGCGCTTGATCACCTGGTATTTGTCGGGATCGGATTTGCTGATGCCGACGTAGATTTCGCTGCCATCGGCGTCGACCGTCATGTCGCCATGCCCAGGCCGATGATGCTGTGTCCACTGCTGGCCCGGAGCGCCGTCGACTGAAAAAATAAATGCCTGCTCGGTGCCGTTTGCCAGTTCCTGGATGCAGATAATATTCTGGCCAAGCGGGGAAATCGAACAGTTGTCATTGTCGCCAGCAAGCTGTCCGAGCGCGATATCAACGAACTTTCGCTTCTGATTAAGATCGTAGGCAAAGACGACTTCGGCACCATCCGCTCGGATCGCGCGCACCGCTATGCGGCTACCATCCCAGCTTGGGTTGCCTTTGCCCGGGCCGAAGTGCAGATCGCGATAATCCTTTGAATCGAACAGCACATCCTCTCGATTGGTCCGCGGCGCCCAGGTCGATATTCGCTGGCCTTGAACGCAGATCATCAGATCCGCATTCTTGGGATGCCATTCGCATTCGCCCGATCGATCGCGCTTCAGCAACGGGGCGAACGTGTGGCCGTCAAGAAAGCACATCCCGTTGCAGCCATTGGTTATGACGAGAAGGCTTTGGTCGGCATTCCATGCCTGCGCGCTGGAATAGCGGTGGCTGCAATAATCTTTTACGCACGCGACGCCATTGCCAAGCGGACCGGGTTTTGTGATCCGGGTGAACGTCTCTCCAAACACGGGATCAATGGTCGGGCGCAGATAATCAGGCAGCTCCATCGCGGGCGATGCAACAAACGACCTTGACGTGCTGTTGTCCTGGCCTGCGGCAGCCTGCAAATCAAGGAAGGCGGCAGCGGCAATCAATGGCAACGCCAACATTGGCCGGCGAAGAAAGGTCATGTCATGTAACTCATTTCTCGCCGTACCCGGCCTTCGCTAAGCCGCCCGCGCCACCAGGAGATGGTGCGTTCCAGCCCATCGCGCAGGTTGGTATGCGCTCGCCATCCAGTCTGGGTTTCGAATTGCGTGGAGTCTGCAAGCAGTGCGCGAACCTCGGAATTCTGCGGCCGCAGGCGGCTTTCATCTCGATGGATGGGCTTCTTCGAACCGCTCAACTCGATCACCAGATCCAGGACGTCCGCAATCGTGGCCGCGCGCTGACTTCCGGCATTGTAGGCATGGCCGAATTGGAGTTCCGCCATGCCTGCGGTCAGAAACGCAGCCGCGGTGTCTTCGACAAAGGTCAGGTCTCGGATTGGACTTGTGTCCCCGACCATGATGGCGGAACAGTTCTTGTCTAGTGCCTGCCTGATTATGGTTGGCACTATGGCTCGTTCGCTTTGGCGTGGGCCGTAGGTGTTGAACGGCCGCAGGGTCACGACTCGGACGTCGAACGACCTGGCGTAGGCCTCCGCCATCATGTCGGCCCCAATCTTGGACGCCGAATATGGGGATTGGCCCTGCAATGGATGAGACTCCTTGATGGGCATCGTCAGCGCCGTGCCGTAAACCTCGCTGGTCGAGGTGTGCACCACGCGCTCGGTGTCCCACTGGCGCGCCGCCTCGAGGACATTCATCGTGCCCAGCACGTTGGTTTCCACATATGACTGGGCGGCGGCGTATGAATAAGGAATTGCAATCAGTGCCGCCAAGTGGAACACCACGGCCTGGCCACGCATAATCCTGTTCAGGAACGCGCTGTCACGAACGTCGCCGCGTATGAAGTGGATCTGGCTGCGAATGTTGTCGGGCAAATCGTCGAGCCAGCCGTGACTGTCAAACGAATTGTAAAGCGCCAATGCCGTCACGTCCGCGCCACTGCGGACCAGCGCTTCAGTGAGATGTGACCCGATAAATCCATCGGCGCCGGTGACCAGAACTTTCTTGCCTTCGTAGCCCATGACTAATTCGTCCTCTTGCCATCTCGGACGGTGATCGTCGAATTCACCGGACCTTATCCCGAATGCGCTTCCATCTTTATCGGCGGCGGCGGGACCCTGCCAAAAACAGCTAGAAAACCGCGGACCATCCAGACGACGTCAGCTATCAGAGTTCGTCGCGGATAATAGGACAGGTCGATTCTGGCTTTGGCCGGAAATAGAATCTCCCTATAGTATGTCAGAGGATCCATGCATTGGGGGTATAAACTGGATTCATTTCGGAAAAGGACCTGCGTTGGTCCGACCAATCCAGGTTTATACTGCAATACAGCCTCGGCGCCTCCATGGAAGCAATCAGCGAACGCGAGGCTCTCCGGTCGCGGCCCGATAATTGCCATGTCGCCTATGATCACGTTCCACAGTTGCGGCAGTTCGTCGAACTTTGTCGCGGCAAGGACCCGGCCTACCTTCGTCATCCGCTTGTCGCCGGCGACGGTCAACGCAAAACCATGAGGATCGGAACACACGTCAAATTTACGGAACTTGTACATGCGGAAGGGCCGGGCGCCGGCGCCGAGACGCGTTTGCGCGAACAAAACGGGCCTGCCGCCTTCAACCAGAAGCGCGATCGCAATGACCAGCATCAAGGGGGCGAGCAAGACCGCAGCAAGACCTGCGACGGCGATGTCGACCAGGCGCCGGGCAAACCCATGCGCTGAGACCGCGACGAAACGCCGATGAAGGGATCGATCTGTCGCGTTCATGCGGCCGTCCCTGCTTGGGCGCAGCTGTTCACCGCGTTTGTCAAAGCTTCCACAACCGCCTCGACCGTTGCCGACGTCATCTGCGGATGAAGTGGAATTGTCAGCTCCCGCTGCGCAAAATCTTCTGTTCGTGGCAGATGGGTCTCAGGAGAAAGCTCGCGATACAATGTCATCTGGTGCACCGGCGAATAGTGGATCGTGGTCTGGATCCCCTGGTCGCGCAGTTCGTCGATGACGTACTGCCTGTTCGCGTATCGCGGCAGAACGACCGGCATGATGTGATGCGCCGACGTCCTTGGTTCACTGAAGGGAACAGTTATCGCGGGACAGCGTCCCGCAATGAGGCGCCGATAAAGGACGGCCAGGATACGTCGCACCTGGTTCCATTCCTGCAGGTTCTGTAGCTGCACGAGCCCAATCGCCGCTCGCAACTCATCCATGCGATAGTTGAATCCGAGCATGGTAACGTCATATTGCGGCGTGCGACTGTTCAGCCGCTGGTGTGTGCCGCTGGTCATGCCATGCCCACGCGCCTGACGGACCCTCGCAAGCAGTTCGGGATCCTTGGCGATTACCGCACCTCCTTCGGCGGTTGTCATGTTCTTGTTGCCGTAGAAGCTGAAGGCCGCGGCAACGCCATACGTGCCCACTTCTCTCAAGCCAGGCGCATGCGCGGCGTCTTCGATGATGTGCAGCCCCCGTGCACGGGCGAACCTTTGCCATTGGTCTCGATTGGCAAGATACCCCGCGAAGTGGACGAGAATGATGGCCTTCGTGCGCGGCGTGCACCGAGCTTCGGCTTCCGCAAGCGACATCAACGGGACGTCGGCGGACTCGATGTCGACAAAGACAGGAGTTGCACCGACGTAGAGTACTGAGTTCGCGGTCGCCACAAACGTTAGCGACGGAACCAGCACCTCGTCGCCCGGACCGATACCAAGCCCGTGCAAAATGAGATGAAGCGCTGCCGTGCAGGAACCGACCGCAACGCAATCGTTTGCACCATGCATGCGGGCAAACGACTCCTCAAACAGCCGCACCTGCTCGCCCATGGTCAACCAGCTGCTATCAATAACCTTTGATAGAGCCGCCTTCTCCGGAACACCCAAGATCGGGGCACTGACCAAGAGCATGGTGACTTAACTCCCAAATTTGTTATTCGTGTTTCAGTTTTCTCGTGGCCTGCGATTCTTCAGGCAGCCGCTGCTGCGACCTCGATCGACGCCGATTGCTCCTCCCAGGAAATTGCTTGGGCGTTCTGGAAATCATCGACACGGCCAATATCGAGCCATAGCCCTTCGTGCTTGTAGACATGAACGACCGTGCCTTGCTGCATCATCTGCAGCATCAGGTCGTCGAAACCGAACGGTATGCCAGAGGGAATAAATTTCAGGACATCCGGGTTCATGCAGTAAATGCCCATGCTCACGAGATGAGAAAGCGTCGGCTTCTCGCGGAAAATCTGCACTGTGTTGTCGACTTCATCGATGACGCCGAAATCCATCTTGATCAGCCGGTTGGCCGTAGCGATGGTCACCGGATCCTTGTGCTTGCGGTGAGCCATTACGAACCGGCTGATGCTTAGATCGGTGAGAACGTCGCCATTAAGCACGATAAAGGGTTCGTTCAATTCATCCCGGATAAGCGAGAGCGGTCCGATAGTGCCCAACGGCTCCATCTCCTGGGTGTAGCGTATCTTCAGGTTCCATTGCGAACCGTCACCGCATACGCTGCGGATGAGATGTCCGAGATAGCCAGTCGTGATGTAGACGTCTTCAATGCCATTGCGTCGCAGCCACTTCAAAAGCAACTCGAGCACGGGCCGAGCGCCAATCGGCATCAGGGGCTTCGGCAAAACCGACGTAAAGGGACGAAGTCGAGTTCCCATTCCACCGCATTGAATAACCGCTTTCATCCGATCCTCCATTGTTCATGGTCGGTGCCTGGCTAGACGCGTTTTCTCGCCCCGTTCGAACACGAAGGTTCGGTTGCGCGTCAGTTTGAGCATCTTGTGAAGAACGGTAAGTGAGCGCTGGAGGGATGTCGTCGTGCAATCGAATGGCACCAGTGCGTCGCCTTAGGGTGATGGGCGATTGCGCTGATCCCGTCACCGGGCTGGGGGCAAGAGTGCCTGTCTCCATCAAGAAAATTTGCTTTACCTTGGAGCATTTCAAAGCACCAATGGAGACGGGGGCGCGGCATTGGCTTCTGCCGCCCCGCAAGATGCTGAATCTCGCAGAGAAATTTCCTTAGTTGGCGACCTACAAAGCGGGCCGCAACATGGCCTCCGAACGAACCCGGAAAGGGCGCGATTCTGAGCGGTTAATCGTTCCTTAGAAAAAAAAAGAGATTTTTCCGACATTTACGATTATATTAGCGAGGCGGTGTGCAGGTGCCGCGGGCTAAACCGGACGTTCGACGAGTGATTGGCCACCTCGACCCGCCAAGGTCTCTCACCGATCGGTCGTTCGACGGAATGAACTTGTAAGGCCCGTTCTTTCGGGCTTGCGTTGGGGTGGCAATCATGTATCGAATCGTCATTGCCGACGATCACGGTCTGTATCGTCGTGGCTTAAGTCTGGCGCTGAGCGCCGCGTTTCCGGAAGTCGAAATATTCGAAGCCGGGTACCTTGACGCGGTCGTCAATCTTTTGGCGCAGCGGGAAAATATTCATCTTGCCATTTTGGATCTGAACATGCCTGGGCTGTTCAACCAACAGGCGCTCAGCGATGTTTTGTCAGCGTATCCCAATACCCGCTTCGCGATCGTTTCAGGCAATGATTCACGGTCGGAAATATTGAGAGCATTGTCGATCGGGCTTCACGGTTATATCGTGAAGTCCCAGAAAGATGAGGAAGTGGTGTCGGCAGTGCGCGAGATTCTAGCTGGCCGCATCTATGTTCCGGCGCTCTTGTCTCGCACGTCCACAGGTTCTGGGGCAAACGGACCCCAAACAGCGAGAGCCGTGGCGCAACGGCGAATTGTAGCCGCCAGCCTCAGCAAGTTAACGTCAAGGCAGCGAGACGTGCTCAAGCTGATGGCCGAAGGCTTCTCGAACAAAGAGATAGCTCGCAATCTGGACATTGCGGAAGCAACGACAAAAATCCACGCCGCTGCAGTTCTGCGGGAGCTGGGCGTGCGGAACCGAACCGAAGCGGCGGTTGCGTTGCAGAACTTGCATTCGAAGAATATTGATTAGGATTCGATTTCGCGTCGTGACAGCCGGACCGAATATCGTAAACCGCGATCCAATATTTCCAGCTTTGAAGAATGGCCGATAATCGGCGCAGTATTGACGCCCAATATCATTGAGCCAATGCCGTTGCCCGCGGTCTTGGCTTTCCTGCGTTGCCCCGATTCAATCCAATCGAACACGACTTCATCGCCTTGCCCAACCTCCTCCGGCGCGAAAGCCCATTTTACCTCGAGCCGCCCTCGCGGATTGCCGAGTGCCCCATATTTCACGGAATTCGTCGTAAGCTCGTGAACAATCATTGCAAAGGTCTCGGCGGCGCCGTTCGCCACCATGATGTCAGGGCCGTGGGCCGTTATCTTTCGCGTTTTTAGATATGGTAGCAGTTCCTGAGCGACGATATCCTGGAGCAGTGCGGAATTGCCGTTACGGCCTGAAATCAACGTGTGCGTCTTTTCAAGAGCCCGTATTCGATCAATCAGATCCGCCTTGAATTTCGCGATATCATTTTCCGGAACGTCGACCATTTTCACCAGCGCTGTGACCACCGAAAAAATATTGCTGAACCGATGGCGCTGTTCGATCAATATACGCTCCCGTCGCCTTACCGTAGCGCGTAGAAGCGTGGTCTGCCGGCGCTCGGTCAGGTCGGCTGCTATTCCGATCAGCAATGTTCGATCCTGGTGCTCTTGCTTCCGCCCGCGCAGGGCTACCCAACGAATGAGCCCATCGGGTCGCCGCACTCTTACCTCGATGTCGTAATCCGAAGCGGATCCTTTGGGAGCTGCGAACTTGGGCCAATCCGCCGGGTATACGACACCAGCAAGCTCCTCGATCGGCCGACCGGCGGATGGGGACAAGCCAAGGATCTCCCAGAATTTATCTGAGCCTGAGACAATGCCGTCGGTGACGTCGATTTGCCAGGTTCCCAACCGTCCGGCCGAAAGGGCCAGATCGAGCCGTTCCTTCTGAGACTGAATTGCTTCACGCGCCGTCCGTCGTTCCGAAATGTCATCGACAACGACGATCGCGCTCTCCGAAAGGAGCCCATCGGACCGGAACGACGACATACTCAGGCGACCCCAAAATGTGGAACCGTCTTTCTTCAACAACCGGACTTCCACCCCAAAAGGTGTCGTGGAATTGCCATGATCGGAAAGCGCCTTGGCCATGACATCACGATCATCTGGATGAACAAGGCGCATAAGCGGAAAGTTAGCAAGTTCGGCTTCCCCGTACCCTGTCAGTTCACAGAGGCGCTTGTTGGATTGCAGCAACTCGCCTCTTTCGTTGGTGTTCGCGAAGCCGATCGCCGCACGCTCGAACACTGCACGGAAGCGGCTTTCGGTCGCCTCGACGATAGCCAATCTTCTTTCGGCGACCTCTAAGGCCTTCCTCAGGTCCTTCCGCAAGCGATCGAATATCAAGGCAATCATAAGGCCGGCAACGAGGAGGAAGAGCGCTCGCAGCCAATCCTCCATTGGGATTGGGCCGCGTAGAATTCTTTCGGCTGCAAGGGCGGCAGCGGCCGTCACCAGGGTCGCAGCGATTGCGGCGCCGCGCCCTACAAGATACACAGCCACAATTATAGCTGGTATAGATGAGATAAATGTTGCTTCGGTTTTCGCGGTAATTAAATTTATTATTTCGAAAAATACTGTAGCAACTAGCACCAACATGGAAGCCATGTGCGCTAGCGATATACCTTGTAAGCGCGAAGCCAATCCATTCAAGCGCAACCCCATACGCCAGACTACAACTTTTGGATTAGTCCGTCGAGCCTAGAACGCCGCCTTCTGGTCTAGTCCTCCTGCCGGATTGCGAGACCCAGATCCGAGATTACTATTGGGTTGTGAAGAGCCAAAATTTGTTCGGCTCATCGCAAATGTGCGGTCACGAAGTCGCTGCAAGCTAATGAGAACGAACGCCTTCTGGGCAGAAGGCGCGTGTTTTCGGGCGACGCTGCGAAACGGTAGGAGTTTCTGAGGGTTCAGTTCAGCCAAACACGGGTGGGGTAAGGCTATGTCTTTCATTGATAGACGCAACGACACCGTTGCGAATAAGCGACATATTGTTTTGAACACTGCCTACGGCAGGGTTGAGCGAGCAGCACACGGCATATCAGACAGGCAAAGCGGCCCGGCGGATGGGTCGAAACGACGGAGCATGGAATCCGTCACCGGCATGCTCGATCGCATTGGCTGCGGATTTCTTGTCTTAAACCACGAGAGGAAAGTGGTAGAGTGGAACGCCGCTGCTCAAAGCACCTTTGAACGCCAGGGCGAGGCTGCCAGTACGGCTCCGGAGCTTACGGCTTCACTAAGACGGCTGGTGGCGAATGTTCCCACCAATTTTCTGCCGGGCACGTTGTCATGGGTGGTGATCCGGACCACCGACGACCGGCCGGTGATACTCAACGAAGGCGCGGTCATCACCCCTGACGGAACGAGTATCGTAGCGTTGTTGGACCGTGAGAACCGGTCTTCGGCCAATCCTCAGACATTGCAAAAGATGTTCGGCCTGACAACCGCGGAAACTCAGCTCGCCATGCGATTGGCTCAAGGGGATGCTCCCTTGGAAATAGCGCGCAGTTGGCGCCTCAGCCGCACGACAATACGATCCCAGCTTGCCGCCCTGTTTGCCAAAACTGAAACGAAGCGCCAGGGCGAATTGGTGGCTTTGCTCGCGCGCATTTCCGTGTTGCCGTGAGGTAGCCGCCTGGATCGCGGGGGGTCGCAACGGCTTAGGGCTGCGCAAACCGCATCGCCCGACCAGCTGACGACCTCAACGCTGCAAAAAGTCGAAGCGGGGAAAATCAATGGTCAAAGAGAATTCCGGGCGCAAGGGCGCGGACGGTGGTCAGCGTCACGAGACCGGCCCCACGGCGCGGAGATCTGATCGATCCGATCCTGATATGGCCGCTATGCGGCTCGCGCGCACAGGACCTGTCATAGTCACCGGTGCCGCGGGGTTCGTCGGGTTTCATGTCGCTTCGCGGCTTTTACGCTACGGCGTGAAAGTCATAGGCGTGGATAATTTCACACCCTACTACGACCTGAAACTCAAAGAAGCGCGATTTTCGCTCCTCTGCGCGGAGCCAAGTTTCACCCCGATGCGCATCGATTTAGCGGATCGGTTGCCGGTACAGTCTCTGTTTTCCGATATTCAACCGTCACATGTCGTGCACCTGGCTGCCCAGGCCGGCGTCCGTTATTCCCTTGTCGACCCGTACGCTTATGTGCAGTCCAACATTGTCGCGTTTCTGAACATTCTGGAGGGCTGCCGGCACGCCGGCACCCAGCATCTAGTCTACGCCTCGTCGAGTTCGGTCTACGGCGCCAACCAAACCATACCTTTTTCCGAACATCATGGCGCCAGCCACCCGCTCAGCTTCTACGCCGCCACCAAGTGCTCAAACGAAGCCATGGCGCATTCGTATAGCCATCTGTTCGGCTTGCCCGTGACAGGATTGCGGTTCTTCACGGTCTATGGACCATGGGGTAGGCCCGACATGGCGGTCTATGCATTCACCCACGCCATCGCCGAAGGACGCACAATCGATGTGTCCAATGCCGGCCGTGTCTGGCGAGACTTTACCTATATCGACGACATCGTCGAAGGGGTCGTCAGAGTGCTCGTTGCGCCGCCGTGTGCCGATCCGAGCTTCGATGCCCGCGCCGCTGATCCGGCTACCAGTTCAGCCCCATATCGCCTGTACAATATCGGTAACGATCGTCCCGAGGAGATCAACCGGCTGATCGCGATCATAGAGTCGGCTCTTGGTCGCCGGGCCCTTCGCCGGGATGTGCCTTTACCTCCGGGTGACGTTCTTGAAACGCGCGCGGATGTCGGCGACCTTCGCCGCGCCGTAAACTTTGCCCCCGCGACCACGCTCGAGGATGGCGTGAACCGCTTTGTTGAATGGTATCGACACTTTCACGGAAGCCACGCGAAGTCGGCGCCAGAGCGACACACGCTCGTACCTGTGTAAGGTTACCCGGCAGCTCGACCTGCCCAAGCCCGGTTTCCTACGGTCCTCTGCCAAATGCGCCGGCAAGTTGGACTATGTCGACGCTACCGAGCTGTTGGTCCGGGGACGCACGGATCTTCCTGGCGCCACACGATCCATGCCAGACATCAAAGCTCGGATAAGCGGCTTGCGGATTGGCGTTTCAATGAACCGCCAGATCAAGAAAGAGGCAACGAGCACTGCAAGCAAGACGACAGAGAATGCAGAGTTCTTGCCTATCAGCGGCGCCAGCGCGTTGATAGAAAGGTAGCCGATATACTGATGCAAAAGATAAAGAGGGTAGGTCAATCCGCCGAGCATCAGAACTGTCTTTGACGGCGCCACGATCGAGCGGATCAGAAGCGCAGCCACGAAAATCCCGAAAACGAATCCATTGGCGACAAAGAGTGCGGGATAGGAAATAGCCATTCCGTAATGCTGCTGCATCCAGCCTTGATCCAACCTGATCGTCTGGCACGACAACAGGAATGCCGTGGCAAGAAGGATGAGCGCCGCCGGCGATCGACTTTTGGCAACAACCTGTTGAGCCAAAATACCGAAAGCAAAAAAAGGCGCATAGCCTGTGATGAGCAAAATTCGTACCGCCGTGTTTCCGAAGACAAGCTCATTCGCCGCAGAAATCGCAAGCCAGATGGCAACGATAGCCAACTTCCAACGTTGGAAGGCGCCAGCAAAAATAAGCGCCGCAACCCAGCCATAGAATACGATCTCGAGCATGATCGACCAATAGACGCCATCCATTGACGGTCTGCCGAAGGCGCGGGCGAACATTGAAAGATTGGCGAGATAGATCGAAACATTCGTCGGGAATCGCGGGTTGTCGGCGATTGAGAGGACGACAAACGTCAACGTCATGCAGAGGAGAAATCCAGGATAGAGCCGCACGAAACGCGCCACAGCGAACTCCTGCCACGTTCTACCCTCGGCCGACCAGGTGATGACAAAACCGCTGATCAGGAAAAACAGGCTGACACCCAGATAGCCGTAAATGGCAAACGGTGCGGCGGCGGGGTATCCGGCGTCGATATCGCCGGCAATCGGACCTCGAAAAAGGTAGTGAAAGCAAACAACCGCTAGGGCAGCGACCAACCGCAACAGGTCGAGTGATGCCAGGCGCGATGAGTTGGTGTTGCCACCCCGTTCCATTGCCCTCTCCTCGCCGCTATAGGATCCTTGACGCGGACTGAAAGCCTGGTCTCTGAAATCATAAGGTCGCAGAGAGGCGTCGACTGCGCATCAATAGTGCTTGTTGCTTCCACCGCCATCATCCTGCGTTTGCATGAGTTGGACCTCGCCGCTAGGATGGAGGAAGGTTCACAAGGCTCCCGCCCTTAAAATGCGGATGGCAGGGGCCGGCCTAGGGTCGGTCAGGGTAAGAACCGATACCTTTGTTGGCCTTCGCCCGTGCGCGCTTTCAATGAAGTCAACACATGGACCAACCCAGGCACGATCTTCAGCCGCTTTTGGATATAGACCGCCATTGCGACATTCCACACAACCAGTGCAAGGGCGAGCCCTATCGCGGCACCCAATGAGCCGTAGGCCTCTATCCCGATAACGCAGCCGATGACGCCAATCGCCGCGCCAACGATCATCGTCACGGCGGCAGCCCACTCGTTCCCGGTCATGGTCAGGAGATTCAATTGCGGTCCGCATAAGGCCACGAATACGTAGCCGAGCATCAGCACACGGGCGATGGGCGCTCCGCTACCGAAGTCTTCCCCAAACCAGCTCAGGAGCGGTCGGACAATCACCAGCAAAGGGATTGCCATCGCAATTGCGGCGCCGGAAGACAGGAGCGCAGCTCGCGAAAACAGATCCTGCAGGCCCTTGCGGTCGTTTCGTGCGTAAAGCGTGGCTGCTGCTGGGGAAAACATCGTCGAGACGGCTACGAGGGAGAGGCCAACAAGCAACGCGACGTTGAGGCCCAAGGCAAAGATGCCTGCGTCACGGATATGGCCCGTCCAGCCCAGCACCATCACCCCTGCCCGGTTGATGAAGACATCAAGGCCCGCCATGAGCATGATGGGCGGAACCGCTGACCACCAATCCTTCGACGCGTCCGCGGGATCCGCCTGCCGCAATCCTGGCGGTTGAAATCTTGTCGCTAGGATGAATACCAACCCGACTGTTACAGCTGAGCTTGTCAGCACTGCTTGCATGACCAGCGGTGCGTTCAAAGTCCACGAGCCCGACAAGGCTGCGATGCCCAACAATGTCAACAGCAGCCCGTCCCGTACGATGCGTTCCGGCAAAAGGGCGGAAACCCCGCCACCGAACGCACGGATGAGAGCGGCCCCTAGAGCTGAGGTCGTGACCAATGGGACAGCTGCCATACCAAGCAATTGGCTGATCTCGAGCTCTCTGTTTCCGGACCTCGATGACAGGCAGATATAGGTTGCACCCGCTACGCCGAAGAATGTCGCCACCGCCACTGATCGCTGAAAGGCAAATCTGATGACACCGTGAGCCAGATCAAGGCGCCCTTGGGCCCTGTAGGCGGATACGAAACGCAACAAAGAGACGTTGAACCCAAGCGTCGCGAGATAGGCAAGAACCGATGTTGTCGAAAGAACATAAGAATAAATACCGTAGCTCGTCGAACCTACGATGCGTGCGATCAGCAATTGCGCCAGACTCGTGAGACCCGCTCCGGCCACGTAAATCATAAGGGCAAACACAGTGGCATAGCCCAGACTACGTTTTATCTCTTCCTTGCCGAGCGCAGTTGGGTCGACCTGTATCGCGGATGCTACTTCCTTTTGTATCGTTATCGTATCGCCACCATCGTCGAGATAAGCAGCCTCCGCTGTTGCCAGTTGATGATCAGTTTTGTTTCGGTACATCGGAACGACCCGATCATGGACAATTTCGGAAATTATCTTGCGGCTGACGCGCTGGACGCTTTCCAATAATGATCGGTCGTCCAGGGTTTCAACCGAAACCGTCTTGCGGCCGCTTGCGACAAGAATGTCATCTATATTCTGGAACACGCCGAATGATCGCATGCTTGCATCGAAATCCGCCTCAAGAATTCGCTCGGCTGGAGCCTCTTGCCGCATTCGCTCCCGCAGGCGAGCTTCGACTGCGGGACGAGGTAATACGACTCTCAAGGTAAAATCCGCGGCAGGAGTAACTTTTAGTGCCCTCGCTATTGAAATATTATCCGTGCATCCGTGAAATATTGCAAGTGACGCAACCGATTGAACATAACCTTGGTCGAATATGGTTATCTCTTTTGATTGCTTTGCTTGATCCCATCTATAGGAAAGGTTTACAATTTTTTGCCATATCCTTGCTTTCCAAAGCAATTTCCTGGGCTGTATCGAATTTATCATCGATGACGCCGTCGAGATATATTTTATCAAATCACTAGCATTGATAAATAGTCTCGTCGTAGAGAGAAGTGCAGCAAGTATCCTATAAATAAACGTAAATATTCCGAGATCTACGCTCGTCTTCCTACGGCTGGATTTATGACCCAGGACCACCCTCGCGGTATAACCTTGTCCACGCAGTCGGCGGGCAAGCGCGTGAGCAAACACTGCTTTGCCGGAACCAGGTGGCCCAAAGAGTTCGATAATCATTTTCTGGTGACCGGAGCTCGAGTGTTTATCGGTTTCCAACCAGCAAAAGATCGCCACTGTCACCAAAACGATGCTTGGCGTGCTGCTTGAGGTTAACTTCAGTGAGAACGATCCCTACGGGAACGGATCTCGCCCCGTCAGGCTGCAGCGTCTCCAGGATGCTGCGTGCAATGCTGCGCGGTGTCTTTGCCCAGCGAACTGCGAAAAGAACAGAATCCGCCCACCTGGTGAGGAGTCGTGATTCCGGACCGTCCAGGCCGGGAGGCCCGTTCAAGACGACGAGATCATATTCGGCGCCCAGTCTGTCCGCGAAGTGGCGCGGCTCATCGACTTCAAACAACAGCTTCAAAAGATCGTCCGAGACAATGGGCGCGGCCATAAAATCCAGGCCGATTTCAGGCATGCCCACAACCACATTTTCCAAGTCACTGCGGTTCTTCACATAATCTTCAAACGATTTGCGAGGCTTCGAAATGCTGAATTCGCTCACGAAATCGTTGGTCAACTCTCCGTCTCGCGGATCGAGATCGACGAACAGCACACGGCCGCCCAGACGCGTTGCGGACAGTGCCAGGGTCCAGGCAAGCTCTGTTTTGCCATCGCTTTTGCCACTGGAAGTGACAAGAACGATTTGCGACGATCGCCCTGTGACAGGTTGAGGTGCCGCATTGATCAGCAAGGACAACGCAGCGCGGCCATAAGCTGAATTTTTCTGGCTCAGAATGAGATTCTGCAGGCGCTTGGCGCGAGGTCTCGACATCTTGGGAAGCAAGCCCATGCAAGGGAACCCAAGTGCAGCTTCAGCTTCGGCTTCACCGCGCAAAGTCCGATCGAGACGGCCGCCGAGGAGGGCAAGTACTCCACCGATGAGAGCGAACACGACCACGCCTGGGGGAATAAGATATATCGGCGAAAGGCTCTTCGGGGTCGTTGGCGGCCAGGCCGACGAAATGACCGAGACTCCCGGTGACGGGTTCGCAATCCGGCGCGTCAGATCCTGCTGCCTGGTCAGCAATTCATTGTATCGCTGTGTCAGGATCGCGACCGTTGGTTCAAGCGCACGCATTCCGGAGACCCGGCCTGCCGTATCAGCCACCACGGCGTCCAAGACGTTCTTGCGCTCTTCCAGTGCGGCAACCTGAGCGCGGTAGATGTTGGCCTCAGAGGAGATGCGAGCAATCCCTTGTTCGATCTCACCCTTGATTGCAGCATCGAGGTTTTGCCCGGCCGGATCCTTGGCGTGACGGGCCACGAGATCGGCCAACACAGGTGACCCGATTGCTTCTGTGAGCGCGACGACCGCTGCCCCCGACGCCTGCAGGTCCTGGATATGCTGGAGACGAGACTCCAGGCCAGAGAGACTAGCCTTTGACACCGCGAGCTGCTGATTGAGATCGGCTGCCTCTCTGGCGGCACTGTCCATCGCGCCCTGATCGACCGTGCCGTGGGTGAGCCGATATTCCTCTAGGCGGTCCGTTGCTTGCGCCAGATCGGACTGAAGCTTGGGAAGCGTCGCAACGACAGAGGCGAGCTCCACCTTGTCGGACGCCTGACTGTTGCTTGTGAGATCATCGACATAGACTCGAGCGAAGGTGTTTGCCACCAAGGCTGCACGGACAGGATCGGTATCGGTAAACCCGATCGTTATGACCCGCGATCGCAGCTCTTGCCCAACTCTTATGTTGCGCCGCAAAACCTTTAATTCCGCGGCATCCGCGGCGTCTGGACTGAGCTTGGCCTCGTCCCCATGGGACCAAATGCGGTCCAGCAATCCGGCCGCGAAGGATTGCTTCTTCGCCGTAAGTGTCGAGGGAGTGCCCTGCCCCGCAGCCTTATCAACATTGTTTTGCGCGGCGGTGTCAGTTTTGTCCAGCGCCGCAGCGACACGGCGCATATGGCCGAGCGACGTTAGCAGGGTCAGATTGTTGTCTATGCTGGTGTCGAGCATGTCCTGAGCCGCTGCGCCGTCAGCGGTATTCCTGACTGTAGCGTCCACCAGAATCTGTGTTGTCGCCTCGAACTGCGCAGGGCGAGAAAAGCCGACAATCGCTGCAATCACTCCCCCGAGGAGCGCCATGGCTAGGAGGAACCATTTCCGTCTCGCGATGGTGACCCAAAGCTGGCTGAAGGGGGTCTGAGCCTCTCCTGGGTCGCGCAGCGAGCGCCTCATGCGCGAATTGGGCTCACGCATTGCGATTTGCATTTCCGCAGCGCGCGGCAGCTGAATTCGGCTGACTATGGATCCTTCCATTTTAGACTCCCGTCATTTCAAGCATGCGCGACCGGCTTGCCGGCGCGGGCGCCGGGCCGGCGTCGCCGCGCCATGCCAGGAACATCAATGTTGCCCACAGATCGCGGGAATGATCCCGCTTCCCGTCGAGGTGGTCGCGCCAGCATGCCTGGACCTTGTCAAAGTCCAGGAGCCCGTCTCCGGACAGCGGTATGTCGGCGAATAAGTCGCTTGCCCATGCACGCAGCGGCCCTCTCAGCCAGACTGCAATCGGGACGTCGAAGCCCTGCTTGGGCCTGTCTATAAGGCGCCGCGGAACGTACCGGTGCAACAACTGGCGAAGGAGCCATTTGCCGCGACCATGGCGGACCATTGCGTTCGACGGCAAGCGCCACGCGAATTCAACGACCCGATGATCAAGCAAGGGGCATCGTCCCTCCAGCCCGTTCGCCATCGTGGCGCGGTCCAACTTCACCAGGATGTCGCCGGGCAAATATCCCTGCATATCGGTGTAGATCAGCCGGGATAGCAGATCGTCGAGCCGCGGCGCCGAGCGCGTCGATGCTCGAGATCCATAGCGAACGAGATTCGTCGGCGAAGCCCCCGTCAGGCGCAGATACAGTTCATCTTGATCCGAAGCGGCAAGCAATTGCGCCAGTCGCTGCAGGCGATCGCTGCGCAAAGAATGCCCTACCAGGGCTGAAAGTGGCAGCTTGCCGAACACATCATGACGCGTGGCACGAGCCACGAGCCCGATGGCGGCCGCCATCGAATCACGCAACTGCGACGGCAGACGATGTTGTCGGTTTGCTCGCGCCGCCATGAGATGGCGAGCATAGCCGGCGAAACACTCATCGCCACCGTCGCCCGTTAGCGCCACCGTGACATGCTGGCGGGCAAGTCGCGCCACCAACAGCGTAGGAATTTGTGATTCATCGGCGAACGGCTCGTCCCATGTATGGGGCAATTCCGGGATGATATCGCGCGCGGACGCAGGAGAAAGATGCAGTTCAGTGTGGTCAGTGCCTATGTGCCGAGCGACCGCCGCGGCATGAGGGGCTTCATCAAATCCGCGCTCGCTGAAGGCGATGGTGAAAGTACGCACGGATTTTTGGGATTGGGCCTGCATCAGCGCGGCAATGGTCGAACTGTCGACGCCGCCAGATAGGAACGCGCCGAGCGGCACATCCGCGCACATGCGCTCCCGAACGGACAGCCGAAGCAAGCGATCGAGTTCGTTCGTCAACTCTTCGTCGCTGCCCACAATGGGGTCCTGCCGGCCTCGCGTGGCGACGTCGGCAAGAGACCACCAGAACCGCACCTTGTTTCGAACAGATCCCGTTCGGCGCGCTTTGGCGAAATCCGCTGCAGTCAGAGATAGCGTCGATCCCGGCGGCAACTTGAATACGCCGCGCCAGATGCAACTGTCATCAGGCACCCAGCCTTTCGAAAGCATGGCCCTGGCTGCATTGAGATTGAGTTCCGGATGGAAATCCGGGAAGCACCTGATGGCTTTGAGCTCGGAGCCAAAAATCAGGGCATGGCGGGTCGGAACGACATAGACCGGCTTTTTTCCCATCCGATCGCGGGCAAGATGAAGCGTTCTGGTGTTTGCGTCCCACAACCCAAATGCGAACATACCGGCAAATCGCGTGAGCGCCGCCTCCAGCCCCCAATGCTCAACGGCGCCAAGTACGACTTCCGTGTCGCATGTCCCCCGGAAACTATGACCGGCGCTTTCGAGTTCTTGGCGCAACTCATGAAAATTGTATATCTCGCCATTGAACGTGATGACGTACCTGCCGCTCGCTGAGCGCATCGGCTGACGTCCAGTTTCTGATAGATCTATGATGGCCAATCGACTGTGACCGAAAGCGATACCGGCTTCGTTGTCGGTCCAGAAGCTTTCGCCGTCTGGGCCGCGATGGCGAAGGGCCGCGGTCATTTGTACGACCGACTTGAGCCCTCTTGTAGACGGTGCGTCTGGCGCTAGGAGAATTCCGGCGATACCGCACATGCCTATCGCCTCCCGTCTTGGGCGGTTGCCGTGACCGGCCTGGGTGTCCCGGCTACAAGGCAAAGCGTGAGCGAGAACCACACGATCGGGTGGCGAACGATGAGGTGCGGAAAACCGAAAATCACAATCGACACCAACATTGCGACAATGGCGTCGACTTTGGAGCGCCACGCATAGATCGCGCTAACGCCGAGGATCCAGAACAAGGCGAGGACGGCGAGCAGCCCACCTTGCGTGTAGAGATCGAGAGGCGTGCTGTGCGCCTCGAACGGTAGATCGCTGAATTCCTTGTAGACGATGGATCTGTCTATATGAGGTCCAGGCCCAAGCCCGAGCGATCCGGATTCCAGGCCCTTGTTGATTGCGTTGTTCCAGAGATTGATACGCAGCGCAGCCGTCTCCGCGGTAGCCTGGCCACCATCGCCTTTGGTCAGGCTCTTAGCGAAGTTTTCGACGTTGGTTGTTTGAGCAAGCACATAAGGCGATAGGGAGAGCGAGAGCGGGAAAAGACCCGCCATCAACCAGAGTGCCGCCTGGCGTCCGACGGTGGCCTTTTCGCCAGTGGTGATCCAGGTCCGAAGCCGGAGGCCCAGGAATACGACGCCGGTCAGCACGGTCGTGAGAAGATGGGTATCGCTCTTGGTCAACCTTCCGACATAAACGATCAGAACGAGGCTGGCGATTGCGAAGAACCTTGCCAACCTTTGGCTGCTGGTGGTTGCCAGGTAGAGCGCTATGGGGGCAAACATCGCGCAGTACAGCGCGAGCTGGTTGGGATTGTCGGACCAACCCATGAACCGATCCCAGAACCATGGATCTACACCGGACTGGTGAATCAAGCCAAATCCAAGCGCCAGCTGAGCCGCAAAGCAAATGTCGGCAATAGCGATTATCCACCAGCACGTGCGGCGCAGGTGGCGGTCCACGTTGGGATCTGCCGCTAGCAGGCAGGTCACGAAGGCAAGCAGCAGATAGGCGATCATGTCATGAACTGGCGCCGCCAGGTACCATACGGTCGTCAGCAGCCCGACGATCAGGCCCACAGCAAGAGCGAAGGTGAGCACCAGCCAGAACGTGGCGAGGATGGAGAGAGCTGGCGTGACTTGCAGCTTGCCGCCGGCTAGCACGCGCCCAATGGACAACATGACCCAAAGCGCGAGGAACAATTCGCTATATCCAAAGGGCGCCCCTGGAATTTCAAGCTGCGACGCGTAGGCCATCGCAACGCCAGCGGCCAGCAGCGCACCGCGGATCATTGGCGTACCCCGCGCAGTTCGCCGATCGCGACACCGTTCTTTATCCGCGAGGCCTGGCGGGCCACGATGCCGGACGGGCTCTTGCCGAGAACACGCTCGTAGAGATCGCAATACTGGTCGACAACCAGCGGCAGTGCGAAATGCTGCTTCACGAATTCAACGGAACGAGCGCCCATCACCGTGCCCTGCGGGCGGTCAGACAGAATTTGGTTTATTCGAGATGCAAAGGCATCCGCGTCGCCGGGAGGAACGAGATATCCATTCCAGCCGGGCTCGACCACCTCGTTGCAGCCAGGCATATTCGAGGCCACGATAGGCAGCCCCGCCAATCCCGCCTCGAGAAGGACGCGCGGCACGCCCTCCCGGTATTGTGTAGGGAAGGCGAATAGATCCGCCATGCCGAGAAGGGCAGGAACGTCGCGTCGCGGCCCCAGCGCGATGACATGAGGGGCATGGCGCTCGATTTCCGATTTCTCGACAGCGAACGGACCTTCGGATTCCCATGGCCCGACAAGCACGAAACGCGCATTGGGCCTTTTTTCAAGAACGCGCGGAACTGCCTTGAGCAGCGTCGGAATGCCCTTCTCGCGCGTCAGCCGACCAACAAAAATGATCACTTCAGCCGAGGAGAGCCCGAGCTTGTCGCGCATTGTCCGCGGCGAGGGCCCGCTCTGCTGCGACTTCTCAAAGCCGTCGACGTCAACGCCGGAACTGCGGATCAGTTGGCCGGTCCCTCGCGTCATTAGCCGGTAGCGCTCGAAGAAGGCCTGATCATCACGGTTTTGGAAAACTGTCGCCGCTGTCCAGCGCGACGATAGCCACTGCAACCCACAAAACACCGGGCGCAACGCCAGAGCTCTCGGCTCACGAGAAGAGAATGTCCAGCCGAGGCCATTTATGGTGCGGATGACCGGGACGGCCCCGCGTACCGCCAGCGGCGTTAGCAGGTTGGGCTTGGTATCAAAGCTCTGAACAACGTCCGGGCGAATTTCCGCGATCAGCTTTCTGATTGTTCTTATGGCGCCGCTGCTGCCGCTGGAAAATCGATCGAAACCGTAGCGGTGGTGCGGAATGTCGTGCTGTAAGAATGCCGCGTCACTGCCGCTTGATACCGCAGTGACTTGGAAGCCCTTCTGCCGTAGCGACAGCAAAAACGGGATCCTGAAGGCATGGTCCTCCCCGCCAACACACACCAGATGCGGACTCATCCTGCCTCCCCCGATCCCGCATCTGACCGGGATCGCGTGAACCGGTCAGCTTTCTTTCCTGCCTTCATGATCTTGGTTCGCTACTCAGATACATGTTGCTCCCAGGTTCACGGTACGGGCAGGCTTGCCGCATGTCCTCGTCCGTTCGAATGAGCGGCACGATCTCAGCCGCGGGAAGGCTGGCTCGGGGCGCGAGTTCAACGTTCGTTCTGGTGAGGGATTGAGGGGCAGTCCTGTGGAGGTGGCGCCGCCTAGCGCTACGATTTTCTGACTGAGCAGTTGGTCCGATTGTCGGACCAGTCCAGCCGAGTATTCCACTAAACGTGTAAAAGGCTTTTTGAGCAATCGTTTACGATGCCCGCAAAATCGCTCGATCAATCATTCTATCAGTGCATTTCCTTATTTGATTTGGCGCTAATAAAGACTCTCGGTAGGCAGGTGCCGGGGTGGTACCGATCAGAAGAAGGATATCTTCGCATGGCTACCATGCACTACGCATACGGCGCCCCTGCCTCAGCTGCGATCGCTGATGGCTTCAACCTGGTTGATCTTCAGTACGCGTCGTCAGTCAACGCATTGCCGAATGGCACGAAGGCCTTGATTTACCTCGATGAAAGCAACGGGGTGACCCAGTCTTTCATAAACAAGGTCACGCCTCTCCTTGGTAATTCCAAGGTTTTTGGCTTCTATCTCACCGATGAGCCGGATCCGACAGGCAAATATCATACACAGGTTAGCGCCGCGAATCTGAAGGCCGAATCAGACTGGATTCATTCCCATTTCCCGGGAGCGAAAACGTTCATCACCCTGATGGACATGGGTCCGTTCACGGCCTCCGATTACACCAACACCTACAATCCGGCCAACACCGGCATCGACTACTACGGGATCAATCCCTATCCGGTGCGCTCGACCGTGGTCGATTTCAACTACATCGATAGGGCCGTCGCGGCAGTGGAGAAAGCGGGCATCCCGGAGAGTGCAATCGTTCCGGTGTACCAGGCATTTGGCGGTGGCGGGTGGGCGACCAACACGGGCGGGTCTTACGTGATGCCCACCACCGCCCAGGAACAGACCATGTTGGACCATTGGGCAAAGCTGGTGCCGTCACCGGCATTTGACATGGTCTACAAATGGTCCTCGCAGAATGGCGAAACGTCGCTTGGCAACACGCCGTCAATGCAGGCCTTCTTCCTGGATCATAATACCCATTCCGGAACCGGGACGACAACACCGCCTCCTGTCACGCCGCCTCCAGTAACTCCGCCACCCGTCACGCCCCCGTCCGCGGATATGACGGGCACCAGTGGCAACGATATTCTGCGCCCGACCGACAGCGCCGCTCACACCATGGCCGGCTTAGGCGGCAATGACGACTACTATGTCAACAATGCCGCCAGTAAGGCGATCGAGGTCGCTGGCCAAGGCCAGGATCGGGTGTGGACCTCTGTGAGCTATGCGCTCACGCCCGGCTCGTCGATTGAAGTCCTTGGCACCCAGAAGGATGCCGGCACCACGGCAATCAATTTGACCGGCAACGAACTCGCTCAGCACATCATCGGTAACGCCGGTAACAACATCATAAACGGCGGTGGCGGCAACGATACGCTGACCGGCAATGGCGGGCATGACACGTTCGTTTTCAACAGCGCCCTTAGCAAGGGCAATGTCGCCACGATCGACGACTTCAACCCCGCCGATGACAAGATCCAGCTCGATCACGCAATCTTCAAAGGGCTCACGACGGGGGCGCTCGCAAGCACTGCCTTCTACGCTGGCACGGCCGCGCACGACAGCTCCGACCATATCGTCTACAACAGCACAACCGGAGCACTCTACTACGACAGTGACGGAACAGGCAGCGCGGCCCAGATCCAGTTCGCGACCCTGTCTCCGCATCTTGCGATCACGGCGAACTCGTTCGCTGTGGTTTAGGGGAACGTCACGTCCTTCTCGGTAGCGGCCCGGCAAATGTGCAGGTGCCGATTACAAACGAGTTTCCGGTGGGCCGCAAACCAGGCAATGGTTTGCGGCCCATTGGCAAGCCAAGATGCTTCCGCCCCTACTCCACCGTCACCGACTTCGCCAGGTTGCGCGGCTGGTCGACGTCGGTGCCCATGAACACGGCGGTGAAATAGGCCAGCATCTGGATCGGCAGCGCGTAGATGATCGGCGAGATGATCTCCGGCACGTCGGGCAGGATGATCGTCTCCATCGTCTTGACGCTGGCCTGGGCAGCACCCTTGGCGTCGGTGATCAGGATGATCTTGCCGCCGCGCGCGGCCACTTCCTGCATGTTCGAAACCGTCTTTTCGAAGATGCGATCATGCGGCGCGATCACGATCACCGGCATATTCTCGTCGATCAGCGCGATCGGCCCATGCTTCAATTCGCCCGCTGCATAGCCCTCGGCGTGGATATAGGAGATTTCCTTGAGCTTCAGCGCCCCTTCCATCGCCAGCGGGAAGTTGGTGTCGCGGCCGAGATAGAGCACGTCCTTGTAGCGCGACAGCTCGCGCGCGATGCGCTCGATCTGCTCGTCGAGCTTCAGCACCTGGGTGGCCAAGCGCGGCGCCTCGGAAAGTTCGCGCACCAGTTGCTTTTCCTGCTCGCGCGAGAGCGTGCCGCGCGCCACGCCCGCCCGCACCGCAAGGGCGGCCAGCACTGACAGCTGGCAGGTGAAAGCCTTGGTCGAGGCGACGCCGATCTCCGGCCCGGCCAGCGTCGGCAGCACGACGTCGGATTCGCGCGCCATGGTCGATTCGCGCACATTGACGACCGTGCCGATCTTCATGCCGGCC
>Ga0209026_1000400_pt1 | contig 38608 bp, 41 predicted proteins | sample AraplaCL_Col_mCL_FD_184262 | JGI IMG/M metagenome (GOLD analysis project Ga0209026, IMG submission 184262) | Arabidopsis root microbial communities from the University of North Carolina, USA - plate scrape CL_Col_mCL (SPAdes) (version 2) | ecosystem: Host-associated > Plants > Roots >... | reverse complement strand
ACCAGCGTAAACGGATTTAATGAGATCTGCACCGAACGTGCATTAGGGCCGCTTTCCAGCATAATATCTATCTTAAAATCCTCCATGGCGCTGTACAGGTACTCTTCCACCAGCGGGCTAAGGCGGTGTATCTCGTCGATAAACAAAATATCACTGGTCTCTAAGTTGGTCAATAATCCGGCAAGGTCGCCGGGTTTATCCAAAACAGGACCCGACGTTATCTTGATCCCCGATCCCATTTCGTTTGCTATGATATGCGATAAGGTTGTTTTGCCTAATCCCGGGGGGCCATGCAACAGCACGTGGTCGAGCGATTCGCCGCGCTGCTTGGCTGCCTGTACAAATATTTTAAGGTTGGCCAATATTTTATGTTGGCCTGTAAAATCTTCAAAAGCCTGCGGACGAAGCACTTTTTCAATGTCGCGCTCTACAGGTGAAAGGTTTTCGAGGTTGGGATCAAGATTTTGATTCATTACCAACGAAATTAGTAAAATTAAGCTTAAAGCTAAAAGGCGAAAGCAGAAAGCTTTGTTTATCTAAAAAGAAAATCCGAATCAAAATTTATGGCAAATACTAACTGCTATTCAAATTAGGCCACCAAATGCCTCGTATAACTAAGGGCCCCAGATTCGGACGGTCAATATATCTGAGTTTGTGCATAGCATAAGCCCAATCGACATTCTCTTCTACAATAACCTTTTTTGCACTTTTATAATAGTCAAAATTACGTTCATCGAGTAATGACTGAGCATCCTCTATTGAGTAGGCTGTTACACCTATCCCACTCGGATAGTTACTATCCTCGGGGAATGACATCCAATATGTAGTAAGAAATCTATTGATAAAGATGCTCATTAATATCTGATCTAATCTCAATATAAAATAAATCCGAAATCGAACATCCGAAACTGCGAAGCATTCTTGAGCACCTTTAAAAATCAAACACCAGCGAAAAATTCGAAATCAAAAATCATCCTTCCGGATATTTCCTGAATATCGCGTTGATGCGCATCTGGATAACACCTATAAACGCTTCGCGGAAGATGCCTGTCGACATTTTGGAAGTACCCACGGTACGGTCGGTAAAGATGATCGGCACCTCAACAACTGTAAAACCGTGTTTAATAGCAGTATATTTCATTTCGATCTGGAAGGCATAACCCACAAACTGGATCTTATCCAGGTTAACCGTCTCCAGCACTTTACGTTTATAGCATTTAAAACCCGCGGTAGCATCCTGTATATCAATGCCGGTAATAAAACGCACATAAACCGATGCAAAATAGCTCATCAGCACGCGGCTCATAGGCCAGTTTACCACGTTTACACCTTTTACATAGCGCGAACCGATAGCTACGTCAGCACCCTCAACGCATGCCTGGCGCAAGCGGATCAGATCGTCCGGGTTATGCGAAAAATCGGCATCCATCTCAAAAACGTATTCGTAATGGTGTGCTATCGCCCATTTAAAACCGTGAATATAAGCAGTTCCTAATCCTTGCTTTCCCGCGCGTTCTTCCAAAAAAAGGCGTTCAGGGTAATCCATCTGCATACGTTTCACAATTTGCGCAGTACCATCGGGCGAGCCGTCATCAATAATGAGCACATGAAAATCATGCTCAAGCGAGAATACTTTATTTAACAAACGTTCAATATTCTCTTTCTCGTTGTAGGTAGGTATAATTACAATACTATCGGGCACCAGTGCAGATTTGATTAGGTTTTTTAAAGGGTATTTGCTCTTTAGCAGAACAGCGGCAAATATAAAAAGTTTTTCATCCCAACATTGGCAGTGTTAGTTATATCTGCAAAATATTACATTATATTGGCTAAAACGTGCAATTTGGCATTATCGCTTTACTATTTTCGTTTTTAATAATATACCTTTATACACCAATTATCAGATATTAAAAAAACCATTTCGCTACAATGAAAAAAACATCAATAGCTTTACTTGCCGCTTTTTTTGCAGGCGCGTTCTCATCAGCAGTAAAAGCACAGGCTCCCGTTGTCACGCTCGATTATTATTTTAATCACGAGTTTAAAAAGGACAAAGAAGGCAAATTTACTACCGAGCGTTTCCATTATATATGGGAAGAAAAAGACCTCAACGGCTACTCAAACTGGGGCGACGCCTTTGTTAAAAATGGCGCCCGGTTAACTAGCCTCGAAGCAGCGCCAACCACACAGAACCTAAAAGGCAGTTCAGTATACATCGTGGTTGACCCGGATAACACAAAAGAAACACCCAACCCTAATATTATTACCCCAAAAGACGCTAAAGCTGTAGCCGAATGGGTAAAGGCAGGCGGTGTATTGGTACTTTTAGCTAACGATAGCGCCAATGTTAACCTGCCCAGCGCCAATGTTATGGCCGAAGCTTTTGGCTTGCATTTTAACGATGACCTGCAAAACCACGTTATAGGCAGTAATATTGCCGCCGGCACTCTAATGGTACCCGATGGCGACCCGATTTTTAAAACCGCGAAAAAGATATACCTGAAAGATATCAGCTCCATCACCCTAAGCGGCAAGGCCAAACCGGCTTATACCAATAAGGATGGCGTTGTGTTAATGGCCATAGTTAAATATGGTAAGGGCACTGTATTTGCCGTTGGCGACCCATGGCTCTATAACGAATATACCAACGGCCACTTGCCCCCCGGCTACGATAACGATAAAGCCATCAACGATCTTACCCAATGGCTGCTCGCCCAGATACCTAAAAAGTAATTTTAATCAGTTTTGATAACAGGCACGTTAGGTGTTGGGGCTCCCTCAACGTCTAACGTGTTTTTGTTTTAGGCTTCCGCGTCCGGCCAGATATTATATATTCATTTTTCCAGATAAAAAGACATATTTAGATATAAAGTAATTACATTTATATATCAGTTAGCAGCCTGAAATTCTCGTAGTTGATAAACTGAACCTCATTAATAACGAACAATGTTAAACAAGGTCGATGCTTCGGTGAAGCTATATATGTTGATACTGATTACAGCTGCAGGCTTGATCGGAATGGGACTGTATGGTGTCAACGACCTGAAAAAAATGGATACCAACACCCATTCGCTTTATGCCGATCGTGTATTGCCTATTCAACAATTATCTGCCTTACGATTTGAATACGCCGTAGAAGCGTCGCCCCTGGCTCAAAAAGTTAAAAATCACGAACTTTCGTTTAACCAGGCAAAAGAGCGTATTGACAAGGCCGAGGCTGCCATAAGCTCTAATTGGAATAACTATAAACTTACTTACCTCACGCCAGAAGAGGCATCCCTGGTTAAAGAAACCGACGATGCAAAAAAACAGGCCGACGAACGCTATAAAAATCTAAGGACTATATTCAATAAAGAAGACCTTGCTGCGCTTGACGCATTTACCCAAAAAGAACCTGCAATTTCCCAAGATCCTTTTTTTTTTAAACTTACCCGGTTAATGGACCTCCAGGTGAGCGTTGGCAGGCAAATACTGGCAACCAATAACCAAATATACCATACCACTGCAAAGAGGTTCTTCCTCATCATTCTAATTTCTTTGGCTATTGCCCTTTCCCTTTCGTTCTATCTTACAAAAAGCATCAAAAATCTGATAAAGAACATCCTCAAAAATAACCAGGCAATTAAAGAAAGTGAAGAAAGGTACAGTTCGTTATTTGAACAGGCATCTGATGCGATATATGTACTCAATTATAAAGGCGACTTTATCAATGTAAACCAGAGCATGTGCCAATTAGTAGGCTATACGCGCGATGAATTACTGACGATGAACATTGCCGATCTGGTAAATGCCGAACTATTACAATCCAATCCGCTTGTCTATAAATCAGCAAAACCCGGCGAATCGGTAACAGGCGAAAGAAAGATTATTCATAAAAATGGGGTTGCAATTAACGTTGAAATTAACGGTAAAAAATTTGAGGATGAACGGGTGATCGTAATTGCCCGCGATATTACCGCCCGCAAAGCACTGGAAACCGAACTGCGAACTGCCGAATTGAAATTCCGCACACTCGCGGATAAATCCATGGTGGGAATATACATTGTACAAAATGCCCAATTTATATATGTGAACAAAAGGTTTGCCGAGATTTTTGGCTATGAGCCTGATGAGTTGATAGGAGCTTACCCAACCGAAAAAATAATCCACCCCGACTACCAGGATATAGTTAAAGAAAATGTGCGCTTGCGGAAGGAAGAGATTGTAGAGAGTGTGCACTACGAAACCATGGGGTTAAAAAAGGACGGAACATCAAACTGGGTAGAATTTTATGGCAGCCGAACTTTTTTTGAGGATGAATCAACGTTCATCGGCTCGATGATTGACATAACCGAGCGCAAGATAGTTGAAGAAGAATTAAAATCGTCTGAACAGAAGTACAAACTACTTTTTGAAAGCAATCCCGTCCCGCTTTGGATCGTTGCAAAAGATGATATGTCTGTTATTAATGCCAATGCCGCGGCGGCAAAGCTTTACGGGTATACGCAGGATGAATTGTTGCATATGGACATTAAAAAGTTGCGCCCGGTAGAGAATTGGGGCCCGTTGCTGGATAGTTATAGGGGGGAAATCATGGACGCAACTGATTTTGGCGTTATTAAACACGTCAAAAAAGACGGGACGCCAATTTTAGTAAATATAATTGCACAGGATATTACTTTCGAGGGCCGGTTGGTAAGGTTATCTTCAACAAACGACGTCACCGAAAAGCTTAAAGCTGAAGAATTGCTTAGAAAAAGCGAAGCCAACCTGCAAACCATTTTAAACACCAACGATACGGCTTATGCCTTGTTAGATCATGATCTGAATGTTTTAGAGTATAATAACAAAGCGTTAGCATTTGCAAAAAACGAGTTTAATTTCGATCCCGAAAACGGCGGAAAAATATTTGAACGTTTACCGGAAAGCAGGCGTTTACGATTCTTCGAATACATTGACGACGTATTTAAGGGGAACACTATTAGCTACGAGGTGATGTACACTCAACCCGATGGCGTAAGTATCTGGTATTACGTCAGGATGTTCCCTATTGCAGATAAAGAAGAAGAAATACACGGCCTCGTGTTAGCGATAACGGATATTACAGAAAGAAAAGCAGCTGAAGAAAGTTTGCAATCGGCTTACGAACGTATAAAAACGCAGATAAAATTTATACGCGAAATGGTGTGGAAACAATCGCATATTTTGAGGAGTCCGTTAGCTAATCTAAAAGGTTTAATAACGATACTTGAAAATGATCCGGGCGATAAAGACGTAATAAACTATATAGATATCGAGCTTAACCGGTTGGATACGGTGATTATGGAAATGGCCGAAGATTCGGCAAAAGACGAAATGATTAACTATCCATGATAATTGAGTTTTGTTACCCGGTTATTTTTCATCTCACAAAAAATATTTTTTGGAGATATCAAAATATTCATACCTTTATAAAAATAACAAAGCATTTTTTAAGTTATGCTGTTGAAGGCCATTCCCCGGCTGATGCATAAAAGTAAAAAAACATTTGTTACGAGATCTTTGGCTGCTATAACGCGCAGCATCACACCGTTTTAATCCTGAGCAGTTTTATCATCGACCTTGTTTACAGTCGATGCAATTTAGCTTGATCGCTGCTTAATGGTTTCCTATGAAATTCTTAAGCGACTATTAAATATATTGATCCTCTTTAATTATTTTTTATCCAATCCCTAAAAAATAATTAGTTAACTGACCCAATTAATTAGCATGCCTCCGGTAATTGTACCGGGGGCATTTTTTGCGATTTGTTTAATATCAGTTGTCCAAAAATCGATATAATTGTTTAACCTAAGCAGTTATGAAGATAAAGCTCGTACTTCTACTCGCCCTTATTACCAACATTTCGCTTGCCCAGGATATTGCCTTTGGCCATAAAATGGTCGATACCCTTACCTCCCGGTACTTTTGGGGGCGTGGCTATACCAACGACGGCGCTGGCAAAGCCGCCCGCTTTTTAACAGCGCAATTTAAAGCTTATGGCGTGCAGCCAATGGATGGCAAGAGCTATATGCAGCAGTTTAGCTTCCCGGTAAATACGTTCCCCGGTAAAATGGAGGTAAGTGTTGATGGAATTAAATTAAGGCCTGGATACGATTATATTGTGGATGTTGATAGCCGCGGTATCAAAGCCAGCGGTAGCCTCGTACAAAAAGACAGTGTACATTTTGTCGATGATATTAACCGCATAGTTGTAACGCTTGAGAAAAAACTGACTTGGGATGTAGCCGGGAAAACTGAGGATTATACCGGGATACAGATCGATAAAAAAGTACTAAAACAAGCGCCAACTACTATCAAAGTCAACATCGAAAATAAGCTGATCGACAATTTTAAAACCGGTAATATCTGCGGTATAGTAAAAGGCACCATAAAGCCCGACTCGATAATTGTGATTACCGCCCACTATGATCACTTAGGCGGAATGGGTAGTGAAACTTACTTCCCCGGCGCTAACGATAATGCCAGCGGCGTTACTATGCTGCTCAGCCTGGCGCGATACTACGGCAAACATCCGCAACCTTATACTATGGCCTTCATCTGCTTTTCAGGCGAAGAAGCTGGTCTGCTTGGCTCAAAGTACTTTAGCGAAAACCCGCAGATCAAACTCTCGAACATCCGTTTACTGCTCAACCTCGATCTGGAAGGAACCGGCGACGAGGGGATAACCGTAGTTAACAGCACCATTTACAAATCCGAACTTGCCATGCTAAACCAGGTGAACGATGAGTTTCATTATTTAGTTAAGATCTATCCCCGCGGCAAGGCGGCCAACAGCGATCATTACTGGTTTAGCGAAAAGGGCGTACCCGCGATATTTATGTATACCATGGGCGGCATTAAAGCCTATCACGATGTTTACGATATTAGCGCAACCCTTCCTTTAACTAAATATGAGGACCTGTTTAAACTGTTGGTGAAATTCAACGCAAAATTGATGAACACAACACCAGATATAAACTAAATAATCAAAACCATGAAAAAACGCATTTATTTACCAGCGGCTATTGCTATAATCATAACTTTTGCATTCACAACCATTAAAACCAATGACGAAAAAGGCTTCGTATCGATGTTCGATGGTAAAACTTTGAACGGCTGGGAAGGCGACCCTAGATACTGGCACGCAGAAGACGGCGAGATCATTGGCGAGATAACGCCGGCAACCATCATCAAAGTAAATACCTTTTTGATATGGAAAGGCGGCCAGCCAGCCGATTTTGAATTAAAATGCGAATACCGCATCTCTGCCAAAGGCAACAGCGGCATCAATTATCGCAGTACCCGGGTTGACAGCCTGCCCTATGCTTTAAAAGGCTACCAGCTCGACCTTGACGGGAAGGACAAATACAACCTGGGCTATCCCAAATACAGCGGCCAGAATTACGAAGAGCGTGGCCGGCAGTTCCTGGCGCCACGCGGACAACGCACTGTGATAGAAACCGGCAAACCACCTGTAATGACAGATAGCCTTGGAAGTAAAGAAACTTTGCTGAAAAGCATTAAATATGATGATTGGAACGAGATTGATCTGGTGGTAAAAGGCAACAACATGAAGCATTATATTAACGGCACCTTAATGAGCGAAGTTATCGATAATGACCTCACAAACCGTAAAATGAGTGGTTTGATAGGCGTACAGGTACACGTTGGCCCGCCCATGAAAGTTGAGTATAAAAACTTGAGGATAAAATATTTAAAGTAGCAAATGATTATGCCGTACCAAGTCGGCAGATTGATTAAGTTTAATAAGCATTTTTTAATTTTGTGCATTTTGTGCATATTTGCACCGCAAAATACATTTGCAGGGTTGCATAGCTCAACTGGATAGAGCAACTGCCTTCTAAGTAGTAGGTTTCAGGTTCGAGCCCTGATGCGACCACCTGTTAAAAGCCTTTTAGAGATATCTGAGAGGCTTTTTTTCGTTTTAGCTCAGTTTGCAGTTAAAGCAGTTTGCCTCTTTTTTAATGTTTCTGTTTGTGCATTGTTTGTGCAAAGAGCAGCCATAAACTCAAATTTATGGTTTACTTCAAAACAGTTCTCGATGATAGAAAGGTCAAATCAGACAACTATTATCCAATCGTGATTAGAATAACCTTCAACAGAAAGGTTACCACATTTACCACAGGAGTACGCATCCAAAAAGAGTTTTGGGACGACAAGCTCCACCAAATCAAAACTGACCATCCAAATTGTGCCGTGTTAAACGCGAATGTGTTGGAGTTCAGTTTAAAAATCCAAAAGGTGTCTCTACTGCTTGAAAGTGAAAATAATTTCTCTTTTGAACAACTAAAAGAACGTTTAAACAATAACGTAAAAACCATTAAGACTACTAAAGTTGTTTACTTTAATGAGTTTGCCCAGACTTTAATCAATAGTACATTCGAGGCGAATAAAGCTGGTACGGCAATGGCATACCAGGTTGCAACAAAAAGATTAATGGGTTTTGCCAATAACCCAAAACTTAAGTTTACAGATATTGATTACTTATTCCTTGAATCATTTAGAAAACAATTAGTCAAGGATGGACTGAAACCGAATGCAATCAGTACATATTTCAGAAGTTGCAGGGCTATATATAACAAGGCCATAAAAGCAAAACTTGTAAACAGATCTCACTATGCTTTTATTGATGTTACTGTAAAAACTGAACGTACTACAAAACGAGCCATTACACCATCGGACTTAAAAAAGATATCAGATGTCGAATTGCAAATGAATACTCCGATATGGCATTACCGAAATTACTTTATTTTGAGCTTCACACTTCGGGGGATTTCATTTTCAGACTTAGCATATCTTGAACCATCCAATATTATTAAAGGTCGTTTGATTTATAAAAGAAAAAAGACCGGTCAAGAAATCAATATCAAGCTATTACCGTTGGCCTTACAAATCTTAGGGTTTTATAAGGGTAGCAATAAACGGTTTCTGTTGCCTATAATGCCACACGATGCGATTGAAGGCACCGAACAAGCACGCAAACTCATAATGGACCGAATCAAGACGATGAATAAATATTTAAACAAAACCGCCTCAAAATGCAAGGTTGAAACAAACATTACAACATATGTTGTTCGGCATACCTGGGCAACGTGTGCTAAACGATTAGGCTACTCAAACGAGTTAATAGCTGAATCTTTAGGTCATGAATATGGTAACAAAATAACGAACATCTACCTCGACAACTTTGAACAATCTGTTATAGATGAAGTAAACGAGCGAGTAATTAATGTTTTAAAATAAATACTTTTAAAATCCTATCTGATAACAGGTAGGATTGTACTCGAGTCCACAATCGGAATATCGCAAAAAGTGTTTTAAACAGATAAAGGCTTTAACAGGCGTCAACCATTCGAAATGCTATAAATAACGACACCCGCCTTGTGAGCGGGTGTCGTTGTCCTTAGCTTATTGGCAATCAATTTTGTTATTACAATTTAAACATTGGTTTATAGCCTAAAAACGTTTTGGTACTACTGCTACCAGTAGAAACGTCAGTACTAACGCTATAGACAACGAATATGTTAAAAAAGTCTGATTCACAGTTCTGTTTTAACCGCGTAGTGTACGGCGGTAAACTTAAATCACTTCTTACCTGTGCTGTCCTACTAATTATCTCATCAGGAGTAACAATTTCCTGTAAAGGAAAGTTATCAGCCAGGGCATCGTGATATTTTTTTATAGAGAGCGGCGTCTCATCTAAATATTTGATTTTATTCAAAATAACTGGAAATGAGTTCTCTCCTCTTGGTTGAATTAGCGAAACTAATTCAGGTGTTTGATCACCATAACGAGGAGATAAATACGCGTTTTTCTGACGCTGTTGAGTACTAAAAGACTCTAATAAACGAATTGAATTTTCACTGGCACTACCCGTACCAGCATTTATAAGTTTTTCCATATTATGGATTTGTTTGTTAATTGTGATGAAGATGTTCTTTCCACTAATTGGGTAGTTTATACTAAGTGGAATCCTCAACGCAGGGTTAATTTTAAAGTTAATTAAGGTACACCCATGTACCATGTGTTATTATTGCCAATAAATCAAAGAACCTTTGCCTCAGTTCAGTACTTAATTCCCTTGCGAAGACGATACAAAGGTAATATGTAAAAATATATCCTGAAAGCGCAGGAGTAGTATTTTGAATGTTTTATTGTCACAAAGTTGTCAGGATAATTCCCTCGTTCGCCATATAATAAAATACGAAAATTCCTTTAGATTGTCAAGCGATTTTGTTATCTTTATACTAATAAATCACAAGATATTTAGAGCTGTAACAATACAATGGAGAGGCGACCAACTCAATGGTTCGCCTTTTCTTTGCACAGTTCCTTCGTAAAATATTCAGATTTCCTAAAAATCCAAGATTGAGCTATATCCGAGATAATTATTGTTTAAGCTCAAATAATTTAAAATGCAATTCAAACAGTACCATGAGTACACTATTTCAAAAACAGCCCACTTAGACGCGGCATTTACAGATCATTTATTACCGGCCAATGCATTTATCCACAAAGGCAGATGCGGGATAGGTGGAACAACTTTATTTCTAAAATCCCCGATCCATACCATTACGACCGTACCGAACAATCAAATCATTTATGACAAGCAAAACGATCCAAACCTTGTAGGTTACCCAATATTTGCTGTAGAGGGTGGGGTTACATCAACAACGATCAAAAAATACATTGTAAATACACTCAATACACCAGGTTCCTATATCAGAATCATGTCAACACCTGATAGCTTTTATAAAATAGTAGAAGCCACAAAAGATATTAATGGATTTAACTTATTTCGGGATTGCTTTCTATTACTGGACGAGTGCCACACGTTTGTAACCGAAGCATTCAGAAAGGCAATACTAACCCCTTTCAAATGGTTTTGGGAGTTTGAGCATAGATCGGTTATCTCTGCTACCCCTTACTATTTTACAGATAAACGCTTCGAAGCTTTCGAGTATCATCAGATAAAGTTTACTGAACCTTACTTAGATGATATAATTATCGTCAAAGCCGCCAGTGTACCCGCCTGTTTAAATCAAGCCCTTACGGGAGAACAGTACCCCGGCAATGTTCATATCTTTTATAATTCTGTTACCGAAAGCATAAGAGCCATTAAACGCGCAGGGTTAACCGAAGGTAACATGTTCTTTGCAGATCGAAGCGAGAACCACGAGAAGTTAGAGGGGTTTAACGAGTTTTATCAAGATGAGCCTGATACCCCCATCTATAAAAAGTTCAACTTCTACACCTGTAAATTTAATGAGGGGTGGGATTTATACGATAACAATCCGACTATCATATTGGTAACCGATATAAATGCGCCACACACGAGAGTACGAATAAGTAACAAAGGGATACAGGCTATTGGCCGTTCAAGAAACAAACCTGATAAGATATATCATATTACGAACCAAAGGAACACTAACAAAGTGAAAACACAAGAACAAATTAGCTCTGATTACAAAGTAAACGCAGACAAGTTGCTACAATACTATAATGAGATGGTAACAGATAATGTTGAACCGATGCCGGGCGCTGCTGAAATGATTAACAAATTCGCGGACATTGGCACTGATAAAATAGCTGTTTATAATGACTATAAGTTTGACCAGATGGTTAACGATACCCTAACTAACGAGGAATACGCCGACATGCAAACCATTGGGGAGCAATGGGAAAAAGGATTATATCAACCGCTGCATTGTAAATTTGACGAACGCCTACCTAAAGACACTACACGAGAACACCGTAAATCTAAAATAGATAAATTTAAAGCCATCATCGAGGATATTGAGCGTTTAGAAATGGATAAAGCACAATACGCATTTAATCAAGCTGATAATGAGTTGGCACATATAAAGATCAAACAGCCATTTGCTTATCAGGCATATTATAATTTAGGCAAAGAGGCTATAGAAAAGCTGAATTATAAAGAACCTGCTATTAAGGTTGCATTAATAGAAAATAGTAACATCACAGCAAAGCAAAAGCTGTTAAAGCTAATAGATATTGAGTTCAATATAAACGATAATATCACCAAGACCGAAATCAAACAAACCCTACAGCGACTATACAATACTGTTGGCCTGAAAGATAAACATGGTAATGTCAGAGTTGCTACGGCAGAGCAATTGGCTGATGCCGGACTATTTGAAATAGACGAAAGTAAGATTAAGGTTGGCAAAGACTGGAAACCATCTTTTAAGATATTGAGAAAACAGTTTGAGTTAAAAGTCGCTGCATAATAGTTATTCCTATAAATCTGTAAAACTTACTCAATTCTACCCCTTATAGGGAGATGGTAAGAATTTGAAATAAATATGAATTTAACCACAATTACCCTAAAACCTGCGTTAGTGCAGGTTTTGTTGTTTAAACGATGTTTATGCAAGATTTAACGCTTAAACTGTGTTTTAACAATATTTAAGCACAAAATAAAATTGATACATTAGTAAGAATTAAAAACGGGATCACATGAAATACGAAATTAATGATCTGAATTTGCTCGGAGATTGGATTAATATTAAAAGACAAGAATTAACTGCTAAAGGTCACAATACAACCGGTTTAGCTGACGACAAGGTGGGCGTTCTATACTTCAGCTATTTAAAACGGAGCTTGACTCAAAAGCCTCGAAATATTAAAAAGTCAACCGTCTTTACTTGCCCTACCGAGTTGGAGAATGGCCTTGATATCCTTGAAGGAAAAATTATTGCTGGTGAGGATTTAACTCCTTACTTAAGCAAAGGAATAAACAGGTTGACATATCAGGATAAAATGTTATTCGATTGGGGCATTCATCATTTGCATTTAGGAGAAGTCGTAGGATCAAGTGGTTTCATAGCAAGGACGGGGCCAGTGTTATATGCGAGATTTGACGATGATAATGCATATTTCATACAAGTTCTTCATCATGGACACTGGAGTAATAAACAACTGATAGAGACATTGCATGACAACTGGCCAGAAACTTTGTCTGCATTTCGATTGCCCGAAAATAGGACATTAAGCACTAATTTTAACGATAGTGAAATAGGCGAACTACGAGATATAAATGTTAATACGCTACTTCAATTAAATGATGGAACAGTCTATCTAGGTCTTGGAGGGGGAGTAGCAGCATCAGGTGATAGCATCGATTCAGTTGAAAGATATTTAGATACCCAATGGAAGTTTAAAGAACTTGAAAAGAATATCAACGAGAACACAGATAAATATATCCCTAATGATGACTTGCCCATTGCAACTCCATTAAAGTTTATCTTGATTCGTCACCTTAACGGGCTATATTATTTGCACGAAACTAATAATGATTGGTATACACAGATAGTTGGGCCACAATAAGTAATATACCCGATTGACGCTTAAAGGCCAGGCTATTCAGCTTGGCCGTTCCAATTTTTATATTTTTCAACCCCTAGTATTTCAACCTACCCCCCCGGCCTGTGTAAGCCGACCGCCAAGCCTCTGCACGATAACGCCCCTCTCGGTGTGCTGATGAGAAATCAAAATCTTGCTGCTAAAACACTTTATACACAGCGCACGATTTTATCATAAGTCATTTATCAAAGTAAGTTACCCTCACGGTAACACCCCGATTTCCCATCCAACCATGGCACCAAAAGGTTAAAAATCCTTTAGGCTCTCATGCAAACCCCCTCTTTCCCAACCCTACATACAAGTCAATTAACCACATTTTTAACCCATTAAACCCATCAAAATGTCAAAGACAACAAGTAATTCAGCTAACAAAGAAAATGCCTTAGAGGCCAAAAACACAGTCATTAAGACGGTTTACCAAACCATTTTAAAGGAGGTAAAGGAAGCGTTACCGCAGTACCCAACAGACTATCACCGCACGTTCGTTGAGGTAGATTACACTTCATTAGGATTAAGCTGCAAACATGGCTTATACTCACCATTGATACATCTTCAACTAGAAGAAGTAGAGGGCCAACTCCTAATCATGTTCTCACGCAACATGACCATTAAACAGCAAATAGGTTACCGTTTAGACGGACTACTTAACCGCATCGTTTACCGGAATACAGCCGAGGGTGCTACCCCAATATTTATCGAGGATGCCGTAACCCTCGAAACTTATAACGTCGACGATTTCAGGCAGGCCAACAACCTTATTTTAAAAGGCTTTAAAGGCGGAAGCAAGGTAACAGTTTAGTTTTCAATCCATTCATTAACAATCCAAAGGGGCTTACGCCCCTTTTTTATTTTAAAAGTAATCTAATGAACATCTTACACGATATATTAAACCCACAGGAACCATTGCACTCCGTTTTTGGCGTGGTTAACATTAAACCATTCGTCGACACTCGCGCCCGTAACATTGAAATAGCGAAGGTCTATAGTTGCATCGTAACTGATATCAGATATCTTTTGTCTCGAATGACAGATGCAGATCATCGCACTTATCTACTTACCAGTTATGAGCGACTTAACAATTATGATGACAAAGTAATCTTTGAGTTTACGTGCTGCCTTTGTGAGCTACGTCTATCTGTCAAGCATTATTGCTACTACCTCGAATTGGAGACAGACAGCGATATCCAAAAGATCGTTGGCGGCTACAATTATAGGAGAATGCTTCGGATAGCCTATCGCAATACCAGCTACGAAGTAACTGAGCATGATTTAGAAGATGCTATCTCTATACATACCAATATGGTAGATCACTACGGTTATTTTAAAAATAGATTAGCTAATGCTAATGAAACCAACGCCATCATTTTAGAAGAAGACGTCACACTGGAATGATGAATAAAATTTTGAGCTTTCCGAGGGGAGCTCAATTTTATTCACATTGTAAAGCGTCGATCGTTCTACTATTAACATTCAACCACACAACCATGAGAACCGAACCATTATATACATTACAAGAAAGTGCATTACAACAAGCAGCAGCTAATACAAGAAATAAACATATACAGGAGGTCTACGAAATGATAGTCATTCGTCTTTCCAACAAAATCGAGCCGGATTTTAACCGGGCCTGGAGCAAGTTCCCGAGGTTTGAAAAAAGTGAGACTATAACCCCAAACACGATTAAAGAATTCTACACTCCTTATTTTTCGGTAAGGCTGATCGTTAAACGAATGAGGTACTTTATACTTTTAACGGTCACCGGTCAATCGTTTCAACCTGGTTATGGCTTTAACTCTACTGCATTATTACGAATAGCTTTTGAAGCCACGCAACACAACATCAATGGTTTCAGTGTCTCTGATTGCTTAGAGATCGCCGTTAACAACAACTTATCTATTATTTATAAACGAAAATGCGATGAGCGGATCGATAGGGAGAATCGTAATTACACTAACAAGAGATTGAAGATCGAGGGTTGAAATATTACCCTCAATTCTTAAATGGCTTATCAGGGATAAAGTCTTTAACTGAACAATCAAAGATTAAGGCCAGTTTATTCAAATGATTTAAATTATACTTTGTTGGGTAATTGGGGCTTTCAGCCTGACCTATAAACCCATTGGATACATCTAGCCTAACAGCAAGTTCAGATTGAGAAAGATTTGCTTGCACTCTTTTCTCTTTGACCTTATTTATTGCAAAGATTTCAATATCTGATTTGAACTGTTTCGACATCAGACACTAAAGAATAAAAAGATTAATGACACTTTACTTAGCAATTACTAAGTGTTTTATTAATTTAGTTGTTCAATCAAATACCTTATCAATTATATGAAGCATTGTAGAATATTATTACTCATCGGTTGCTTACTCATTGCTGCCTGTCAACAGAAATCCACTATTCTTGACGTCTCAGATGTAGCGGTTGACAACTCTGCCGAATATGATGAAATCGCACAAGAGTGGCTTGGCAAACAGTTGACTATTGAGGTGTTTGATAACTCAATAAGAGTGACACCCCAAGGAGGAGCAACAGCAATTTTTAAACTCTATCCTAGTGGGGATTACATCGGTACGGAGGGTACTGCTAAAATCACAAAAGATTTGAGAGGCATAGCGCAAATGACGATTGAGGGTCTAAAGATGCGAAAATCGCCACCGTTTACTGTTAAGGTTACTCTAACAGCGAAAAGAAACTAATCACAGAGCTTGCTTCGGCAGGCTCTTTTTATTCATTTAAATCTTATTACAATGAAATACATTACAATTATAATACTGCTATTGGTACCAATAACTGCCTTCAGTCAGACACATCATTATACTTTTGACGGAATCGTCCGCAAACCCTGGACGTTTTATAAGGTAGTAAACGGAGAATTAAAAGCATTACCGGATAGCGAACAGGTAAGTAATAAAACTAAGCATTGGGATAGCTTCATTTTAACTATTCATGATATAACAGTTGACTGTGTGGGTAACTATGCTGATGTTACTATTACTTATAATAAAGGTAAAGCTCGTTATCTGTTAACACAGTCGGCACCGAATAAATACATCTTTAAAAATGACGCTGTTAATTTGATGTTGATTACTAAATCATCGCTGGTCTGCGAGTTTTACTTTATTAAAGCTATAGACGCGACTTCGGTTAGCAATATGGATTGGGAAATGGCACAATAGTTATTGACGCTAAGCTGTAATAGCCACAACTTGATCTGACGGCAAGAATAGTCTCATTAAGATAGACTTTATTTTTTTATCTCAACAGAATGGTTCACCGCAATTTGGGAAACACCAATGAGGAACATCTAAGCTATAGGTGTCTTGCAACTCAATTTCTCCTTGACAAGTGATTAAGTCTGGGTCATACATAACATCATGTTTCGCATCCATAACGAAAAAGTCGCCGAATATGCTATCGCACTTATAACAACCAAACGAAGTGTAAGACTTTTCTACCGTTTTACTAAAGCGATCCTTAATTGATGCAAGGTTTAACTTTAATTCACTATTTGCTTTAACAAACTTTTCAACTAACGCAATTATTTCTGGCCTATATTCTACGCTATTCGATTCCCAAAGACTTTCATCTGGTTTGATTTTCGCGTTACAAGAAGAATAAAACGGAGTAGCTACATAAAACAAATGATTTAGCTCTCCACATTTCCAACAATCCATCTCATAAAACGCAATCTTTACTCTTTGTGCAGTCTTCGTCTTTGCTATAGTGCGAAATTGGATATTATTTGATATAAAGTTTGTTACGAATGCAGATAGTTCAATCCTATTACGATCTCCAAGATTTACCATTAGTGGTGAGCCATCATTCTGTTCTACGTAAAATAATGGTAAGTCCGGCCTCTCCTCATTAAGTTTTGAGACTGATGTTTCAAAGAACCAACACCCAAGCACACCGTCATTGTTATATTTAGCTTGTCTTTCGAGAGTTCTTTTTAAGCTCTGAGGGCTTAGTTGTACTTCAAACGCAATTGGTCTTCCGTTATTAGGCAAAAAAACGTCCGCGCGCCAACCATTACCCCTATGCTCTTGCTTTACGTCAAATCCCAATTCCCGACAGGTGGCTACAATTTGCATTTGAATTCTGTCATGCTTTCTAATACTTTCCATTTAGATAACATTCAAGTTTACACATTCTAATAATATCTTGTAAATATAGTCATAACAGTAAAACTTGGTCTCGTGCAAAAAATAAGTCTCACTTCAAATCCCGCTCTCGGTGGCTTACAAAGTTGAATGGGAAGATATGCTTATCCCCTTTTTGCAATAACGGGCTATTCCTGCCCACAGGCCTTGCACACAGGAAATAAGGTATTCCGTTTTCCTTTGCTTACAAACTGTTCGCCAAGTTCCGTGAATGTCAATAAGGATTTCACCCACATTGACTTTCACCGGCTATGGCCGACTTGTCATACAGTTTGATGAAGCAAGCGTCAAACTCCATACTCGCTTTCTTTGCCTTTATAAACGTTTCTCTTATACTGCGCTTCAGCTTGGCTTATCAGCCAGGCGAAGCTTGCAACGTTCAATATTTATAAAGACAAGCGCGAGTTATGTTAGGCTCGCCTTCGCCATCGGTCAAGCTGCACGATGATTTAGTCATCGCTTGTGTGAGACATTCCGAGCAATCGCCTATCGGCTTTCTCTGCTCGGACTTGACCTCAACTCGCAACCAACTTCGCATACGCTGCGTTGGTTTTGTCGGCTCACATATAATAATATTAAAATATAACTATATTTATCACTTTATTAATCTAATCATTAAATGCCACTCCAAAGACTTGATCGATTAGCCATAATTATTGTTGGTGAACAAAATACAGGCAAAACCACGACCCTTAAATGTTATTGCGATTACTATTATCAACCCGTTTCAACTTTTAAGCAGGGTTGGCGCTACCGCGTAACGCCATTTAGGCCGAAGTTCGAAACAATTAAAATATGGCCATACGTGCTCCCTAGTTCAAGAACAGAAAGGGGTTCACCGTTGGACAAAATTATAAGCCCAAAATGGCTACCGGATGTGTTATTAATGGCGGAACAAGTGAATGGGAGTCAATACTCTAACTCTATACATTTCCTGATGAAATACGAATATCATATCAAAGAATTTAATTTATCTAATGTGATAGGTCCTGGAGTATGGGATCGTTGGGAACCTGGCAATAAAACACAGGAAGAAGGTAAGCTATTACAACGTAGAGAACAAATCGCAGACTATATAAGAGCATTTTTATTATCGAAAGCATCTTAATAATGTCAAAGAAAGAATATCCGGATTTTGATGCTATAATTGCTAAGCTTAATTTGATATTCCCATCAAGGAACGATGTATTGGCATCATATCAAGAAAGCGTCGATAGCGAAAACCCGAAGTGGGGAAAGACTCTAAACTTAGTTAGTGAATTAGCAACGCTTCAAGCTACCCGCAATCCTTTTTACCTAACAATAAGTGATTTAGAAAAGATACGAAGTTGGAAGTTGCGAGGACAGATTGGAAGGGCAAGAAAATTTTATGCACAAAACACTGAGGATAATATACAAACGATTACAAGAGCCGCTTTTAATGTTAAACACGATGACTTTGAGCACGAAACAAGTTTAAGATTAAAATTGCTTACCGCGATAGCTGGCGTCGAAATCCCGGTCGCTTCGGCAATACTTACTTTGTGCTATCCTGAAAAGTACGCTATAATAGACAGAAGAAATTGGAAAAGATTAATTGATAGTGACGAGGATAAAACTAGTTATACTGTCAGTCAATATCTATTTTATTTAAGAATAATACAACAAGCGGCGGTCAGCTATAATGTTACGACGCAAAAGCTTGATATCGCTATTTGGGCACTTGGTTAATTTAGTTTCCATATCTTTAACAACTCAAATTATACCATGCCTACACTACACTGGATCGGAAAAGATAAAGTAATTAACCATCATTTAGATGTGCCTTATAGAGTTTTAGAACACCAATATGGCTTCGAAAATGGTGTACAAAGCGAAAGAGAAACAAACAGTGGTAACAAGATTATACATGGTGATAATCTTGAGGCATTAAAATCCTTATTGCCCGAATACGAGGGTCGAATCAAATGCATCTATATTGATCCTCCGTATAATACAGGTAACGAAGAGTGGATTTATAACGACAACGTTAACGACCCTAAAATAAAAAAGTGGTTAAGTGAGGTTGTAGGCAAAGAAGGAGAAGATTTGAGTAGGCATGACAAATGGTTATGCATGATGTATCCACGATTAAAACTATTGCATAAATTATTAGCTGAAGACGGCGCAATCTTTATTTCTATTGACGACAATGAGCAGGCGAACCTAAAGCTAATAATGGACGAAATATTTGGTATCGGCAATTTTGTAACAGATTTAATTTGGAGATCTGCTGATTCGTCAAATAATGATGCAAAACAATTCTCTATTGACCATAATCATACTTTGATTTACAGCAAGACTCTCAGTTGGCAACCGATAAAACTTGAAAGATCCGAAGAAAACAATGTCCATTATAAAAACCCGGACAATGACCCTAATGGACCTTGGTTTTCAGGCAACCTGTCATCACCTAATCCCAGACCAAATTTATCATATCAAATAACTGCTCCGAACGGTAATATCATCCGCCCTCCTAAGAACGGTTGGAGATGGAAGAAAGAACGAGTTGATGAGATGATTGCTTCTGGTGAAATGATTTTTTCATCTGATCAAACTCGGATTATAAAAAAAACATACTTAAGAAATCAGTCAGGAATTGTCCCTTCAAGCATTTGGTGGGATGTTGAGGAAACGGGGCACAATAGGAATGCGAAGTATGAATTGATAAAAATATTCAATGAGTTAAAGACTTCTGATATTTTTAAAACACCTAAGCCGACAAAGTTTATCGAGAAGATACTAGCAATATCTACGACTTCAAATGATATAATTCTCGATAGCTTTGCCGGCTCCGGTACTACAGCACATTCCGCACTAAACTTAAATAAACTTGATGGAGGTTCTCGTACGTTCATTCTTGTAGAAATGGAGGATTATGCAGAGACCATCACCTCAGAGAGAATTAAACGTGTAATAAAGGGATATGGGGATAAACAAAGTGTAGAAGCTAGCTTCAATTATTACCACTTAGGGCAAGCCGTATTTAAAAATAATGATGAATTAAATGAAGCTATCGGCATAGATAAGTTGCGTAATTACATTTATTATACGGAAACAAACATACCGCTAGGTAAGTCGAGCATTATTGACAACGAATACTTCCTCGATATTTACAATCAAACAAGTTATTATTTCTATTATAAGCCCAATGAATTAACTGCGTTAGATGATGCTTTTCTAAGCACTATCAAAACTAAGGCTGAGCAGTACATTATATATGCAGATAACTGTTTACTCAATGCTGATTTCATGAAAAAGCACAATATCATATTTAAAAAGATACCGCGAGATATAACTAAATTCTAAATCAATGGAGCTAAAATCTTATCAGCAACAAGTTATAGACGACCTAGCTATCTTTTTAAATTATCTTCAAGAAGAAAAAGATATAAGGTCGGCATTTGAAGACTTTTGGTTAAAGCATTCGCGCACACCGATCAGGCCATTTCCTGGAACAGCTATCGAGCCGTATAAAAATAATGTACCTAAAGCGCCGAACGTTTGTGTAAAGGTTCCAACCGCGGGAGGCAAAACCTTTATAGCTTGTAATGCCATTAAAACCATTTTCGATGCTTATAGCGAAGCAAAAGAGAAAGCGGTAGTTTGGTTAGTGCCATCTATAACTATCCTTGATCAGACGCTTACCAATCTAAAAGATCATACCCACCCATATCGACAAAAGATAAATTCTCATTTCGGCAACCGTGTTGAAGTTTACGATAAACAAACTTTATTACAAGGCAGTGGATTCAATATTTCAAGCGTCAAAGAACAACTCAATATTTTCGTTTTGAGCTTTGATAGCTTAAGGGCACGTAACAAAGAAGATCGGAAAGTTTACCAGGACAACAGTAATCTACAATCATTCGAAAGTATGCTTAATGAAGACGAGGATATTTCTCTGATGAATGTTATTCAAAAGCTCAATCCTGTAGTAATTGTGGATGAAAGCCATAATGCCGAAAGTGAGTTGAGCGTGGAGATGCTTAAAAATCTCAATCCAAGCTTTATACTTGATTTAACAGCTACGCCTCGTAAAAATAGTAATATCATAAGCTTTGTAGATGCTATAGAATTAAAGCGTAATAACATGGTTAAGCTACCAGTTATCGTTTATAATCACCAGGACAAAACAGAGGTGATTAATTCGGCTTTACAGCTACAAAAGAAACTTGAAACCCAGGCAAAGGAGGAGCAGAAGAAGGGAGGTAGATATATTCGCCCTATAGTATTATTCCAGGCCCAACCTAAGAATGCAGATGATAATACCACGTTTGAAAAGTTGAAAGCCAAGCTGATTGAGCTTAAAATACCGGAAGAACAAATTAAGATCAAGACTGCCACAGTTAACGAGATCAAGAATGAAGATTTGATGTCGCCAACCTGTAAGGTTAAATATATTATTACAGTTAATGCCCTTAAAGAAGGTTGGGATTGTCCTTTTGCCTACATATTGGCATCGCTTGCAGACAAATCTTCATCTGTTGATGTAGAGCAAATATTAGGTCGGGTATTAAGGCAACCTTATGTTCATCAGCATAGTTTTCCATTACTCAATCTCAGTTATGTTTTAACGGCCTCGTCAAAGTTCCTTGACACACTTGACAGCATTGTTAAAGGTCTAAACAAGTCAGGCTTCAGTAGTAAAGATTATAAGATAGCAGAAGCTGCTGAATCAATTATAAAACCAACTACACCAGCTGATCCATTGAATCAACTGTTGTTTAATACTTCTAATAATAACGAAGCATCGCCTGAAATTGATGAGCTTGACGACATAGATATAACAAGGATAACATCGGTTGATAAAAATGAGACAAATGAAGCTACGGTAAACGAAATTGAAGAAGTAGCCCTTGAGCAGACGGCCTCTTTTAATCAAATGGTATCGGCAATTGAGGCTAATCCATTGGCTAACTTTATACCAACTGAAATACAAAGCTTGGTAAATACCTACACCATGAAAGATATATTTAAAGAAGAGGCCGGTAAATTAGAAATCCCACAATTCTTTATTAAGAAATCAACGGGTGATATATTCTCTACCGACGAGATGTTGCTTGAGAAAGAAGACCTATTAAGAGGATTTGCTTTAGGGAAAGAGAATACTAATATAAATTTTGACAATGTAGCCTCGGAATTATATAAAGTTGATTTAGACGAAACGAAGAAAGATTATACGCCCTCGTTTGTAAGATTAGATGGTGAAGTTCGGGAAAGAGTAATGACGTACATACTCGATCCAAACAGAAAGGACAGCCGGGTCAAAAATTTGACGAAGAGAATAATTGACTTATTGGGCCGCATGGACCCAATCCCTCAACGTGAAATTGAAAAGTTCGTAAGCCGGATTTTGGAGGATTTTACAGATGAACAGTTTTCAGATTTCGCAAGTCACGAGTATAGTTATAAGGATAAGATAAAGGACAAGATCAGATCGCTTTCTGATGCTTACGCAGAGAAGCAATTTCGCACGTTTATTGATACAGATCGTACTTATGTCAAACCTGCTTTCAAATTGCCATTAGAAATTTCACCAGGTTTCACTTCAAAGGACATTGGTAAGTCCTTATATGATAAAGAAGGTGACATGAATGGGTTTGAAGAAAGGGTTATAAATGAAATAGCAAACCTATCTAACATCTTGTTTTGGACTAGAAATGTTGAGCGCAAAGGTTTTAGGCTAAATGGTTTTGTAAATCACTATCCTGATTTCATTATTCAAACTAAAAGTGGAAAAACGATTATTCTCGAAACAAAAGGCGATGATAGGGATAATTCTGACAGTGAGGCCAAATTACGATTAGGTAACGCCTGGGTTCAGAAAGCTGGAAGCAATTACAAATACTTTATGGTATTTGATAAACGCGAGGTTGACGGTGCACATCGGTTAGATGAATTTTTATTAAAGATAAAAGAATTGTAATAACATCTATGGCAAGAAAACGTCAACATAATAACCTCCCAACATTTGATGAATTGATAGTGCCTACCGTAGCAGCTCTTAAGGCCTTAGGTGGTTCTGGAACTATCGAGGAGATTAACGAGCAGGTTTATACTATCGCTAAGATCTCGGAAGATGTTTTAAAAATCCCTCATGACGAAAATGGATTAACAAGTGAAGTGGATTATCGCCTCGCCTGGTCGCGAACTTACTTAAAGAAATACGGCTTAATAGATAATTCATCCAGAGGAGTATGGGCGTTAACCCAAAGCGATATAGACCCTAAAAATATCGATAAAGATCAGATTGTTAAAACGATTCGAGATAGCCATAGAAAACTTTCTGATAAAACTAACGAAGAAACAGATGATAAATCAGAGATTCTTGAACAGGAGACATTATCCATCAACTGGAAAGAACAATTATTGGAGACGATACTTGCCGTTTCTCCTGCTACATTTGAACGCCTGGCTCAACGTTTACTTAGAGAAAGTGGATTTATACAGGTTGAAGTAACTGGAAAGACAGGTGATGGTGGCATAGATGGTAAGGGCATTGTTCGTATCGCCGGATTCCTGAGTTTCCATGTAATTTTTCAGTGCAAACGATATAAAGGTTCAATTACACCAAGTCAGATCAGAGATTTTCGTGGCGCCATGCAAGGCAGAGCTGACAAAGGTTTATTTATAACAACCGGTACATTTACACGGGATGCGGTAAAAGAAGCTACCAGAGATGGCGCCCCCCCAATAGACTTAATTGATGGTGAATTGCTTTGTGATAAATTAAAGGAGTTCCGACTTGGCGTACAAACCGAATTAATTGAAAGTGTAACTGTTAAATCGGATTGGTTTACAAATCTATAATACTATCAAATGGAAGATGAGACCATCGTTGCCAAAATAAATCAAGCCATGGACACCTTCTTTCAAGAAGATTTATGGCTTGTACAGAAAGATTTAAGTGAAAGAAGTATTGCACATAGGGTAGCATATCATTTGACACCACTATTTGAGGGATTACAAGTTGATTGTGAATATAATGGAGACATTGATAACTCAACAGGTAAAAAGATGATTCACGTTCTGAGAGATCAATTGGAAGCGCTAAATCTACTCCGTGATAACGACCCAGAAGAAGATAACGGAATTGTATCAAGATCAGTTTTTCCCGACATCATTATTCATAAAAGAGGCGACAATGATAATAATTTATGCGCCATAGAAATTAAGAAGAGCAGTAGCCGAATCGATTTTAAATATGATCAGTTAAAATTGCAAGCATATACATCAGATGCCGACGGAAATCTCGGATATCAATTGGGCGTATTTTTAGAGATTGGTGTAGGACTTTCTTCCAAACACTATCACTTAGGAATATTCAAAGACGGTATCCAAATTGGTTAATCTTAATATTATTAGCACAGGTGATTTATTCCGTTTCCTTTTGGGTTACTTCGATTGGATTTTCTCTTCTATCAATTTAAGCAGATCTTTGTATTGGTATATAACACTATTCTTTTCTGCTAATTCAGTTTTGAAATTCTCAACCGTCAATTCCAATTCGCTACGGCGCAGGCGCTCATTGTAATATTTCTGATAAATCATCGCTTGTTCATAGGTTGTACATTCCGTATCAAGTTCTAGAAAGAACTTCCAAGCCAGATCAAAGTTATCAGAGGAGGTTTCATAAGTAATATACTTATCGAGATCAGTATTAAGAGTAAAAACGAATGATGGTGCCATGTAGCCATAGGGTGTAAATCCGAAATGAATATTAGTTAGGCTCCAATGCTCACCGGGAATCGATGCGATTATATTGTTTGGAGTTATGATACCTGCGAACTCCCAATTATTTTTATTCCACTTCTTTTCTTGTACGAACCCATAATCAACTATAAATAAAGCATAGTTAAAGTTTCCACTATAAATAAACGAGATATTAGATGTCCTGGAAACAACCCTATTATTTTGTATTACAATGAAAATAGAACTGCTCGAATAGTAGCTACTGATCCTTCCTTTAATATCTTCTATTTTGTGCTTTCTAATTTGATCTATGGCTGTGATAAGTTCGTTTGATGTCATAGTCTTTTTTAATTATCATCATAATGATTATAGGTCTATTTCCCTCTCGAAGGATAACAAACTAATAATCTCAAAGAGTGAGACATTTTCAAATTTCGGATATATAATCGTTATTGTTATAATTTCGTCTCACTTATAATTGGGGGATGTGATTACATAATTCCCCGCAAAGTTAGGACCGATGCTTCTGTAGCGTTGCAAGAACTTCCCGCATAAACCGCTGCGCTATTTATTCGTTTGCTTCTTGCACTTTATCGCATCCGCCCTGGGTGTTGGCTTTAATTATTTAATCGCAAAATCATAATGCTTATGAAGAATGAAAATTCACTATCTTAGAAACTAATTAACAAATTACTTAAACAAAGGCTGCTTTGTTTGTACATAGTTTGTGCAAGAACAAGAAAAAGGATTAAAAAGGCGTTTAAAGGCACATCCGGAGGGTTTTAAAACTGCCTTCTAAGTAGTAGGTTTCAGGTTCGAGCCCTGATGCGACCACCGGTTAAAGCCTTTTAGAGATAATCTGAAAGGCTTTTTTATTCCAGATAATAATGCCTTATCCGCATAAGCTCTTCATTCAGTTCATACACTAAGGGTATCCCGGTTGGTATTTCAAGGCCCGTAACCTCTTCATCCGTAAGATTATCAATATACTTGATCAAAGCCCTTAAACTGTTTCCATGTGCGGATATGATCACTTTTTGATCTTTTCGCATCTCGGGCACAATGCTTTCTTGCCAAAATGGTAATACCCTGTCCATGGTCTGGCTCAGGTTCTCCGTTAAAGGCAATTCGCGTTCGGTAAGGTGTTGATAGCGCAGATCTTTCCCGGGGTAACGATCATCCTCCCTGGTTATGGCAGGCGGTAGCGCATTTGGATCTCGCCGCCATTTTTGAACCTGTTCTGTGCCATATTTAGCGCAGGTTTCATCTTTATTCAGCCCTTGTAAAGCGCCGTAAAAACGCTCGTTCATCCGCCACGATTTTTGTACCGGTATCCATAAATGATCAAGCTCTTCCAACACAATATGTAGCGTTTTAATTGCCCGTTTTAAAACAGAGGTGAAGCCGACATCAAAGTTATAGCCATTCCTGGTCAATATCTCGCCGGCCTTTTTTGCCTGCAGGTAACCGTCATCACTCAGGTCAACATCAGTCCATCCGGTAAAGCGGTTTTCTTTATTATAAATACTCTCACCGTGGCGTATTAAAACTAACTTTTGCATCGTGTAAAATAGTTATTGCTGTAATGTTTTAAAGTTGGTATTGTTTTAAAAAACATTTACTTTAGGTGTATAAATTACAGTTAAACCAATAATGTAATTACAAACCCGTTAAAACCAAACCTAAAAAAATTATGGCAGAAAACACCGTTATCTCTTTAAAAGAGAACACAGCTAACCCGGCGCCGCTCGGCTTATTAGCCTTTGGCATGACAACCGTCCTACTAAACTTTAAAAACGCAGGCATTATCGAAATGAGCCCGATGATATTGGGTATGGGCATTTTTTATGGCGGCATTGCCCAGGTAATTGCCGGTATAATCGAAGCTAAAAAGAACAATACTTTCGGCCTAACAGCTTTTACAAGCTATGGCTTTTTTTGGTTAAGCCTGGTGGCGTTGATATTGATACCCAAATTTGGTTGGATGCCCGCCCCTACCGATGCATCGATGGCGGCGTACTTAGGCATGTGGGGCATATTTACATTGCTCCTGTTTTTCGGCACGCTGAAACTTAACCGTGCCTTACAGTTGGTTTTTGGTACGTTAACCATCCTCTTCTTTTTATTAGCTGCCGAGCATGCCGGCTGCGAAGGTCTAGGCCATTTTGCCGGTTACGAGGGCATACTTTGTGGCGCTTTGGCTATTTATACCGGTATTGCACAGGTATTGAATGAGCTTTACAGCAAGGTTGTATTACCTATCGGCCCGGTTACCGCTTAATTAGTATCAATCCAATTAACAATATTTGCCCGTGGATTTATCTGCGGGCTTTTTTATTTTTAATTATTATTCAGCAAATAATATTAAATTGCGTGGCCTGTTAACATCCCAAATGAGAAACCTAAGTACCCTGGCATTGTTATTTACCCTGCTTACCTTGTCAGTAAGTGCGCAAAAGCTAAACGGTAGTTATATTGAAACATCGCGTAATCAAAAGCTCGTTTTTAATGGCGATGGGGTGCAATTTGATTTGTGGACAAACTTTTGCATTACCAGCAACTATGTCGGCAAAGGCACCTATCAAATAACCAAGGGTCGTTTATTTATTCGCCCCGCCCTACCTCATACTGTACCTTACATCATCGAAAAAATATCGCAAAAGAACAAAGATTCCATCTATTTTAAATTGACCGATTCTCTCAAAAAACCAATGATCGGTGCTACCGTTTGGGTAATGCGAAATGGCCATGGTGTTGCCGGTACGTCGGTTGATATAAATGGTGTTGGCAGACTTTCGCGCGCTAAAATATTGCCAACCGATTCGGTCCGGACCGGCCTTATCGGCTATTACACTGTAAAACTTGCGGTAGGTATCGAAAGCGATTACAATTTAACTGTGTTTAAAGGCATGAACGAGGAGTATTATTACGACTATCTTTCCAATCATCGCAAAGGTTACCCCATTAAGATTTCAGAAAATTCAATTAAAATCAACTTTAAGCAACCTGGCTGCGGCAATCCAAACGCCTGGAAAGAGTTTAAAAAAGTGATTAATGAACCCATTAATTTAACAACAAGTATTAAATAACAACCTATTTATGGCAACTTTTTCAATCTCGTTTAATTTAACTATGGGTGCCGAAGGCGGCTACGCCAACAACCCTGCCGATAGTGGCGGCCAAACTTACAAAGGTGTTGCCCGCAATTATAATCCTAACTGGAGCGGCTGGGCTATTGTAGATAGCATTCTGGCAACCAATCCACCAAATATAAATGCAGCGTTAGGAGCGAATGCACAATTGCAGAGCGATATCCAATCGTTTTATATAACCAATTACTGGAACGTTAACAGCACAGGTTCGATAAACGATCAGCAAATTGCTAATCAGGTATTTGATACTTCGGTAAATATGGGTGTAGGCAGGGGCGCGCAATTTCTGCAGCAGGCTGCCGGTGTAACTGTCGACCGCATTATTGGCCCGCAAACACTTGCAGCTGTAAATGCTGCTAACCCCGAAACTTTATACAACGCGTTTATTGCCCTGCGTAAGCAGTTTTATCAAAATATCATAGCCAATAACCCATCGCAGGCGCAGTTTCAAAACAGTTGGTTTAGCAGGTTATGGCCCTATGTGCCTGGAAAATACTGATCAGGCGAGCGCGATACACTCTACCGATATTAATATTCCACCTGGAAAGGCATTAACCTGTGGTGCACTGCGTGCCGGCGGGTTTTCGGGAAAGAACTCTGCATAAACTTTGTTAATAGCTGCAAAAGTTGGATCCGCATCCGAAACCATCCATATTGTGGTTTTAACAACTTTATTGATGCTGCTGCCGGCTTCTTCCAGTATCGTTTTAATATTGCTTAGAGCCTGCCGGGCCTGCTCTTCAAAACTATCGCTGACAAGCTTACCTGTTTGGGGATCTACACCTGCTGTACCCGAAACAAATATTAAACCAGCGGCAATAGCCGCCTGTGGAATATAAGTATTCAGCCGAGGAACGCCAGTGGCATTAAAACTTACAAAGTTGCTCATTATGTGTGTGGTTTAGACTCGCAAGATAATAAATATTAACAAAAAAGGCCATCCTCCTTTAACGGAAGATGGCCTTCTCAGGAAATCAATAGTACTTCTTAGTATAAAGTAAACTCAACCCTGCGGTTTTTTTGGCGACCAGCAGCTGTTTTATTTGTAGCTATAGGCTGGGTTTCGCCATAACCTGTAGCTTCTATACGTGATGGATTGGCACCTTTGCTTACCAGGTAGTTTTTGATCGACTCGGCACGGTCTTTTGACAACCTCATGTTAAAATCGTCCGATCCTATGTTATCAGTGTGACCGGCTAATTTCAGACTGAAGTTTTTATCAACCAACAGCCTGGCAACCCTATCTAAACTCGGGAAAGAGTGGGCACGAATGGTGGCCTTACCTAAATCAAACTCGAGGTTAGCAATTGCATCTTTAACCACTTTACGGTCAGCTTCGGTTATATAAACCTTTGTTTCGGTAGGTTGTTTAGCAACCGGCAGCGGGCAACCGGCACCATCAACTTTAGTTCCTGCAGGCGTGTTCGGGCATTTGTCAAAAAAGTCCGGTACGCCATCGCCATCACTATCCTGGGTTAATTTAGCCAGGTTAGCGTTGGTTGTAGCTAAGTTGTTGTTGGTAGCGTTTAAATCGTTCCTTAAACGGTCGTTTTCTGCTTTTTGAGCATCCAGTTCAGACTGTAAGGTTTGTGCTTTGGTCATATATTCGTAACGCATCGACGATACCGGGTTATGTGTTGCCAATTGCGGTTTTGATTTGCCGCCGAATGCAAACTCTAAACCGGCATGTGCGTAAGAGAATTTATCGTAAGTAGGGCCGGTTGAATTTCCGTCAACATAATCTGAATTGACAAAGTTCATCTGATAACCCAGATCGAGGTTTACGCCTTTGGCGATATCAAATTTTAAACCCAAGCCCAGTGGAATATAAAATTCGTTAAAGGTGGTAGAGCTTGCAGCTACGGGCACTTGCGCTCCGGATGCGTTGTATACAGTTGGCGTAAACGACAACCAGCCACCACCAAAGGTAACATATGGTTGTATAGCGCCCTGGTTGTGGCGCCAATTAATATTAGCTAAAGTAATGTTAGCAGCTAATGCGGCAGACCAGTTGAATGTTGTGCTGAAAGATCCGTAAGGACTAACTGTACTGCCGCCTGTTGGCGCGCCTGAACCTGATAGCTTGCCACCAAAATATTCGGCTTCCAGGCCAAAAGTAGACGTAAATTGTTTTTTGATGTAAGCGCCATAACCCAATTCGGTTCCGCGGGTCCTAAAGTCTTGTTTCCCGCCAAAAAAAGTATACGGAGACATAACGCCTGCATTTAAACCTATTGACCAGGTACGAAAAGCACCTGATGGAGAAAATGGCTGCACATAATTTTTAGTTAATGTAGTGTCGGTTGTTTGTGCAAATACTGCGCTGCCGATCATCAGTCCCGACAGGAGCATAGTTGTTGTTTTTAAGTTGAGTTTCATCATTTTTATTTTTTAGTTAGTTTGTTTAATAAAAACAAACGTTAATTAACTAAGACAATAGTAGTGCCACGTAGCACAACACCTGTTTTGATATTTCGATACAATACATAACCGAACATTGCAAAATAGAATAGTTGAACCTAATGGCATGAAGTAGTGCTGTTTACCCCCGCTAAAGCTAGTGTATGCGGCCGCAAATATTGTTATTAATATTACTAATACTCGGGTATAAAAACAAAAATCTGTACTAAAATAGGTACAGATTCACAATTAAATTGATAAAATAACAAACCGCGGCAACAGTTTTAATTACCATAGCTTGCGGAATGGCATTATAATGCGCTTTTATCTAATGCCTGCGAGATATCGGCAATAATATCTTCTACTTTTTCTAAGCCAACCGAAATACGGATCAGACCCGGTGTAATGCCAACGGCCGCACGTTCCGCATCGGTCAGCTTGCTATGGGTTGTGCTTGCCGGGTGTGACGCGATACTGCGTGTATCGCCCAAATTTGCCGTTACCGATAACATTTGCAACGCGTTTAAGAATTTGCGCCCGGCTTCTACACCGCCCTTAACTTCTAAACAAAAAACTCCACCGCCGCCTTTCATTTGCTTTTTGGCGATATCGTATTGCGGATGACCTTTTAAGAACGGATACTTCACCAAACTCACATTAGGATGGCTTTGTAATGTCTCGGCTGCTTTATAAGCGTTTTCGCAATGGCGCTGCATACGTACATCAAGCGTTTCTAAACTTTTGCTCAGCACCCATGCGTTAAAAGCTGATAACGATGGACCGGTTACCCTGCAAAACAGGTATATCTCGCGGATCAGATCGGCGCGACCAACTATCGACCCGCCCAAAACACGCCCTTGTCCATCTATCCACTTGGTAGCCGAGTGAATAACTATATCGGCACCAAAATCAATTGGAGTTTGCAATACCGGTGTGGCAAAACAATTATCCACGTTAAATATCAGGCTATGTTTTTTGGTGAACTTACCTACCCATTCCAGGTCGAGAATTTCTAATTGCGGGTTGGTAGGTGTTTCCAGATAAACCATTTTGGTGTTGGGCTGCACGGCTGCTTCCCATGCCGCGGCATCGCCGGCAGGTACAAAAGTATAGGTAATGCCAAAACGTGGCAAATGCTTGGTAATAACGGTATGGGTATTACCAAATATGGAGCTTGAGCAGATGAGGTGATCGCCGCTGCTCAACAAGGCCATGATCGAACCAAAAACAGCGCTCATGCCACTCGCTGTAGAAAAACCTGCTTCGGCGCCCTCTAACGCCACCATCTTAGCGGTAAACTCGTCGACATTAGGGTTGCTGAAACGGCTGTATATATTCGCGTCCGATTCTTCGGCGAAAGCCGCCCGCATCGATTCGGCATTGTCAAAAACGAAGCTACTGGTTAGAAATAAAGGTGTTGAGTGTTCGCCCTGCTCGCTACGGGGTGTTTGTATGCGTACTGCCTGGGTTATAGGGTCTAACTTGGTCGACATTATAGTGTTAATATTTTTTGATTGGGGAATAAGTTAATTAAGCTGCCGGGTGAACAAAAACCTTATAAGTTAATGCCGTACCCGAGCCTGTTAAGGTTGCCGCTACCGAACAGTATTTATTTACCGATAGCTCAACAGCGCGCTCGGCTTTATCCTGGTCAACAGGGCCATATATATGAAACTCTAAAGCAACATCTTCCCAAAGTGAGGGTTCTTTATCTTTTTCGCGATCGCCCGTTACAACCATTTTAAAGTCGGCAACCTGCTGGCGCTGTTTTTTTAATATACTGATCACATCAATGCCGCTACAACCGGCCAGCCCCATCAGCAACATTTGCATAGGGCGTACACCAAAGTTTTCGCCGCCGCTTTCGGGGCTGCTATCCATGCGCACACTGTGTCCGTTCTCATCTTTCGCTTCAAAACCATAGTCGCCATGCAGGCGCGATAATTCAATAGTAGCCATTGTCTATGTAATAAGTCGCAAATTTAGCTTTTTTGCCCGAAGTTGAAAGCCAACAAATGTTTAAGGCTTGTAATGTTTTGACGACGGTGCAGCACATGCGCTGTACTTTGCTAAATTCAGTAGCATTCGGTAAACAATCACTTACTGCGCACCGCCTCCATATGACTATCTGATAACGAGCGATTTATAATTAATTTAAAAGAATTTATTTAAACCGATCTGCAACAAAATTAAATGAGAGTTTACGATTTAATTTATGTATGTTTACAACCTATCGATCGAGAGAATTATGACAACGAAACCTGAAATCACTTCCACCTTTAAACAACATAACGCTTCCGATAATAGCGTCAAAAAGGATTGGATCATACCAGAAATCATCTTTATCTCCACTGATCATATTACAGCAAAAAGCCAGCCATTCGCTCACGAGAAAACACTACAGCCTTTTCCGAGTAAGCCCGGAGTGTTACACCTAAAAAGCGCCCCTAGTGTTCCAATCCCTGCTGCCAATAAATCGCATTATTTATCCTAACAACTGTTTTACCGTTGTCGAGCTGATAAACTTCACCGGCGCAGGCTCATCGTACCCGGGCATGCAGCGACAAAAAAATAATAAAATTATTTAAAAAAGATTGTAACCCTGGCCGCAACCTTGCCGTACAAGGAGTGTAGAGTTTGTTTCAATATTATTTTAGTTAGGGTTTAATCCCTTGCTCCTTTGAACCGGAGCAAGGGATTTATTGTTTTATGGCAATATCGCAAGGGTTATTTGCTGCGTCCCTTCCCTCCAGATGCTATTGCCAAGCTCTTTAAGCAGGTGCATATCTTCATCAAAAACTTTAGCGAAGATGTTGCAACAATCCAGCCCCTTGCCTTCACCATAATAAATACCCATACAGTTTGATGTTTTAGTCCGTGCAGGTTTTAACGGGCCGAACACTACTTCACCCGGTTCGGTAAATACAGAGGCGTTTTCCTGGATGATATCCAACGGTGGTGTGTCATCTATCCATATTTCCTGTCCCGATACCCTGGCATGCATAAACGTACGGGTAAAGGGCAACAGTTTCGAAAAAGCCTCAACTGTTACCGGCGCATCCTGGCTATAATATCTGAAACGGATAGTTTGGTTGTTTGAAGTTGTGATGATAAATCCTGTCATGTTATTGTGATCTTAGGTTATTGCTTATTTACCCACTACCAGCTTATGTACAAAGGCTACTTTAGGGTCCGACAGATCCCAGCCTGCTAACTCCTTTAAAATCAGGGGTTGATGCTTTTTACCAATATCGCGTAAAGCATTACCAACCGATTTGCGCACATATTCGCTATCGTGCGACCGGAGTTTGGCAATGAGCTTAATTGCTACCTGAGGGTTGGTTTTAAAATACGGCCTGCCCGTCCAGATGCGTAAGCCCTCAACTGCCGCCCGGTTTAAATTATGGTGACGGCTGCCTAACCAACCCTTGATCTCTGGCAAGGCGTTTTCATAACCAATAACTTTGCAATAGTTATCAAAAGCCTTGGCCAGCATTTCTTGTACCCGCCAGTTGTCATCGTGCACAACATTGGTTTTGAGTAAAGTTAATGCCGCAGTATTGATCGGCGATAATTGCCCGAGCATATGTACACCCAGCATGCGCGCCTGGTAGCTGCTTGCGTTGATCAGTCCGCCGGCAATTTTCAGGTGGTTGAGTTCTGGCTGGCTAAGCAATTTATCCCCTGCCTCTACAATATGCTTAAAACCGTGTTCGGTTCTTTGTAATTCTTCTATAATTTGTTTAAGCATTACTTTTTATCCAACCCATCGGTAAAAAACTGATTCTTTTTACCTGATGCGAACTTATTCTGGTTAAAGCCGTTCGATTGGCCTTTTGGTATAGTTAACGACTGCCATGGATCGTCCGAGATCATTTTGGCAACAAATACGATCTGCCCGATATGGTATGGTATATGCGCCAGCTGGCGGTTTATGGCCTCAATAACCGTATGCCCTTCGTTACGGATATAAACGATCTTCATCAGGTCGTCGGTAGTCAAGGGGTCAATAGCATTAAAAAGGCTTTCCCACCCCTTATCCCACAACGCAATCATATCGGCTTTACTCATGTCTTCGCCTTCAAACTCGTCATCACGGTCGCGCGTGGGTTTCTCGCCGTCCGAAGTTAAAAAGTCAGTCCACCGCGAAATGGAATTGCCTGCAATATGCTTTACGATCACAACTATACTATTACTGTCACTGTTATATCGCCAGTGAATTGCTCTTTCGTCAACCTGGGCCACCGCCCTGTCACCAACTGATTTATAATATCTGAATAGTTTTTTAACACTGTCGAGGTAATTGGCACCGCTGTTTTCCATGTTTGTAATAAATTATTTTTCAAGGTCGCCGCTATCATTTGCTATCTCTACGTAATAGCCATCCAGGTCGCGCAGCGAAAACTCCTGCCTGCCCGAATTTTGGTTAAGGTGCGGCACTTCTTCTATTACGGCATATAACGCGCGTGCGTTGTCCCACACCTCGTCAAAATTATCCACTCTGAAATATAGGATCAAACCATTTCCCTTTTTTACATCCGGGCTTATCAGCGTTGAATGCTCATGTACACCCCATTTGTGCAGACATAAAATAGTGGTTCCGTCCTGCTTATCAACCAGTATCTCAAAATTGTTTCCGCCATGGGTAGTTTTACAATCTAAAAGAGCCATATACCATTCGGCACTTTTAGGTACATTTTTAACACCAATTATTACTTCTGTCCTGATCATTTTTTATAGTGTATTAAACTCATCGAAGTTAAAACTTTGACTAACGTAATATCATTGCTTTAAGGGCGCTTCTTTTTAATCAGATTTTTGGCGCTGAAAAAAGCCATCACAATTGCAACCAAAACAAATACGATCGATAAAAGGCTTTTACTTATTTGAGAATCATTTGTCGACCTAAACTTAATCAGCTCTGAAGCCTGACCCGAAAATATATCATATAAGCCCCAGGCAATAACTAACAGACTAATTACAAGAATTCGTTTTTGGAACTTTCTATTGGCAATGTAGTCTACCGGCATATTTAAAACGATGCTATATTTTGCGGCGTAATATAAAATATCATCTCTCCGTCTTCGCCAGATATTACACATTCAATATCTTTCCGCGCAGCGATAATTGATTTTGCAAATCGCAAGGCTTCACCCTGATCATCAAAAACCGTATAGATCTCCTGGTCACTTTCAACCGCTTCTTTAAATAGTTCATCCAACACGTGGCCTGTTTTAAAATCAGCTCTTAACAAAGCAACCTGGCCTTCTCTTAACTCGGGAAACCTTTCCATAATTCAATCTATTTAACTAAACCCTATCCACCAAACGTATCACGAGTTTCAATCCGCTCCAAACCTCATCCACCGCACAAACTTTAACATCAACCAGCCCGGTTTCCAGAGCATAATCGCGGATGATGTTTTCAGTCAGGTCGGTTGGTACTTTCGATGCTTTTTTTGGCCACGATACCCAGATCATTCCGTTCTGCACAATTTGCTCTTTAAGCAGTGGCAAACTTTCAAAATACTCATCCTTGTGCCGCACAAAAAAGTGGATCATATTCTTCAACTCATCGGGGTAATGGGTAAATACCACATCGAGCGGCATATCCGTGAACAGATTAAGGTAATGATCGGGCGCATTGATCAGCTCGATCCTAAACTCAGATTTAATACCTAATTTTTTGGCCAGCGGCGTACCCGAATATCCTGCTGTTTGCATAATCTAAATACTAATAATCTGTTTTAAATGATGTTCTAAATGTGCCACGTAGTCGTTAGCTAAAAATTCAACGGTACGTAAATTTACTTCTTGCCTGCCGGTATCGCAAGTATTTTGCAGTAATTGTTCGGGATAGTTTTTGAGTACCGTGCTGATTTGCTTGTTCAGTAACCTCCAAAGCGTGAGCAGGTCTTCAACTTTTGCATCCTGGTAATGCTGCGCCGCAACCCACTCGTTTTGGGCATATACCAGTTTAAAATCCTGCTCATAAGTGCAACGCACAAAACGGTTAAGATTATTGTTGGCGCTGTCTATCAAATGTCCGATGATCTCCTTTTTCGACCATTTATCCGCATCGGGCTTACCCGCCCAATCAATATCGTTGGTGATCATCAGGATCAAAAAATCCTGCACTAACTGATCAATATTTTCGGCTGCCTTTTCCATAAGTGCAAATTATACATTTATATTTACACCTTTTGTATCATTGTAGCATGCCGGTTAACCATCAAACTTATCGCGATAACAATTTCAATAACCGCTTTATTAATCATGCGGGGTTACAAAACAAGATCAGCCAACTTAACGCCGACGACATTTTCGCTGTCGGGCAGATTGGCGCATCGGCACAAGGTCGGGCTATTTATTGCCTGAGCATCGGTACGGGTAAACCAGAGGTTTTGCTTTGGAGCCAGATGCACGGCGATGAACCTACCGCTACTTTAGCTTTGCTAGATCTGTTTAATTTTTTTATCGCTGATGATGAACATAACGGCGTACGAAAGCAAATACTGGATAATTGCACATTGCATTTCATCCCGATGCTTAACCCCGATGGCACCGAGGTTTTTACCCGCCGCAATGCCCAGAATATTGATATTAACCGCGATTTTTTAGCAGAGCAAAGTCCGGAAGCGCGGATATTGAAACAAATACAACAGCGCATTAAACCTGAGTTCGGCTTTAACCTGCACGATCAGGGTTCGCTATGGTCAGTACAGGGCAGCAAAAAGCCAGCACCTATAGCATTACTCGCCCCTCCGGCCGACGAGCAGGCGAGTGTTAGTCCGTCGCGATTAAAAGCAATAAAAGTGGCGGCCGGGATAAATAATCTGCTGCAACAACAAATACCGGGTCAAATCGGGCGTTGGGACGATACTTTTGAACCCCGATCTTTTGGCGATAACTTTCAGCGGTTGGGTATGGCTACGATATTGATCGAATCGGGCGGTTATGTTGGCGATCCCGAGAGGCAATTTGTGCGAAAGTTAAACTTCGATGGTATTTTATTTGCTTTACAGCAGATCGCGTCCGGAGAGTATCAAAATCAGGATACCGCTGATTACTACAGCATCCCGCAAAACAATAAAGAGATCTTTCATATCCTGATCAAAAATTGCCGTTTGCAAACTAAGGCAGGGATTATACAGGCCGATATAGGTTTGAATTATTCCGAGCAATTTGATCTGCCAAAGCAAACCAGCACATTGGTTTATACTGTTGCCGATATTGGCGATTTAGATACCTGGGGCGCTTATGAGTATATTGAAGCTGAAGGAGCTATAATTACTGATGTATTAGTTATTGACAGTCAGGCTAATTTTACACTAAAAAGCCCGGCAGGCGCAGCGATTTGTTTTGAAAATGGTATAATTGTTTCTAAAAACAATTAACTTCATCGCTTAATTTTATCAATGGCGTTAAATTATATCTGGATAGCGTTTTTTATCATAGCATTTGTAATAGCGCTATGCAAGCTCATTTTTCTGGGTGATACCGAGGCTTTTAAATTATTAGTCGACGGTATTTTTGATTCGTCCAAATCATCTGTAATGGAGATTGCCCTCCCTCTGGTTGGTGCAATGGCCTTTTGGCTGGGCATTATGCGTATCGGCGAAAAGGCGGGAGCTATCAATTTTTTATCGCGCATTGTCGGGCCGTTCTTTCATCGCCTGTTTCCCGAAGTACCGGCAAACCATCCGGCAACGGGCAGTATGATGATGAATTTCTCTGCCAATTTATTGGGACTGGATAATGCCGCCACCCCCC